>Ga0255128_1000312_pt1 | contig 22288 bp, 16 predicted proteins | sample Law_Miss_RepC_8d_FD_188562 | JGI IMG/M metagenome (GOLD analysis project Ga0255128, IMG submission 188562) | Freshwater microbial communities from St. Lawrence River, New York, United States - Law_Miss_RepC_8d | ecosystem: Environmental > Aquatic > Freshwater > River | place: USA: New York... | reverse complement strand
TAAGAAACCCAAGCCCTGAAAGGGCGCAATGTCCCCAACGTACGCCCAACCCCAACATCTTTTTGACGCACGCATTGCGTCGCCTCGTTCCGCCCCTTCAGGGCTTGCGATTCTTAATTGATCCCGAACCCAGGGCGTTGCCCTGGGCTATCACCTGACACCCCGTTGGGGTTGATGGCAATCGTTGGCGTTGATGGCAATCGTTGGGGGTTGAAGGCAATCGTTGGCGTTGAAGGCAATCGTTGGCGTTGATTTTCGATTCCAACCAACGTAGCGGCGAGTCGCTCAAGGGACGATAAACTTCGCTCGCCTCCCCAGTGATTCAATCACTAAGCAATCCACTCTATTCCCATTCAGATTGCTTGCCGCCAGGTCCCCGACCCAATCTCCATCGAGCTGGTAACTTACCCCCCCCTGCCCTGCCCCGCTCGCAGAACTAGCAAGCTTGATTCGCAATCCTTTCGTCTTCAATTCCGTCCAATTCGAGCTTGTGCGATGCGAGCCCAAGGCGACTAACAAGTAATTCCAGAGGCCAACAAAAAGATTCCCGCCTCGAAACAAGCCGACATCGATCAAGCCATCATCGATAAGAGCATCTGGCAAAAGTGTCAGACCAGCAGCGTACTTTGGAACATTGAAGGCGAAGACCCAATGATGTCTCCCTTGATCCACCCAACATCCGTCTTGATCAAGCGATTGGATTTCCATCGCCGGCCAACGGTATTTGAATAAGGCGATGATGATCCCCCAGCGATACGCCCACCGCGTGATGTGCGAGCGGCGAGATTGATGCACGTATTTGACCACCTCTGCATCGAATCCAAGGCTAGCCATTAGCAAAAAGAGTTGCTGGTTCGCTTGTACCAAATCCAGCTCTCTGATATTGCCATTTCGAAGCATGGAAACGATCTTGGCTGGCTCGCAAGGGATTTCAAGGTACTTTGCAAGCAGGTTCTCCGAACCCATCGGCAAGATGGTGATCGGAACTTGCACACCGACACGATTGATAACGGTCGATACGGTCCCATCCCCACCACCGGCGACGATCGCTTTGAGTTGCCCGCGGGATAGAAGCTCCTTAGCGCGACGTTCGAATGCATCAAGATCAGACAGCAGTTCCGCTTGCCATCCGTCGTTTCGCAATAGCTCACAGAGTTTCTCGGCGCGTGGAATGCCATCGGTAGCTCCGGAACGCGGATTCGCAGCGATAAGTACATGTTGCTGCGTTAACGGATTCATCGTTCGCCATCCCGAAGTGCTTGGTCGTACAAGTGCTTTGCGGTTTTTCCGCTGATGGTTTCATGCTGAACCAACTCTTTTGCAATCCGATCGACAGCTTCCCAAGCGTTCTTATCGAGCAGATGATGCTCCGTTTTATTAAGCAGTCTTCGTTCAAGCCGTTCGATCTGCCGTTCCCCTTCGTTGCGACTAGCAAGCATCCGACGGACGAACCGAAGATCCTGCGCGGCACCTTGATGGCAGTATTGTCCCGTGATTTGTGACTCTGCAACCATACCCGCAAGCAATATCATGACTTCGTCTTCCAAGAAGTCCTGAGAATTCTTCGAGCGTCCTTTTTGCAAGTGGCATGCGCCGAGCCTTTGAACGCCGAGGTGAGATTGTCCCGGCGCAATGGTTACTTTTGAGATGGCTCGATCGAGAATCAAAGCCATCACTGCATGTCCAGCTTCGTGAAATGCGGTTGCTTTGAGTGCAAAGGCGAGCGCTGCGGTTTCATCCATGGAGTTAGAACAAATCCTATTGAGCAATCTTATCGGTTAATCTTATCGGTCAAACTTATCGGCTACAAAGGAACTTAACGGCATTATGAAAACAGCCCCAACGCATTTCCGGCCGCACGGTAGTCCCCATCGAGCGACTTGAGACTCGACGTACCCAACCATGACTCGAGGACCGAAGCGTAGACGCTACGGAAATCGATTTCGAACTTGAGGTCTCCATCATCGAGACTGCTTAAGTCGGGCGGAGCCCCATGGAGGAGCTTCGGAAGTTTCGGGCCGGCTAAAAACATCGGTGCAGCCGCCCCGTGATCGGTCCCGTGACTTGCATTCTCCGCGACGCGTCGACCAAACTCGCTAAAGGTCACGACCAACACACGATCTTGTTGTCCAGCAGATTGCATTCGCTTCGTAAACGCCCCGAGAGCTTCCGCCCACTGCCTAAGCAATCCTGCATGGGCTTGGGGCTGATTCGCATGGGTATCGAATCCATCAAGCGACACGTAGTAAACCCTCGTTCGCACTCCAGCCAAAATCAACCGCGAGACGACTCGCAGCTTCTCTCCCAATCCGCTTCCAGGGAAATCACCCGAGGAATCCGGGGATGCCAAAACATTCTCCAACCTTTGACTCACCTGAACCGCAGCTTGGGTGCTTGTCGATACAAAGTCGAGCAAGCCACCGTTTGCATTTTGGGAGCTACTTTCGCTCGACATCGTCGCAGCTACCTTCGATCGCAATCGCATCTGCTCAAGCGATGCCAAAGATGGAACTTGAACTCCTCGTTCTTGACAAGCCAACGGGAGCGTTTCTGCGCCGAGGTGAACTGCAAGCGAATCATTTAAGTCGACTGATTTCTGATCAGCAATCCAACGTCCCAACCAGCCTGAATTCGATCGGTCTTTCTTCGAATGGCAAGTGTGCCAGATGTCCATCGACTCGAAGTGAGATCGGTTTGGAGAAGGATATCCGACCCCTTGCACGATGCTCCATCGTTGCGACTCGAGCAAGTGTTCGACAGGTCGCATGGCAGGATGAAGCCCCATTGCGTCATCGAGCTTGATCACTTCCGATTCTGAAATACCTAGCTCAGGGCGGGCTTTGCGGTACCTTTCATCGCGGTAGGGCACCACTGTGTTCAATCCATCGTTACCACCTGACAATTGAATAACGACCAGCACCCGGTCTTGATCCCCCCCTGCACTCCCCTGCTCTGCACTTGTTTGCAGTGCACTCTCTTGCTGTGCGAGGTTTGCAGAAACCGTCTGCAACCAACCAGCTGGAACCGCCGACCCGATGGCAACGCCCATCGAAGAACCCAACGCTGTCTTTGTAAAGCTTCTTCGGTACATCATTGGCTAGACTTTGATTTCGACAGGAAAAGGATAAAGTGTGCGAGGTGTTCTGCGTTGCGAAAAGCGAATCAAGTGAGGTGTAGTTTGGGGTTCTGCGAAAGCCACAGAAGCATCTCTTTGAACCGATTACCTTGAGTGCTTTGTTCCAACCATTGTGAACGTTCCGAATCGCTCAACGATATAGCTAACAAGGAATCTTCGAGCATAGTTGCCAAGGATTCCGCTGTAGTGATCTGTTGAGATTTCACCCAAGCGTTGAGTTCACCGCCGGCGAACCGTGTGTTGGCGTCTTGAAGGAGATCGACGAGCAAATTCGCTCGACCGATGAGAGTCGAGGAATTGATCCAAGCTCGGCCGGCATCCCAGCCTTTGACATTCGGAGGATGGAACAAGGATTGGCCGACGGCACCGAGCCCTTTCGACAAGCGATCGAGGTTGGTGGAAATATCCAGTGCCCTGACCCATTCGATAGCAAGCTCGACAGGTGAGCGAATTTTCTTTCCGATACTCCAACCCGAGAGCATCAGGCGACTCGACAAAATCATTCTTACCACCGGCTCAACTTGATGGTCCGACTCAACCCATTTTTGGGCAAGGGGTGCAAGGAGTTCTTGAGAAGGTTCCGGCTCATCGCACAGAAAGAAGCGAAAGAGTTTTTTGGCCATGAACATCGGCATCGCTCGGTGCGCGAGGACTTGGTCGATCGCAGCTTCTCCCGACTCGATCCCTTCAATGCCGAATAAGGTCTTCGCGCCCGAGTCGTGTTGATAGCTATTGAATCGAAACGACTTGCGTCGTATTTCCCAACCGGTAAAGCATCTTGCGAGTTCTTGGACGTCTTTCTCGCTGTAATTGCCTTCGCCTAAACAGAACAGTTCCATCAATTCGCGTGCGAAGTTTTCGTTCGGGTGAGCTTTACGATTCGATGCCGAATCGAGATAGAGCAACATCGCCGGATCTTTGGCGACTTCATGGACAAGTTGACGGTAATCTCCGATCGCGTGTTTGCGCAAGACTTGGTTTTGTTGCGCCATGAGTTCCGTATCGATCACTTTATCCGCGCCTGTGGCGAAGTGCCCGTGCCAGAACAGAGTCATTTTCTCGATCAACGGGCTTGGGGAGTGAATCATGCGATGCACCCACCAGGCCGCGAGTCGCTGGATATTCCCGCCGGCTCGCACTGCTGCGAGGAGTTGCGCCGAGTCCTCTTCGAATCTTTCTTGTTCACGTTTTGCATCGGAGCCGATCAAAGCCTCGATGGCAGCCGTGTAGGGTAAGTCCTTCAGAGCGGCAATGCTCTTGGGCTCACCGCCGAAACCACCTCGCCGCAACAACAGCCGCAGTCGACTCTCGTTCCAAGGTTCCTGCTCCGATGCTTGCCATGGCTCCCAAGCCCACTGCGGATCGACTTGCGCAAGATCCATGCTGCTTGTGATCGCGGGTGGTTGGTGATTGATAGGTTGCATGGTGAGGGGCTGCATGAGACTCAGTTACGTGAGACGGGGTGCGTGAGACGGAGTTGCGTGAAAACTACGCGAAGAGGTCCATGCGAGCTTGGCCTTTGCCATCCTCGGTGATGTAGAAAGGTCGACGTTCGACATCGAAGACCGTTTTAGGGCTGATGCCCATGGCGGTCATCAACGTCGCATGCAGGTCCGTGATGCCGAGCGGATTCTCGACGGCGATGCAAGGACGTTCATCGGCAGTCTTGCCGTATAAAAATCCTTTCTTCATACCGCCACCCCAAAGAACCACACTCGAACCAGCAGTGAAGTGACGATGTAGACCGTAGTGCTTCATCTCGGTCATTCGATCCACCTTCTCAGCTTGATCGGCTGCATTCGAACCGGGCTGGCCTTCCATGATCATGTCGCGGCTGAACTCGCTCGCCAGAACAACCAGCGTCCTATCGAGCAACCCTCGGGCTTCAAGATCAAGGATCAATTGAGCGATCGGCTGATCGATTTCTTTTTTCATTCGAGCCAAAGTTGTATGACCATCGGCATGAGTATCCCAATGCAAGAACGGGACGTATTCGGTGGTTACTTCGATGTACCTTGCACCGGCTTCGACAAGCCGTCGAGCGAGCAAGCAACCGCGGCCGAATCGTCCGGTATCGTATTTCGCATAGCTCTCTTTAGGTTCGAGGCTGATGTCAAAAGCATCTTTATCTTTGGACTCAAGAAGCTTATATGCACCTTCCATAGAGCGAATAAGCGAATCGCGGTGGAAGTCGCTCATCTGGTCGCGAGCAGGATGCGCATCGGCGAGCTTGCGATAGAACTTGTAGCGGTTCTCAAAACGCTGTGGACTCATTCCGCTCGGAGGTCGAACCGATACTGCCGCTTCCTCGGGAAACGGTAAATTCATCGGCCCGAATTCACTTCCAAAAAAACCAGCGGTCGTAAATGCCTTGAGCTCTTCCTGCTCGCCGACCCCTTCGAGTCGCTGACCGATGTTGATAAATGGAGGGATTACCGGGTTGTTCGGTCCGAGCACCTTTGCAACCCAAGCACCGAGGTGGGGGCAAGCCACCGTCTGAGGTGGAACGTAACCGGTATGCCAATGGTACTGGTGTCGCGAATGCAGAATGCTTCCCAAGTCTGGTTGGATATGCGAGCGGATCAGCGTTGCTCGATCCATGACTTGAGCGATATTCTCAAGCCCCTGGCTGATTCGAATGGAGTCCACGGCGGTGGGAATCGACGGAAATGTGCTGATGACCTGAGCTACAGGCTTCCCTACTTCGAATGGCTCGTAGTGTTTCGGATCAAACGTGTCGGGAGCCCCCATCCCTCCACCCATCCATAAGACAATAATCGCATCGGCCTTGGCCGCCGGGTGCTCAACCGGCTCATCGCTTCCAAAGAGTCGTTTCGGTGCACCAAAACCCAGTGTTGCGGTAGTTGCAACCGCAAGGTGCTTGAGAAACTCTCGCCGAACTTCAGACTTCGGAGCTGTCGGGTCGCAATCAAAAGAGACCTTCATGGTAATGCCGTGCTAATTCATGGAGGAAAGGAGCGGGCTATCGGTAGCAAACCTTACGAGTATTGTACCTTATGCAGGTGGAAATGAGAAACACAGCACGCCTTATCGTGTCCAGTCCCGCAAAGCCTTGATTGCAATAGATCCGTCCTGGTACCCTTCGCTCGCCGATCCCCTATAATTCCACGCAAGCTTTCAGCGCAGGACGCAGGCGATTACTCCATAATTGAATTGTGAAATTGAATTGTGAATAATCGTGATCAAGTACTCGTGATCAAGTAACTCGAACGGAATTTTCCCTAGGAGCAGTAGAATGCCACGCAAAACCACCACACCGATCGGAGCCTCCATGCAGAGCTTCGCCAGTTTATTAATCACCGGGTTTGGACTAATCGCTACCTTGGGGTTGTCCTTATGCGAGAATTCCCATGCGCAAGGGACAGCTAAAGACGCCCCACAATCGAGCGCGCAACCTAAGGGTTCCGGCGAGACAAAATCAGGAGAAAAGAAATTGGAAAAAGCGACATTCGGCGGAGGATGCTTCTGGTGCACTGAAGCGGTCTTTCAGCAAGTCAAAGGAGTGGAATCGGTCGTCTCCGGCTATACCGGAGGCAAAACTAAGAACCCAACCTATGAAGATGTGTGCACCGGAACGACCGGGCATGCCGAAGTGATCCAAGTCGAGTTCGACCCCTCGGTCGTCTCGTTCGCGAAACTCCTCGAAGTCCATTGGAAGACGCACGATCCGACCACCTTGAATCGTCAAGGCTACGATGAAGGAACCCAGTATCGCTCGGCGATCTTCTACGAAAATGACGAGCAAAAACGAGTAGCAGAAGAATTCAAAGAGAAACTCAACAAGGACGTCTTCGACGGTAAAATCGTTACCGAAATCACACCACTAGATGTGTTCTACCCTGCTGAAAAATACCACCAGAACTACTTCAACCTCAACAAAGGCAAAGGCTATTGCCGCGCTGTGATTATCCCGAAGCTCAAAAAGTTCGAAGAAACCTTCAAGGACATTCAAAAGTAGTCGAGCCTGTAATTCTACGATGCATCAACCCATCGCCGATAAGCGGCGATGGTCTGCTCGGCAGCGGTCTTGCTGTCCGGCCATGCAAACACTTCGGCACTTAGAAAGCCCGTGTAGCCAATATCTCGCAACGCTGCGATCAACGGTCCGACTTGCAGATGCCCAAATCCAACCGCACGTCGGTTGGTATCTGCAAAGTGAATGTGCCCGACCGCACTGCCCGCTTGCCGCAAACTCTCCGCCATATCCGCTTCTTCAATGTTCATGTGAAACCAGTCCGCAAGCAAACGAGTCCGTTGCAGACCAGCGATCAACTCCAAGCCCCCTGCGAGCGTGGTGGCTTGATCCGTTTCATAACGATTTAACGGTTCATATAAAATTTCCGCTCCAAGCTTGCTCGCCATCGCATCAAGACTTGAGAGTCCTTCGCGAAGCCAACCACGGGCTTGGTCGCTGGAAACTCCCGGAGAAGAACGCCCCTGCATCGATCCGATAATCATCGGTGCATGAAGCTCCGAGGCTGCTCGAAGCATCTTTGCGAGAAACTCCATCGCCGATTTCCGGACAGAAGAATCGGGGTCCGCCATGGAAAGCCGGTGCTTGACCCACCCCGCTCCAGTTCCAATTGCAGCGATCTCCAATCCCCTCTCGCGGGCCATGGACAACACGTTGTTGTTGGAAGAATCCTTGTATTCCACAAAGAATTCAGGACCCGGTGCAAAGATCTCAATTCCATCAAAGCCCAGGGCTTTGGCTAAATCCATGCCAGCCGCAAGATCGTCCCATAGGACAAATGGACCACCACGAGATTGAGAAACTAAAGAAACAGTTATCGCGGATTTCAAGGGAATCTCTCGTAATTTAAGTTTGCGTGTAACGTTGACTGCCCCCAGCCCTCCCTTCAAAGAAGGCCTGCTAATACCAAGGCAGTTGCGAGTTCATGAAATCTTAATGATTTCTTAATTTCGGTAACCTGTTGCATTTGGGCACGTTTCGAGAAAATGCCCCAGCAATGCTTGCACTATAGCACGTCAAAGGGGAGCATAGCGACTCTCGTTGTGGTTTTAACCCCGCAGGACGACCACCTCAAAGGAATTGATCGAATGGGAAAATCATTGGCTGGACTTTCAAACTTCGGACGAATCAAAGTCTGGGCGATCGCTTGTTTTGCGGCCGCACTTTATTTCGGTTCCGTTCCGATGGCTCATGGACAACTCGCAGTTGATCCAGATCTAAAGCCTTACAAGGTTGCTCCTGGAGTATCTGGCCAGATCAAGAGCGTCGGATCGGATTCGATGAATCCACTGATGCTTTTGTGGACTGAGAAGTTCAAAACCTATTACAAGGGTGTGCGGACGGAAGTCGAGGGACAAGGATCTTCGAAGGCGATGCCTGCGTTGATTGAAGGAGCGGCGAGTTTCGGCCCGATGAGTCGCGATGCGAAAAGCAATGAAATCGCCGATTTCGAGAAGAAATTCGGGTACAAGCCGATGATGATCCCGACGGCTATCGATCTTCTCGCCGTTTATGTGCACCGAGACAACCCGATCAACGAAGTAAGTTTGCCACAGCTTGATTCGGTCTTCTCCAGCACTCGCAAACTCGGTGGTGATGCGATTGACAAGTGGGGTCAACTCGGACTAACCGGAGAATACGAGTCGGGCGCGATTGCCATGTTTGGCCGAAACGCCGCTTCAGGGACTTACGGTTTCTTCAAAGAAAAGGTACTTGGAAACGGTGACTATCGAGAATTGGTCAACGAACAACCAGGTTCGACGGCCGTGATCCAATCGGTAGGCGAAAACAAATTTGCTATCGGCTACAGCGGGGTTGGGTTCAAAACTTCCGCCGTCAAAGCCCTTTCATTGTCGGCCAAGCCCGGCGAGAAGGCTTTCGCACCCAACGCAGAGAATGCTTATAGCGGCGATTACCCTCTGGCCCGCTACTTGTACCTTGCGATCAACCACAAACCAGGTACGAAGCTTGATCCTGTCCGAAGAGAATTCATTCGATTCATCTTCAGCAAAGAAGGTCAGGAAATTGTAGCGAAGGAAGGCTCGTATCCACTCGACGCAGCGACTGCAGCGAAAGCGCTGAAGATGCTCGATATCGCCCAGTAATAATGGACTGCACCTAGTCCAGGGCAGCGGCCCGTTCATTATCGAATCTGGTATCGCCATTAACACTAAAGACTTGTCCGAAGAACCAGGCTCTTTCCATGGAGGGGGTCGCCCTTACCGACGGGATCGCTCTTCAAGCGTTTCCGTTCTGTGGTCAGATCGTATTGCTAAATGGATCATCACGGTCGGCGGTATCGGTACGATCCTTGTGGTTCTGCTCGTGGTCTTGGTTCTGCTCGGGAATGTTCTTCCCTTGTTCCGCAATAGCGAATTGAGCGAGCAACGCACGGTCACGCTACCGACAGCCTCCCCATCCAAACCGGTATTAGCTTTCGGTGTCGATGAATACTCCGAGATCGCTTGGTTAGTGCGTGACGACCAATCGATTGATGTTGTGAGTCTTCTCGACGGCGCGTTGTTGAAATCCTTTTCGCCCCCCGCAAATGCAACGTCTGACAAAGAAAATGCTTCGGCTCGGGCTAAAGTTCGAATTGCTAAAATCGACTCGCAGCAATCCTCCGCTTTGCTCGGTCTCGATGATGGTTCGGTACGAGTTGTACTGTGTTCGATCAATGTCGAATTCAAGCCTGACGCACAAATGCCTACCGAGATCATCGAGTCGATGAAGGCCCCCGAATCGATGAAGACCGCGGGCCAATCGACGGTTGTGCGAGACGGTGTGATCTATCGGCAAATGCCTAGCGGGCTGATTCGAGCCGTAGCGTTTTCCAACGCAAGTTATTTAGAGCCGATCCAAGTCTTCGAAACACCAATCGACCATATCGATTGGACTCTTCGGTCGGATACATCCGGGTTCGGCGATAGTCAAAAAGGTTTCTTCGCGGTCGCCTCGGCAGGAAATCTTGCGTTAGGCAACATCGAACGACAAGCCGGTGGCATCGGCGGTAAAGCGAAACAGTCGATCTCCCTTTGGCGAGCGGAACCAACACAAAACCTACCCAACAACTCTGAGAGCAACTCTGCCAACCAAGGACTCGCAGGGCTTATGATCTCCGGTCTGGGTGATACCCTCTTGTCGATTGATCAAGCCGGCGAGATGCAGCGATGGAAGGCCGAAGGAGAGGACAAGCTGGTATCCCTTGGCGGTTACAAAACAGTTACGGCAGAGAAAAGTCAACTTTCCTCGAGCGAACCACTACTTGGCAGATCCTCTTGGGCTTTGGGAAATCGGCATGGTGAAGTCGAAACGGTGGCGATTACCGCTTCGACCTCAGGTCAGGAATTGCGATCGATCCACCGTGTTTCCAGTGGCCTATCTCCTGTGACACGTATCGCAAGCTCACCTTCGCAACGACTCCTGGCGGTCACCGGCCCAGGCTCTGGCTTGAAAGTGATCCATGTGACAAGTGAACGGATCGTAGCTGAGCTCAACGATTTGAAAGTCGATGAAAAGTCACGCTTACAGTTCTCAAAAACCGGCCAAGAAATCTTCTTGTGCTCGGATGCTGAAATGCGAATGTTGCGACTCAACAGCGATTTCCCAGAAGCATCCTGGAAGTCCTTCTTCGAGCCACTTTGGTATGAAGGCTACCAAGGTCCACAACACATTTGGCAAAGCAGTACCGGAAGCATCGAAGGGGAGACAAAGTTTGGGTTAATGCCTTTGATCTTCGGGACGCTCAAGGCCACCTTTTATTCCATGTTGATTGCCGCACCGATTGCAATCTTGGCCGCTATCTTCGGAAGTGAGTTTCTCAGTCCAGCTTGGCGATCACGCTTCAAACCTTTGATCGAATTGATGGCAAGTGTTCCAAGCGTTGTCTTGGGATTCATCGGCGCGATGGTGCTTGCTCCCGTGATGAGGGAATCTCTCTTCCAAGTCCTTTTGTCCGTCGCAATGACCTTCTTCCTATTCTTGTTCGCAGCGCACTTATGGATGATGATTCCCATGGACCGCGCAATTCCGCTTCGACGTTACAGATTGCCGCTGATGTTTTTGGTTCCTCCAATCGCGATCTACTTGTCCCACCTAATCGCAAGTCCTATCGAACGTTGGATCTTCGGCACCAACATACAGCGATGGCTCACATCGTCTCAGCAGTCGAGCTGGCCGGGATGGTTCCTACTCGGTCTATTCCCTGCAATACTCTTGGTCTTATGGCTCCTTTCGAGCCCCTTGCAAAGTTGCTTGAAGTGGTGCTCGCATCAACTGAAATGCACAGGACGAGCTGGTTGGCAATTTGTACTATTCGTAGCAGGTTCACTTCTGGTTTTGCTCTCAGCGATGCTCTTTGCAACCATCCTGAGCAATTTCGGATGGGATGCGAGAGGAACGCTGATCGGTCCTTACCAAGAACGCAACGCATTGCTGGTCGGTGGTATCCTTGGATTTGCCATCATCCCACTGATCTATACCCTGGCCGACGATGCACTCCAGTCGGTCCCACAGCATTTGCGAAGCGCATCGCTGGCCTGCGGTGCAACCACTTGGCAAACGACAACTCGCGTCGTGGTACCAACTGCCATGAGCGGCCTTTTTAGCGCGTTGATGATCGGTTTCGGTAGAGCCATCGGTGAGACCATGGTTGTCTTGATGGCTGCCGGCAACACCCCGCTGATGGACGTAAATCCATTCAATGGCTATCGAACCCTTTCCGCTACACTCGCTACGGAACTACCCGAAGCGGCTCGCGGATCGACCCACTACCACACCCTATTCCTTGCCGCACTCTTGCTGTTTCTCTTTACACTGATCGCCAATACCTGCGCGGAATGGGTTCGCATGCGATTCCGAAAGAGAGCGTTTCAGTTATGAGCCGAACTATTCCCAAACGTTCGATGCAATCAGGCGTTACCGCCCAAGGCGAGCCGATGGTTTGGCTCTCGGGCGGTATGTTCGCTATCGCTTGCTTGATGATCATCTCGCTGCTGGCGTTGGTTCTGTGGCAAGGTCTCTCAACACTTTGGCCAAGGAACTACCTTCTTTACGCTCGCCCGGATGGAACTCTCGTAGCTGGCGAGATGTACGGTCGAACGCGAGAAAACGGAGCGACGAAACTCTACCTCAGATCGGGTAATTACGACGTTTCCAATCAGCACTTTCTCTACGCTGACGAAGCCGACTTAGCTTCTTCAAACCCGTGGAAACCAAACACCCTCTGGACCGTCGAACGCAAGGAATGGGGCAATCTCTACGGTTTCCCAAAACAACTCTCATGGGTCGATTCACCGAGCGATAAACTCAGCGAAGAAGTGCACGCTGCGATGAAGGAATCGCGGAGCATTGATCAAAAGATTGCGCACGAGAAAGAGCAACTCAAGAGAATCGATCACGCAATCTCCGAAGCCCGCCTATCAATCCGCAAAGTTGAAATCAACGAAAAGTCGGATTTGCAAGGAGATATTGACGAAGCTGTCGCGGCGAGATTCCAAGCTGCCGAGGAAAGCCCTTTGAATTGGACTCCGTCTCGCACAATATCCGACCGAGCGAAAAATGCGATCTCGCGATTTGCCGATGTCTCCTACAAGGCCGATGCTCAAATGGCCTCCATCAACGAACAGATATCGCAACTCGAAGCCAAACGAGCCGAACGAACAGTCCTTTTTGAATTACCCATCGCCGATCCTATCGGGACTCTTGAATTAGGTTGGGATCAAGTCCTAGCAGGTAAACTCGATTCATGGGATGCTTTTAAAGAACTTGTAGGCCCACTTTCAACCGATGGCGAAACGAACAACAACCCACCAACCATCGAAGTGCACCGAATCAGCGACGAACAAGTCGCTTGGCAAACCCTCGGAAATGGGAAACTACCGAGAAACTTCTTGTTGCGTAAAGCCTCCCCAAGCTCTTGCGAAGTCTTCTCGATGCGAGAACACTCCGTAATCCTCGCAGACATCGTTCGATTCTTCCCACCTAATCAACTCAACACGTTTCAGCGTCTTGGGGTCTATCTCGCCCGATGGTGGGAATTTCTTCTCGGAGAACCTCGCGAAGCCGGCATCGAAGGTGGCTTCTTTCCCGCCATCTGGGGAACCGTTGTCATGACGCTTATCATGTCGCTCGCCGTGATGCCCTTCGGCGTCCTTGCAGCCCTCTATATGAGGGAGTACGCAAAACCAGGCCCACTACTGAGCGCTATTCGAATCAGCATCAACAACCTAGCAGGCGTACCGAGTATCGTTTACGGTGTCTTCGGCTTGTCCTTTTTCTGCTATATGGTCGGCGGATATATCGATGGTGGACCTGCCAAAGCTGGATTCGAACCATGGCCAAGCGCTACGTGGTTCTCCGCCCTTGGATTGCTCGCCGTTGTTGGCATCGTCGCATTTAGCGTCGCTCTGCTCGCTGGACAGATGGGTATTCACGCTACAAACCGCCGCCGATGGCTTCGCAACGCAAGCGCCCTGCTCTGGCTCGCAACCCTAGCAGGGATCGCCCTATTGCTTATCAAGACCCCCCACTTCCACGGATTCTATCAAGCACAATTACCCAATCCAACTTTCGGAAAAGGTTGCTTGCTCTGGGCCGCTTGTACCCTCGCACTGCTCACCCTACCTGTTGTAATCGTAGCGACCGAAGAAGCGCTAGCGGCCGTCCCAAACTCACTTCGCGAAGGAAGTTACGCTTGCGGCGCCGGTCAATGGCAAACCATTCACCGTATCGTCCTGCCCTACGCTCGACCCGGTATCATCACCGGCTTTATCCTTGCAATGGCTCGTGGGGCTGGAGAAGTCGCGCCGATGATGCTCGTCGGCGCAATCCCACTAGCCACCGAACTCCCACTCGATACAGAATTCCCATTCATCCACGGCTCAAGATCCTTCATGCACTTGGGTTTTCAGATTTACTCACTCGGGTTTCAAAGCCAAAATAGTGAAGCGGCCAAGCCGATGGTATTTACAGCAACCCTCTTATTGTTAACCATTGTGACGCTACTCAACCAAACAGCCATCTGGCTGCGAGCTAGACTTCGCAAGCGATTCCAATCGAGCCAATTCTAAAAAGTGTTCCATGAATAGACTCAAAGCAATCGCCGACGGACAACCCGTCGAATCTGTAATCCACGAAGAAGTCTTGGCCAAAGACGTTGTCTTGTCGGTCAAGAACTTCAACCTGTTCTACGGACGCAAACAAGCCCTGCACAACATCTCGATGCCCATCGCCAAAGGGATGGTCACTGCACTGGTCGGACCAAGCGGATGTGGCAAGTCGACACTGCTGCGTAGCGTCAACCGAATGAACGACTTGATCGACTCCGTTCGGATCGAAGGCGATATGCTTTTGAACGGTGAATCGATTTTCTCACCCGGGGTCGATGTGATCCAACTGCGAAAACGAATGGGTATGGTCTTCCAAAAACCCAACCCGTTCCCCATGAGCATCTTCGAAAATGTCGTCTACCCACTGAGGATCGACGGAGAACGAGACAAGACGGTCTTGATGCAAGTCTGCGAGCACGCCTTGCGCGGCGCTGCCCTATGGGACGAAGTCAAAGATCGTTTGCACGAAACCGGCCTCGGACTCTCCGGCGGTCAACAGCAACGACTCTGTATCGCTCGCGCAATCGCCAGCGACCCCGAAGTCCTCTTGCTCGATGAACCTTGCTCCGCCCTCGACCCGATCGCCACAAGCAAAATCGAAGACCTGATCGATAAACTTCGCGGTGAGTATTCGATCCTCATCGTCACTCACAATATGCAACAAGCTTCCAGAATCAGCGACCACACCGCATTTATGTATCTCGGAAGACTCGTGGAAATGGCCGAAACGTCGACTATCTTCACTCGCCCACAACTGCGTGAGACCGAAGACTACATCACCGGCCGCTTCGGCTAAAATCTAATTCGACTCTCCATCCACCAAGCAATGCTATTACCTTCAAGTATCGCTTGAACCACCGCCGTTCTTCTACGCGACATGATCGAAAAATAGGCTATGTCCCAACCAACGAACCCATCATCGCCCGCTCCCGATAACACCCCAATCCTCCGTACGATCTGCGGTATCCAAACCCACGTCGATTTCGCCGACACCGCGTCGAACACCAAACGGATGCTGAATTGGCTCGAACACGAGGAAGTCCAAGGTGCCGATCTGGTGGTCTTCCCCGAATGTATGCTCAGCGGCTATTGCTACAGCAGCTTAGAAGAAGCTCGACCGCATGCACAAAGCATCCCCGGTCCGGCAACGGATGCGATTCAAGCCGTTTGCAAAAGCAAAAACTTCTTCGTGATCTTCGGTCTCCTCGAAGTCACTCAGTCAGGCGACATCCACAATTCGTCCGTGCTCGTCGGCCCAAATGGTGTCGTCGGCACCTACCGCAAAATTCACTTGCCCTACCTCGGAATCGATCGCTTTGTTACCCAAGGTCGTGAACCCTACCGCGCAATCGACGCCGGTGGAATGCGAGTTGGGATGCATATTTGCTACGATGGTTCATTTCCCGAGTCCTCCCGCTGCCTAGCACTCGATGGCGCAGATCTCCTTGCGCTCCCAACAAACTGGCCACCCGGAGCAGATACCTTCGCGAAATACCTACCAAACGCTCGTGCCCTCGAAAACAACGTCTACTTCATGAGCGTTAATCGCGTAGGCACAGAACGTGGTTTCCGATTTATCGGACAAAGTCGACTCTGCGACCCGAATGGAAATCCAGTCGCCGACGCACCCCACGAAAACGAAGCTGTTCTGCGAGGCACCATCGACTGCGCGAAAGCCCGCAACAAACGTCTCGTCCGAGTTCCCAAAGAACACGTTATCGATCGTTGGGCTGACCGACGACCCGAATACTACGAATCCATCGTCGCCGATCATCACTTGACTCGGAAAATCGATTAACGCCCAAGCAACTGCTCAAGCTTCTGCCACGTGCGATCGGTAGCCCCACGGTGAGACAACGCCGTGCCCTGCCCTCGCGATGCATATTCCTCTCGTATGTCGGGATTCTCGATCATTCGAATCACCCACGGACCTAACTCCTCGGGTGTCGATAACTCCATCGCCCCTTGCGACTCAAGCAAGATCTGAACGACATCTCGAAAGTTCTTGGTGTTCGGTCCGAAACAAGTCGCGACGCGAACCGCACAAGGCTCGATCATATTCTGCCCACCACGCGATCCAAAAGATCCCCCGACAAACCCCAAGTCCGCCAGCCCCCACCACCAACGCAACTCTCCCACCGAGTCCGCCAAGAAGATCCTCCAACTTGGGTCGACTCCCTCGCCGATCGGCTGTTTGCCAGTCTGCTGCCTGCCCGCTGCCATCGCGCTGCGCCGCAACCACGGCAAACCCGTTTGCTCGATAAGTCTTGCAACCTCCTCGAACCGCTCGGGATGTCTAGGCACCAAGATCAACTTCAGATGCGGGTAGCTTCCCGCAAGCTTCTGGAATGTATCGAGACAAAGTTGCTCCTCAGGAGCTTGTGTGCTGCCGCATAGCCAAACGATTGGCCGACCAGATCTACCATCGCTCGATGCAATATCAATTGAAGCCCGATCAAGATGCAATTCCAAAGCTCGCTGCTGGACTTGCACAGCCTCTCGATCAAAGTTCGCTCCATCGAATTTTATGTTTCCTGTGACATCAACCCGATCTTGGCTTAACCCTAACTCAAGAAACCGCTCGCGATACGTCGCACTCTGTGCTCCGACCCAAGCAAGCTTCCGCACAACGCTTGTTACGAATCCACCGAGTCGCTTATATCCCTCCAATGATCGCTGGCTAAGTCGACCGTTGATGACCACTACAGGAATCCCCCGCCGCGCAGCCAAGGATATCCAATTCGGCCAAAGCTCTAACTCAGCCAAGATAATCATGTCGGGTTGAGTTCTAGCCAATGCGCGGGAGATCGCCCATGAAAAGTCCATCGGCGCATAACTGACGACATGCTTACTGTAGAGCTTCATTGCAAGCTCGTAACCGGCGTCGGTCGAAGTGGTAATCAACAACCTCGCTTCGGGCATCTGCCGCTCGGCCCGCTCAACCAACGGGCGAATGACTTGCAATTCCCCAACACTCACCGCATGAAACCAAAGGGTCTTACCCCCCTGCCCTTCCTCGGTCGGCGATTTGCCTATCTCGGGAAGCTTACCGAGAAACTTCTTACTCCATCCCCTTCGGTAGCGGCCTTGCGTCACTCGACGCCACAGCAACCACGGAGTAGCGCAAAGAAGCAAAACTAGATAAATTAAATTCAGTAACCAAGTCATGGTATTTAGTAATCGGTACCGAGCGCAAGACCATCATTTCGGCTCTCGGTAGCACCTTGCAAAACACCCCTTTCCCAGTCGATCAAAATCCCTTGATATCCTCCCATCGATGCTTTGGAGGGTTGTAGCACATGGCCTCTTCGAGCAAGCTCTTCGACCGTTCCACTTGGCAATCCAGATTCGTAATGGATAACTCCACCCTTCGGATCGGCTGGTACTCCAGTCGGTGTCGCACTCCCTTCATGACGCATCCGGGCAGCATCGCCCGCCATTTGGATGTTCATGCCGAAATCGATCCAATTGACTAGCACCTGCACTTGGCCTTGCGGCTGCATATCACCACCCATCACACCGAAAACAAACACAGGTTTTCCATCGCGGGTGACCATCGACGGGATAATGGTATGAAACGGACGCTTCTTCGGTTCAAGTCGATTTGCGTGGGTCGGATCGAGCGAGAAAAGGTTGCCTCGATTCTGAAGTGCAAAACCGACATTGCCAGGAACTACCTGACTGCCAAACCCATGAAAATTGCTTTGGATGAGCGAACAGCAGTTTCGATTCTCATCGACAACACACAGATACACCGTATCCCCATCAATCAACTTTGGATCCCCCGCCGGCACGTCCGTCAACGCTCTATCCATTGCGATGCGTTTGTTCTGCTCCTGCGCATATGCCTTGCTCGCCAGTTGCTTGACCGGCACATCCTCCATCGCCATGTCCGCGTAATAGCGAGCCCGGTCGGCGTATGCAAGTTTCTTTGCTTCAATTAGCAAATGGGCGGCGTCAGCAGAACCCCAACCGAGCGAACGCAAATCATGTTGCTCTAACACATTGAGCATTTGCAAGACCGCAAGTCCCTGACCATTGGGCGGGATCTGCCATACATCATAGCCACGGTAATTGGTCGAAACCGGTGTAACCCATTCATTGCGGTGCTCAGAGAAATCCTCCGCTTGAAAGTACCCACCGTTCGCTCGACTAAAAGCGACAATCTCTTGCGCAATGGCTCCGCGATAAAATGCATCGCCTCCCCCTTCACTGATCGCCCGATAACTCTTCGCTAAGTTCGGATTGCGAAACAGATCACCCATCCGCGGAGCGCACTCTGCTTGCAAAAGAAAAGTCGAGCGAGAATCAGCCCAAGGCTTAAACGTTTGCTCCGTCTTTGCCCAATAGCCTGAAATAACCGGAGAGACAGGAAAGCCTTCTTCGGCAATCTTGATCGCACGCGATAGAATCTGCCGCATCGGCAACTTGCCATGCTTGGCATGCAGATCAAACCAACCTGCCACACATCCTGGAACACTCCAAGACATAGGCCCGTACAAGGGTATCTCTTTGAGGTTCTTCTCTTCAAACACTTGCCGGCTCAGCGAAGCAGGTGCTCTACCCGAAGCATTCAATCCAGAGAGCTCTTGGGTCTTCGAATCCCAAACGATGGAATAAAGGTCTCCACCGATTCCACAACTCATCGGCTCGACAACTCCAAGCACCGCATTCGCGGCGATAGCTGCATCGACCGCTGTACCACCTTGTTGAAGAATTTCGATAGCTGCCGCACTCGCTCGCGGATCGGACGTACAAGCCATCCCTTTGCTTGCCACCACAACGCTTCTGCTCTGAGACTTCGGCCCCGACGGTCGATCATACCGACCTATCTCCACTGCTCCGTCAGAGCCCTTGTCCTGGGGTGCACGAGCCGCTTGAACGAGACTGCTTTGCGCGAAGCTCTGCTGAATTTCTATAGCCTGAACGAAGCAAACCGAACCGATGTATAGTGAAGCTTGCCAACTCCGAGCACTGAGTCTGCGTTTCGACGTGAACTGCTCGGGCACTGTAGATTGGCGATACGATCGAGCAAACATCGAAACCTCACTTGGAAAAACTATCGCTTTACCGCGTAATGAAAGTAACCGATCATCATTTCTTCGTAGGTTTGATCTCCCCAAGAGACCCACGCCTTCGAGTCTGGATTGTTAAGGTTTCCATCCGAGTTGTCAAACGTCGCATCGCAGCGCATCCGCGTCCCGGCTGGCACTTGAATCGGACTCGCCAATCGATATTCGGTCTGCCAATTGAAATCATAATGAGGGATATCCAAGACGACTTCGCGGCGTTTGCCCGGATACACAATGGTGTACTTGAAAGACTTGCCTCGCACGTGCATGTGCGGGCTAAAGGAAAGGAGTTCGCATTCGGGTAGCTTCTCCGGTAACGTGGCAGTAACAGCGTGGTTCGCAGCCCCAGGCGGAATGCTGAACCGAAGATTCACCGCACTGGTGGTGATCACTTCGTGCGTCACTGACTGCTCGTCGGTAAACAACAACCCGAGCTTGCTCAAATCCTCCGTCGCCGTTCCGTTCGGCGTGTAATGGACTTGGAATACCAACTCGCTATTTGCTGGAATCCGCTTCGCATAACCACTTGGCATCAACTCCGCACGCGTGCCGGGAACATACCCAGCGAAAAACGTTCTCGCTCCACCTAAATCCCTTTTTCTCGCCCCTTTCGGAGCGACAAACACAAGGACATGATGCACCACGTCGCGAGCCCCGGGCAAAATCTCAAGACCTCGTACCCACAAGTCCTTGTCATTACCGACATCCGCGCGAAAGTATTGGTAATTGATTGTCCCTTCCTTGGGTACTCGGTAAGCTTCCTCACTCATGGGAATTACCAAGTCCGGTTCCTTCGAGAGCAACCAACCGGACGTTGCTGCAATCGGTTTAGCAACTTTTTGAAGATCACCCGATTCGGTTCCTCCCGCCGCCCACTGCTCGAGAATCGACAATTCTTGTTCGCTCAGCGTCCGATCATTGGCGAACTTGGCATGATCCTGCGTTGCGTGCCAAGGAGGCATCGTGCGATTCTGTGTGACTTCGACAATCATATCCGCCCAAGCCGCAGCGTCTTCATACGTCGATAAATCCATCGGGCCAATGTCCCCTTCGCGATGACAGGAGACACAATGAGCTTGCAAGACCGGTGCTACATGCTCTGCATAGGTGATGGGAACTCCAGTAGCCGCATCGGACTTCTTGTGATGCACCCGTCCGATCAAACAACCCGGCGCGGCCGTCAACGCCGTAGGAACTTCCCGCCCAGATAAGATCGCTTCAATTGCGTCGATCAACTCGCTTGCTGTCCCCTTTTCTTTTGCATATCCAATTCCGAACTGGTCGTCGATCCGACCACGGTATCGCAATTCAGCATTAGTATCCAACACGCAAACTTCAGGGGTACGCGTCGCTCCCAATAAGTCAGCCAACGATTGATCCGGATCTTTGATGAAAGGAATAGTCAATTGATGCTTCCTCGCATGCGCTCCCATCTCCGCTAAGGAGTCTTGAACGTTTGGATCCACCGCAACAAATCGCATCCCGCTCTTGGCGTACTTCGTACTCAACTCTTCTATGCGTGGCGTGTAGAGTTTCGCAAGCGGACACTGAGTCCCAAGGAACACAACCACCGTTCCTTTCTCCCCGGCTAGCTCCGACCAAGCCCAATCCTTGCCTTGAAAATCAGTTCTCTTCGTCGAGGCCAATCGCTCGGCCAACCCAACCGCACTTGCGGTCTTCAAACCATCTTGGGCCAAGACAACAACGCCCGAAGATAGCACGATGGTTGCGACATAAAACATGCACCACAGGCAACTCAATGCCCTGATGTAAAATGTGCTGCAATATAGAGCGATCCGTCGGTCGATGTTCGGTAGATGAAGATCGTTTTGCATGGAATGCGTCCTGGGGATGAAGACCAACTGAGGGGTAAAGACCTAAGGAACCAATCAACCGAACCAACCAAAATTAGTTTATCGCAAACTCAACACCGCAATTGTCGAATCGATTACGATATTCGATCCGAATACTAAACATTTTTTCCTGTTCAAAGGCAACATCAACCATGAATTCCAAGAACCTATTGCGTTTGCTCTCCATAGGGCTTTTCCTAGCGGTTTCCGCCCAAGGGCTTCGATCGTCCGCTCAAGAAACCACAGCGGATGCATCCAAAGACATCGAAGTAGCACTTTGGAGCCAAGGCGCACCCGGGGCCCTCGGAAAAGAGCCGAAAGACACCCCCAAGATTACCGTCCGAAAGATTGCGTCGGAAAAACCAACCGGCGCACTGATCATCTGCCCAGGTGGCGGCTACGGCGGATTAGCTATGGACCACGAAGGCAAACAAATGGTCGAATGGGCGAACTCGATCGGCTTGACCGCCATCCTATGCGACTACCGACACCGAGGAAAAGGTTATGGACACCCAGCGCCGCTCCAAGACGCTCAGCGAGCCGTACGCATCACCCGTGCAATGGCTACCGAATGGAACATCGATCCTGAGAAAATTGGGATCATGGGATTCTCCGCCGGCGGCCACTTGGTCTCCACCGTAATCACTCAATTCGATAACGGCGAGCAAAACTCCAACGATCCAATCGCCAAACAATCTTCACGACCGAACTTCGCCATTCTCTGCTATCCTGTTATTTCCATGGGAAGCTCGTTCACTCACCGAGGAAGCGAAGTGAATCTGCTTGGTGAGAACGCCAGCAAAGAGACTCTGTTGCAATTCGCAAGCGAACGCAACGTGCGCAACGATACACCTCCAACGTTCCTCATGCACACAGTCGAAGACAAGCCGGTGCCAGTTGAAAACGCGTTGGTCTTCTACCAAGCCATGGTCGCGAAAGGGGTCCCCGGTGAACTGCACGTCTACCAAAAAGGCCCCCACGGCGTCGGACTTGCTAAAAGCATTCCAGGTACATCCGAATGGCCAGCCGCTTGCCAACGCTGGCTGGTAAACCTCGGCGTCCTGAAAAACTAAAGCTAACTTGTAAGGCTTTAGGCTCCAGGCGGTATCGATGCGTCCCCCACG
>Ga0255128_1000307_pt1 | contig 22469 bp, 17 predicted proteins | sample Law_Miss_RepC_8d_FD_188562 | JGI IMG/M metagenome (GOLD analysis project Ga0255128, IMG submission 188562) | Freshwater microbial communities from St. Lawrence River, New York, United States - Law_Miss_RepC_8d | ecosystem: Environmental > Aquatic > Freshwater > River | place: USA: New York... | reverse complement strand
GTTTTCTTCTCTATCTGGTACACCGCAGGCATGGCCTTGTCTACGGTTTTAGGCACTGTTTTGGGGGCTCGCCTGCTGCGTTGGTAATTTTGAGCTGGTGTTGCACATGAGGCCCATGCTGGCCATGGGGCATGGGCTATCGGGTTTCACGCGCCAGCATTCAAAAATTCGGGTTCAAACCTCGGTTGCAAGCGGTAAATTGAGCAACAAATTTTGCGGTTTGAGTTTCAGCAAACCCTTCTCGTTCATGGCCAAACCCAAATAAACCGGCTTGCCCCGCACATCGCTGCGCATGTCTTGCGGGTTGGCAAAACGCAGCTTGAACAGGCTGATCAATTGCTGCTGCCGAGCGTCATCCAGCCCCTGCCCCAAATACAAATCATTGAGCAAAGCCGTGGCCGTGGCATCCAGGCCCACATGCCAGCGCCAAGCCGGATCGTCGACTTTTTGCACCGCTTCGATGTGCACGACAACCCCCAGAAAATGCTGTACCCAGCGGCTCAAAACCTCGGCCAAAGACTTGAGTCCAGATCGGGCATTGACCATGTTCAAGACCAAACCATGGGGCAGTTGGTTCTGGATTTCGTGGGTCATGTCGAGCAAAAAAGCGTAACGGCCCAAGCCTTCGCGTTGCGCAAAATATCGCTCGGCATTGTCTTTGTGCAGCACTTTCACATCCACCGCTTTGAGGGGGGCTCCCCCTTCAATCAGCATGCGCCCCATTTCGCCCAAACCCCCTGTGGCCTGCAATGCGTCCAGCGTGTCGCTGTCACCGGCCAACACACGGCCCGCCTCTAAGGTGATGCGCTGACGGCGAAACAACAATTCGGCTGCACGCCAAACCCACGCATCGGGTTCATCTGCCAACACATTGCAAACGATGGCTTGCACCACCAAGTCTAGGAACAAAGGGGGCAGCTGAATGTTGCCGCCGCGTACCCAGCCGATATAGGCCGCTTCCAGCGACCCGGCCCCCTGCACATCGTCGCGCAGGCGCAAAAAGAGTTGGTAGTTTTCGCGTGCATCGCTGTCTTTGAAAGCCTTCAGGTCAGCGGGCGTGACCGTCATCAAGGGATCGGTCAGCAAAGCCTGATGCAGTCGCTTTTCGGCCTTGCACGACTCGGGCACCAGCGCCAACTCGGGGCGCTCCAGCCACAAACGCCAATAGTCGGGCGTGGGGCTCAACCATGCACGCTCATTGAGTGTCAGGTGTTGGTGGCCGCACGCCGTCCAGAAGTTTTGCATGGCTTAAAGGTTGGGTGCCAGCAAGCGCTGGAGGTCTCTCACCTCGACGCCGCTGCGCCGAGCCAAATCCTTGACCTGGTCGTCACCGACTTTGCCCACGCTGAAGTATTGGGCTTCGGGGTGCGCAAGGTAAAAACCACTGACGCTGGCCGCCGGGGTCATGGCCAAACTTTCGGTCAGGCCCATGCCGATGTCTTGGCATTGCAGCAGTTCGAACATGGCTTTTTTGGCACTGTGGTCGGGACAGGCTGGGTAGCCCGGTGCGGGTCGGATGCCCTGGTACTTTTCAGCAATGAGGTCTTCGTTGCTCAAGCTTTCATTGGCAGCGTAACCCCACAAGTCGGTTCGCACTTTTTTATGCAAGCACTCGGCAAAGGCTTCGGCTAAGCGGTCGGCCAAGGACTTCAATAGGATGGCGCTGTAATCGTCGTGCGCGGCCTCAAAAGCTTCGGCACGCTTGTCGGCCCCCATGCCTGCGGTCACGGCAAACAAGCCCACGTAATCTTTGGCCGTGCCTTGCGGTGCCACGAAGTCGGCCAGGCTGCGACTGGGGCGCAACACTTTAACGCCGTCTTTGCCTTCGATCGATTGCTTTTCTGTCTGCTGACGCAGCCCATGCCAAGTCATGGCCACTTGGCTGCGGGACTCGTCGGTGTAGAGGGTAATGTCATCGTCGTTGACCGTGTTGGCCGGGTACAAACCCATCACGCCATTGGCCGTCAACCAGCGGCCTTCAATGATTTTTTGCAGCATGGCCTTGCCATCGGCAAACACCTTGCGGGCTTGTTCGCCCACCACATCGTCGTCCAAGATGGCCGGAAAGGGCCCGGCCAAATCCCAAGTCTGAAAGAACGGACCCCAGTCGATGTATTGCGCAATTTCAGCGAGGTCGAAATTCTTGAACACGCGCCGCCCCACAAATTTGGGCACGGCAGGGGTGTAGTTTTTCCAAGCCACAGGCGTCTTGTTGGCGCGGGCTTGTGCCAACGTCCACATGGGGGTTTGTTTTTTATTGGCGTGCAGTTCGCGCACCTTGTCGTAGTCGGCGTTCAGGTCGGCAATGTACTTGGCGGCCTGGTCGGACAACAAGCCCTGCGCCACGCTGACGCTGCGTGAAGCGTCGGGCACATACACCACCGGACCGCTGTAGTGGGGTGCAATCTTGACCGCCGTGTGGACGCGGCTGCAGGTGGCCCCACCAATCAACAGCGGCATTTGGCGTTCGCGGAAATAGGGGTCTTTTTCCATCTCGCTGGCCACGTACTGCATCTCTTCCAGACTGGGTGTGATCAAGCCCGAAAGGCCAATGATGTCGGCTTTTTCTTCTTTGGCTTTGGCCAGAATCTCGTGGCAGGGCACCATCACCCCCATGTTGACCACTTCGTAGTTGTTGCATTGCAAAACCACGGTCACGATGTTTTTACCGATGTCGTGCACATCACCCTTAACGGTGGCGATCACGATCTTGCCCTTGGCTTTCACGTCTTCACCTGCGGCCGCTTGCAAGCGTTTTTCTTCTTCGATGTAGGGCACCAAATGGGCCACCGCCTGCTTCATCACGCGGGCACTTTTGACCACTTGCGGCAAAAACATCTTGCCCTGTCCGAACAAGTCGCCCACCACGTTCATGCCGTCCATCAAGGGGCCTTCGATCACATGCAAAGGCCGGCCGCCCTGGGCCAGAATGGCGCGGTAGGCCTCTTCGGTGTCGTCGGTAATGAAGTCGGTGATGCCGTGCACCAAGGCATGGCTCAGACGCTGGGCCACGCTCACAGGCGCATCCGCGTTGCCGCGCCAAGCCAATTTGGTGCTTTCGTCTTTGGCAGCGCCCTTGGCGTTTTCGGCCACCTCGACCAAGCGCTCCCCGGCGTCCGGGCGGCGGTTCAACACCACATCTTCCACACGTTCGCGCAAATCGGCTTCCAGGTCGTCGTAAACGCCGACCATGCCCGCGTTCACAATGCCCATGTCCATACCGGCCTGAATGGCGTGGTACAAAAACACGGTGTGAATCGCCTCGCGCACCGGGTCATTGCCCCGGAATGAAAAACTCACATTCGAGACACCGCCCGAAACCTTGGCCCCCGGCAGGTTCTGCTTGATCCAGCGGGTGGCGTTGATGAAATCCACCGCATAGTTGTTGTGCTCTTCGATGCCCGTGGCAATGGCAAAAATATTGGGGTCAAAAATGATGTCTTCCGGCGGAAAGCACACCTCGTCAACCAATACACGGTAAGCGCGCTCGCAGATTTCGATCTTGCGCTCATAGGTGTCGGCCTGGCCTTTTTCATCAAACGCCATCACCACAGCCGCAGCGCCATAGCGCTTGACCAGATTGGCCTGCCGCTTGAATTCGTCCAAGCCTTCTTTCATGCTGATGGAATTGACGATGCCCTTGCCCTGAATGCAACGCAAACCGGCCTCGATCACCGACCATTTGGACGAATCCACCATCACCGGAACCCGAGCAATGTCGGGCTCACCCGCCATCAGGTTCAAAAACCGCACCATGGCCGCCTGGCTGTCCAACATGGCTTCGTCCATGTTGACGTCGATGATTTGCGCGCCGTTTTCTACCTGCTGACGTGCCACGGCCAGTGCCTGTTCGTACTCGCCGTTCAGGATCATGCGGGCAAAGGCCTTGGAACCGGTCACGTTGGTGCGCTCGCCCACGTTGACGAAAAGCGAATCTGTGCCGATCAGGACAGGCTCCAGACCGGACAATTTCATGGGGGAAACAGACTCAATTTCAGATGCGACAACGGACACAGGCTCACCTTGGGCTTACAGGTGAGCGTCGTTGTGCATAAACAATCCCCAAGCCTGACCTGCTGCACCTGGACGGTGGCGGGCTGCAACGCTCCTTAGAGAAGCGCGGATTTTAACCTTTCAGACCCTTTGCTTAAATTTTTGTCGCCCGTCCAGCCCAAAGCACACCCTATAAAGCGGAAATGAACTTCAGCGCTCGCTTGAATTCAGTGACGGCTTTGCGCTAAAAAACTGAATCGACCCCTTTTTGACCGGTAGCCAGTGCTGTTGGTCCAAAGCTTGCTAGTGTTTTTGGCATGAACACCGAAACTGTTTTTGAGCCCTCTCCCCCAGACGCCCACTGGCGCGAGCAAGAGCTTTTGCTCATGCGCGAAGTCATGAAATGGGTGGGGCGCAGCCTGAGTTCGAGCGAAGTTTTGCGAGAAATGCTGCATTTGATGAGTGAGCTGCTGGGCTTGAACCGAGGGCGCGTTGTGTTGCGAGACAGCCCGGCGCCTGGCGACTTACAGAGCCAAACCACGGCTTCGATCCGCCACGCCTATGGCCTAACGGGCATGGAAATGCGCCGTGGCGTCTATGCAGAGGGCGAAGGCATCACGGGGCGAGTGCTGCAAAGTGGCCTGCCCGCGATCGTGCAGGACATTGCCCACGAGCCCTTGTTTTTATTCCGTTCGGTGAGTGCGGCGCAATTTCCCAGCGAAACCGTGGCATTTCTGGCCCTGCCCATCACCCTGGGCAACACCACCGTGGGGGTGCTGGGATGCCACCGCTTGCGCAGTCGGCAACGTCACCTGAACGACGATTTGTCAGTTCTCAAGGTCCTGGCCACATTGGCCGGGCAAATCTTGCACATGGAACAACTGGTGAACGACCAGACCCGGCACTTGCGGGCGCGCAACGCGGCTTTGTCTCAGGCACTCAGCACGCATGCCGCCCGCTATGGGCTCATTGGCAGTTCGCCCGCCCTGTTAAAAGCTTTGTCTGAACTGGAACGCGTCTCTCAATCGCAAGCCACCGTTTTGTTACTGGGCGAGTCGGGCACGGGCAAAGAGCTGTTTGCCAGGGCTGTGCATTTGGCCAGTCCCCGCTCAACGCAACCGTTCATCAAAGTCAATTGCTCGGCGATTCCAGACACTTTGTTCGAGTCGGAGTTGTTTGGGCATGAGCGCGGTGCCTTTACGGGCGCCAACCAGCCAAGGCCCGGTTGGTTCGAGCAGGCCCATGGCGGCACCATTTTTCTGGACGAAATTGGCGAGCTGCCCTTGTCCCTTCAGTCCAAATTGTTGCGCACGCTGCAAGAGGGCACCGTGGTGCGCTTGGGCAGCCAGCGCGAGGTCAAAGTCAATGTGCGGCTGGTGGCGGCGACCAACCGGGATTTGGCCTCAGAGGTTCAAGCCGGCCGTTTCAGGCAAGACCTTTATTACCGCCTCAACGTGATCCCGATTCAGCTCCCCTCATTGGCCGAGCGACAAGAAGACATCCGCGAACTGGCCCTGCACTTTGTCAACCGGGCCAACCAAACCCACCAAAAAAACGTCTACCTCAGCCCCGAAGCGCTGGACGCTTTGACCCTGCAACCCTGGCCCGGCAACATTCGGGAATTGGGCAATTGCATCGAGCGCATGGTTTTGCTGGCCGATCAAACACTGGTCACACGCGAACAATTGCAGCGTTATCTCCCCCATGCAAGCGTTCAGATCCCCCCAGCCTCCGAGGCATCACCCCCAAGCCTGCCCGATGCCCTGGGGGTCCGCGCTTACGAAAGCGCCCAATCTCATACGCTGCAGGTTTTGCAGCACGCCATGGCGCAACACGGCGGCAACCAGTCACGGGCCGCACAAAGCCTGGGTTTGACCTTGCGACAGTTTTCATACCGACTGCGCAAAGCGGGTTTGCGCTGACCTACATTGTGTTGACACATTGTTAACACAATGTAGATCCAAGCCTTCGCCTCAGCCACTCAAAAGGGACTTGTCTGCCATCTTCCTTTGGCCTTAAGAGCAGATTTTATTGATACAAATCAAGCACTTGCAGCTCATTCGGTCCTGGCAAGCTGCTAACTCACGCTTGATGGCACACCCTTTGCAATGCTCTGTGTATGGGCATCGGTTACACCGCGTCAGATGCCTTGTTTTTACAACCCAACACAAGGAATTTCATGACCGAAGCCGCCACCCTCGAGACACCGACCACTGTCAAAGCCTACTTGCGGCCCATTGATGCCGAGGGCTTGGCCAAATTTGCTGAAAAAGGGCGCAACAACCCGGCCAGCCGTGGCACCAACAAAGTCCACACCGTGATGCAAGGGCAATACCGGTCCCTGAGTTACGTGGGCAACCATACCCCTGTGGTGGTTGATGAACCACTGCATCTTTTTGGCGAAGACACTGCCCCTGCGCCCGGTGAGATTGTGTTGTCGGGTCTGGGCGGATGCATTGCAGTGGGCATCACGGCGGTGGCGACCTGGAAGGGCGTCAAGCTGAGCAAGCTCGAAGTGTTCATGGAAGGCGATATTGGCAACCCGGCGGCCTGGGGGGCGGGTGGCGCGCTCGAAAAGAAACCCTTAGAAATGGGCTTTCAGGCCATCCGGGTAAAGGTCGTGGTTGAGGGTGATGCGCCTGCCGAGGTGCTGGACGAGATCGTGCAACACGCCAACCACTACTCGCCAGTGGCCAACACGATGCGCAATCCAATCCCCTTCGAGATCAGCCGCAGCTGATGCCTTGCGTCACCTTACCTTGACTGGAAAACGCCATGAACCCCGCCGACCTGCCCCCAGAATTGTCCAATACACCCGAGCTGGTTCTGGCCATGCGCCAGATTGCCCAAGGCCCTCTTGCGGCTCAGGTGCAGGCCATCGACCAAGGCACTTACCCGCGCGAAGTGATGCAACAACTGGCCGCAGCGGGGGGCATGAGCGCGCACCTGGAACTGCCCGGTCAGCGTGCAGATTTTGGGCTGGCCATCAAGGCCATGGCCGAAGTCTCTAAAGTGTGCGGCAGCACGGGTTTCATGATGTGGTGCCAGGCTGTTTGCGGCCTTTACATGCAAACCTCAAACAACCCGGACCTGATGGGCAAAGTGCTCAATGACCATGTACAGGGCTTGCGTCTGGGGGGCACGGGTTTGTCCAACCCCATGAAAAGTTTTGCCCAAATTGAAAACTTGCTGCTCAAGGCCACCCCGGTCGAAGGGGGCTTTGAGGTCAGTGGCACGCTGCCCTGGGTCAGCAATTTGGGGCCGGATCATTACTTTGGTGCCATCGCCGGGATTGAGGGTCAAACGGGGCAAGAGTTGATGTTTTTACTGCGTTGCGATGCCCCCGGCGTCACGCTGAAAGCCTGTCCAAGTTTTTCGGGCATGGAAGGCACGGGAACTTATGCCATTCATTTGAAAAACCTCTTTGTCGGTGCCGCTGACACCATCGCCTCGCCCGCTAAGCCGCTGATTGCCCAAATTCGGGCGGCTTTTGTGATGCTGCAATGCGGGATGGCCCTTGGCGTGACACAAGGAGCGATTGACAGCATGTGGGCCGTGGAAGGGCAACTGGGACATGTCAACCAGTTTCTGCACGACCGCCCGCAAACCCTGCAAGCCGAGCTGGACGCGCTGACCCAGCGCGTGATGCAACTGGCTGAAACCCCGTTTGACAAGCGCACCGAATTTTTCATCGATGTGCTGGATGCCCGGGCCCACGGTGCCGAGCTTTGCCTGCGTGCCGCACAGTCGGCCTTGATGCACCAAGGGGCGCGTGGGTACTTGCTTTCATCCGAAGTGCAGCGCCGGGTACGCGAGTCCCATTTTGTGGCCATAGTCACACCTGCCATCAAACACCTGCGCAAGGAAATGGCACGTTTGAGTGCGCAAGAGATGCCCGCATGAACCAGCCCAGCCCCCCGCTAGAAAGCAGCGTTTCGGCAACGTGGTTGCTCTATATATGCAAGGCCTGCGGCTTGATCTACAACGAACAAGAGGGCGACCCCGACAGCGGGCTGCTTGCGGGCACCCGCTTTGCCGACATACCGGAAGACTGGGAATGTCCTTTGTGCGGTGTGACCAAATCTGATTTCGAGCTTTACACCCCGCCAGATCTGGACGCACTCAAACAAGCCTCGGCCTGCGCACCCGCTGCACGCCCCACCACGCATTTCAATGGCGCCCGCGAATTGCCCGGTATTGTGGTGGTCGGTGCTGGCAAAGCCGGTTGGCAGTTGATTCAAAACCTGCGCACGCAATGGCCCGATGCCCCCATCACCCTGGTCACCGAGTGTGCAGGCGATGTTTATGACAAACCCCTGCTTTCGGTGGCCATGTCCCGAAAATTGGACGGGCGTCAACTGGTAAAACAAACCGGCGTGGAAGCGGCGGCGCACTGGCAGGTGCGCCTTTTGCCGCACACCCGGGCGCTGCACATTTGCACCGCAAGCCAAACCTTGCGCACCACCCACGGGCCCGTGCGTTACAGCCAACTGGTGTTGGCCCACGGGGCCGAGTCGGCCATGCCAGCCCCCCTGCACCCCGGCTTGTGCTGGCGCATCAACCATTTGCAAACCTACCAAAGGTTTCTGGCTGCGCTGGGCGATGCCCCTCGACATGTGGCCATCGTGGGTGCGGGACTGATTGGCAGTGAACTGGCCAACGATTTGGCTTTGGGCGGGCACCGCGTCACCCTGATCGACACCCAAGACCGACCGCTGGCCCGTTGGGATGCCGATCAGGCCGGCCAGCCCCTGCTGGCGGCTTGGTCAAACTTGGCCATTCGCTTTATGGGGTCTGTGCAGTTGCAATCCCTGAAGCGCCAAGGTGCGCAATTTGCGCTCACCACCCTGGAAGGTGAAACCGTGTTGGCTGACCAAGTGATCGCAGCGACCGGGTTGATCACCCCCAACCGTTTGGCGAAAAGTGCCGGTTTGCGTTGGAACAACGGCATTGAGGTGAATGCACAAACCCTTGAAACCAGCGAACCACACATTTATGCATTGGGCGACTGCATCAGCATCAACGGACAATCCAGTCGCTACATAGAACCCATCTTGCGACAGGCCCAAACTTTGGCAGCAGCTCTGATTCATGCCGCCAAACCCGATGCAGTCCTCACCAATACCTTGCCGCCCTACAGCGTTCGCACGCCGGTGGTTCGGGTCAAAACCACCTCACTGCCCTTGACCTTGCACTGAAATCAAAGTCCAAAAAAAACCATGGCCAACAAGGGTTGCCATGGTTTTTTTGCGGCCCTCAAAGGGGTCCGCACTGGTTATCAATATTGCTTGTAAGGTAAGAATTTACCCGACAAAACCACATTCACACGGTCTCCCTTGGGGTCGGGTTGGCGCACGATGTCCATGCTGAAATCGATCGCACTCATGATGCCGTCGCCAAATTCTTCGTGGATCAACTCTTTGATGGTGGTGCCATAAACGCTGACGATTTCATACCAACGGTAGATCAAAGGATCGGTCGGAACAGGCGTTGGCAACGAGCCTTTGTAAGGCACAACTTGCAGCCACTTGATCTCTTCGGCGGTCAGGCCAAAAATTTTGCCAATCACTTTGGCTTGCTTCGCATCAAAAGTCATCTGGCCCAAGCAACCGGCGGTGACCCATTCTTTGGACAAGCCCACTTTGTCGGCCACGTCACTCCATTTGATGCCCTTGGACACTTTGGTGGAAATGATTTTTTCGGTGATGTCTAAACGGTTCATGAAATTCCTCTTCAAGGGGTTATTAAGAAAAATGAAACAGCTCAGTGCGCCTTGGCACGCGAGACCAGGAAATCAACAATGTGGTTGCGCATGTCGTAATAACCGGGCAGATGGTGAAGTTGCGCCCGGGTGCGCTCGCGCGGCAAGGGATTGACCACCACCTCGGCCAAGCCCCCGGGCACATAGTGCCCGCCTGACTCGTTGCCGTTGCTCATGAGCAAAATTCGGTCGGACAACAAAATGGCCTCGTCCACATCGTGAGTGATCATGAAAACAGTTTGTTGGGTCTGGCGCACAATGCCCATCAATTCGTCTTGGATGGTGCCGCGCGTCAAGGCATCGAGCGCACCAAAGGGCTCGTCCAACAACAGCATCTTGGGCTGGATGGCAAAAGCACGGGCAATGCCCACACGCTGCTTCATACCGCCAGAAAGTTGGCTGGGTTTTTTGTCGATGGCGTGCAACAAGCCCACCATGCCCACATGTTTTTCAACGTGCTCATTCACTTGTGGCTTCTTCCAATCTGGCCAGCGCGAATGGACTGCAAAGGCAATGTTTTGACGTACCGTCAGCCAGGGCATCAGGGCGTGGCTTTGAAACACCACACCACGCTCCAAGCTGGGGCCCGCAATTTCACGCCCATCCATGAAGGCGTGGCCTGCCGTGGCCGTGTCCAGTCCGGCCAAGACGTTCAAGATGGTGGTCTTGCCACAGCCCGAATGGCCGATGATGCAAACGAACTCACCCTTGTCTATGGTGAAAGAGACATCCGAGAAAACCGGTTTATCGCTTTGATAAGCCTTGCCCAGTTTTTCAATTTTCAGGAATCCAGTCATGGCATTGGCCTTGGTTTGGAGAGCATGCAGTTCAGAAGGAATGGGCAACAACTTGGCGACCGCTGCAGGTAAGGGGGCTGTCGTCAACTCGCGTTCGGTGGTTTCACTCCACATAGGTCACCGCCTTTTGTAATTGGGCAAACGCCAAGTCCAGCAACATGCCGACCACACCAATCACCAGCACCGCAAAAATCACGTTGACCAGAGAAAGGTTGTTCCACTCGTTCCAGACGAAGTAACCCACGCCTGTGCCACCGACCAGCATTTCGGCAGCCACAATGACGAGCCAAGCAATGCCCATGCTGATGCGCATGCCGGTCACGATGGTGGGAGCCGCTGCGGGCAAAATGACCAAGAAGGCTTTTCGCAGCGGCGTCACTTCCAGCGTGCTGGCCACATTGAGCCAATCGCGCTTGACGGCCGACACACCAAAGGCGGTGTTGATCAACATGGGCCAAACCGAGCAAATGAAGATCACGAAAATGCCACTGACATCCGAATCTTTCAGGGTGTAAAGCGCCAAGGGCATCCAGGCCAACGGACTGATGGGCTTGAGCACTTGGACAAAGGGGTCAAACGCCTTGCGCATGAGTGGCGACATGCCGATCATGAAACCCACGGGTAAGGCCACCAACACGGCCAATAAAAATCCCAACCCGACGCGTCCCAACGAGTGGGCCAACTGGATACCAATGCCTTTGTCGTTCGGGCCTTTGTCATAGAAAGGGTCCGCGAGGTGCCCCACCATGGCTTTGCCCACCTCGAGGGGGGGCGGAAACCCGGTGCTCTTCACTGCCCCGGGGTCCTTGCCCATCATCTTGAGGTATTCCACCTCTTCGGCCGTCATGCCGGCTTTGGCAGCCCCAGCCACCGAGGGTGCAGTGGCTGACAATTGCCACGCCCCCAGAAAGACCAGGAACATCAGCAGCGACACCATGGCCGCCCTTAAATTGAGGTGCGTGGATTTCATGACCGTTCAACCCATTTTGTGGATGGCAAAACTCTTGAGGTATTCCTCGGGCTTGGCCGGATCAAACTCTTTGCCCATGATCTTGTGTTTGGGATAGGGCGTGGTGGCTGCAAAGTTGTGTCCCAGGTCTTTCATGTGCTTGCGCGCATCGGTGATCAAGAACACTTTTTCTGCGATCTGCTTGTAATCGACATTGCCTTTGACATAGCCCCAGCGTTTCATTTGCGTGAGCATCCAAACCGCCATGCTTTGCCACGGCATGGGGTCAAAGTCGGCGCGATCGGGGATGTTTTGCACCTTGCCCAAACCATCTGCAAACTTACCTGTCAACACTTGGGCCAGCACAGCCTCTGGCTGGTTCAGGTATTGCGCAGGCGAGATCACTTTGGCAATCAGTTCACGGTTAGAGGGCTGCCGGGCCATGGCGGCTGCCGTGAGCACGGCACGGTAAAGGGCCGCAAAAGTGTTGGGGTTTTTCTGGATGAACTCGGTGCTGGTGCCAAAAGCACAGCAGGGATGTCCGTTCCACAAATCCTTGGTCAGCACATGGATGAAGCCCACTTCGTCAAATACAGCGCGTTGGTTAAAAGGGTCAGGTCCCAAGAAACCATCAATGTTGCCCGCTCGCAAGTTGGCCACCATCTCGGCGGGTGGGATCACACGAATCTGCACATCCGTGTCGGGGTTGATGCCGTTCTCAGCCAAATAGAAGCGCAGCAAAAAGTTGTGCATCGAATAATCAAACGGCACGCCAAACTTGAACCCCTTCCAATTCTTGGGATCGCGGTTATCTTTGTGGCGCAAGCTCATCGTGATGGCTTGACCATTGATGTTTTGGATCGTGGCCACGTTCATGGGGGTGGCATTCGAGCCCAAACCCATGCTGATGGCGAGGGGCATGGGCGACAAGAAATGGGTGGCGTCGTATTCTTTGTTGATCATCTTGTCGCGCACCAAAGCCCAGCCGGCCGTCTTGGTGACTTCGACGTTCAAGCCTTGTTTTTGGTAAAAACCCAAGGGGTGCGCCATGATCAGCGGCGTGGCACAAGTGATCGGGATGAAGCCAATCTTCAAGTTGGTCTTCTCAAGCGGACCTTTTTCTTGTGCCATGGCTTGCAAACTGGCCATGGGCAACACACTTGCAATGGCCGCCATGGCCGTCTTTTTGCCGACCGCGCGCAAAAACATGCGCCGCTCTTGATCTTGTGGAAACAACGATTTGACCAAGGTTGCCTCAATGAATTCTTGGCTGTAAGCCTCGAATTCAGCGGTCTCGGAACGGGCGCGCAGCTGAGCTGCTGCCGCATCGGCCACCGTTTCAGCGTGGTGGTCGGCAGGGGAATGGTCCCGACCGCAACTGCATTTGAGCATCAGGGGACGGTCGGCGTTGTACGGATCAAAAAATTCAGACATGGCAACCTCGCTTGTTGAAGATTGCTACCTCTATGCAATTGATGGGCCAGAAATTTCCCAAGGAGGGCTTTGCACTGCTCAGCCCTTGATTTCGAGGTGTCCAAATCGACAGGGTGTAGGGCTGCCCCTACAAAAGAGAGCCACAAGCTTACTAAAAAGTAACTTTTCAGACTGCCAATTACCGTCCGCTCTGGTTTTGGGCATACAAAGCCAGTTCGACATCGTTCTTGGTGCCGGTCTTTTCCAGGATGCGTGCACGGTAAGTGCTCACGGTGTTGGCGGCCAAGCTCAATTGCGCACCAATTTCGCTCACGCTGTGGCCTTGGGTCAACAAAAGATAGACCTGATGCTCGCGATGGGACAAGACTTCAATCCCCATTTTGGTGCGCCCCTGACTCACCAGACTGGCTAAGGCCTCGGCCGTCGTGGGGCTCAGGTGCATGTTGCCCCCCGCTACCCGGTGCAAGGCTGCAATCAATTCGTCAGGGTCGGTACTTTTGTTCAGATAGCCCGAGGCACCCAGCTTGATACATCGCACGGCATATTGTTTTTCCGGGTAAGTGCTCAGCATCAAGACCGGCAAATCGGGCCAGTCGCGGCGCAAGCTTTGCAGCACTTCCAGGCCATCCATGCCCGGCATCGCAATGTCCAGCAACACCACGTCTATGCCTTGCGTGCCTTGCAAGGTTTGCACGGCATCCAGCACGCCTGGCCCGGTGTCGGCCTCTGCCACCACTTGCAAACGCGGGTCGTCTGCCAACACCATTTTGAGACCTTCGCGGACGATTTTGTGATCGTCGCCCAACAGCACGCGCACTCCAGATTGGACCGACTTCATGACGCTGCACCTGCAAATGGCAAGGGCATGGACAAGCGCATACACGTCCCACGGCCCGGTTGGCTGTCAATTTCAATCGAGCCGCCAAAATGCCGGGCTCGCTCACGCATCCCCATGATGCCGTAGGCCTGAGGCGACTCGAAGGCCTGTTGCAATGCACCGATTCCGTCGTCCTCTACAGACACATAAAGCCACCCCTGTCGCTCCACAATGTCGATGTCGACCGTTTGGGCCTGCGCATGGCGTCCCACATTACTGAGCATTTCCTGAAAAATCCGGAACACCGCCATGGCCATGGGTTCGGGCAATTCGAGCTGTTCATTCACTGCCATGCGCCATTGCAGTTGTTGTTCGGCAGACTGAACAAAATCCTGCGCCTGCCACTCCAAAGCACCCCACAAGCCCTGGTGGTCCAAAATGCTGGGGCGCAAATCCGTGATGATGCGGCCCACGTTCACCACGGCGTTTTCTATCAGGCGGCTCATGTTCTGGCATTTGCCACGCATTTTTTCGCGCATCAATTGCGCCTCTTGTGCGGCCCTGTTTTCCTGCTCGGACAAACGCTTGTCGAGCCAGCCCACATCCATCTTCAGAGCCACCAACAAACTGCCCAGTTCATCGTGCACCTCACGGGCGATGCGGGTGCGCTCCTCTTCACGCACCGCTTCGGACCATGCCGCCAGCTCACGCAATTGCTGCAAAGCCATCTCTAAAGCTTGGGTACGTTCGGCCACACGCGCTTCGAGCTCATTTTTGGCATGGTGCAAAGCGTCTTCAGCACGTTTGCGCTGGGTAATGTCGACAAAAGTGACCACGGCCCCGCGGACCTCGCCCTGATCAAACACCGGATAACTTGAATACTCCACAGGAAAGCTGCTGCCGTCTTGTCGCCAAAAAACTTCACTGTCAATCCGGCACGGCTGGCCTTGCCGAAAGGCGTTGTAAATGGGGCACTCATCCATCGGGTACTCCGACCCGTCGTCATGAGAATGGTGCGTCAGGATGTGCATGTTCTGACCCAGCACCTGATGGGGCTCAAACCCAATCATGCGCGCCCCGGCTGGGTTGATGAAAACGCAGGCCCCCTCCAAATCGACCCCGAAAACCCCCTCGCCCGTGGATGCCAGCATGAGGCCCAAAGGGTCACGCCAAGCGTCGATCACGTCCGGAACGGTGGGCTTGAGTTGGTTTAAATCAAGGTGCATACGCCTGTCTAGCAAGCTGCATGCCAAAAATGTCGTTGTTCAGTCCGTCCATTTCCATCAGAGGTTTGGGAAATGTCACCTTCAGCACCCCGCCAGTGGCCCCCCGCACACGACAATAAGCGACTTATTTGAAAGATTTGGCCCCGCATGAACCCGGTTTCTCATGCCTTGCTGCAAGGCGCTTCTAATTTTCGCGACGTGGGCGGCTACCGCAACACCGAAGGCCGCCGTGTTCGCCCGGGCCAAGTGTTTCGCTCAGACCATTTGGCTCTGCTGACGCCGCAAGACCATGCCCGATTGCAAGCGCTGGGGGTGCAACACAGCCTGGACTTTCGGGGCCAAGCCGAGTACACCACCACGCCTTACAACATTCCGGGTGTGCAACGCGTGGCCTTATCAATTGAGCCCACCGTAATTGCCCGCATGCAGTCTCTGGTGGCGCAGGGCATCGTGCCGACCACCGAAGAAACGGTGGAGCTGATGCGGGAAACCTATCGGGATTTCGTCAACCACAATGCGCACACCTTCGGGCAATTTTTAAAGCATCTGCTCGAACAACCCACCCCTCAGGTGTTTCATTGCACCGCAGGCAAAGACCGCACAGGTTTTGCTGCGGCGCTGTTGTTGTCGGCATTGGGGGTAGACCGCGCCACCATCGAACACGACTATTTGCTGACCAACCAACTCTACAAACGGGACCCTCGGCTGGAAGGAATTGGGCACCCGCACGTCATGCAGGTGCTTTGGCAAGTACAACCCGAATTTTTGCACGCCGCGTTTGATGCAGTGGATGCCCAGCACGGCGGCATGCAGGCTTATTTGCGCGGGCCGATTGGCTTGGAAGCGCAACACATAACCGAACTCAAGAGACGTTTGCTGGAAGATTGAACATCTCCCAGCCCACAGGCCTGACTCAATGCTTGTGCTGGCCAGGGGTCAGCGTGTCGTTGCCGCCGGGTGGCAACCTGAACTCACCGCTGGCTGGTGATATCCAACCGGTACCGGATTTGGATTCCAACTGGAATTCACCAAAAGGGGTGTTAATGGTGCCCACCGCGTACTGTTCGCTGAAGACCTGCGTGATGAAAAAGCGGCTGTCCGGTTGGTTAATGATGCGGCCACTCCATCGGTATTGCCCCTGCACTACATCCACCCGTTCGATTTCAGCTTGCACCGTGCCTGAGCCCGGTATTTGCAAACTGAATTTATCGCCCTCAGCCCGCGCACCCAGCACGTTGAGATCGTAGGAGAACCAGAGTCGTCCGTCTTTTAAGCGCTGCGGATTCGCCAAAGGCGATTGCGCCGCCACCTCGGGTGTCACCCCGGAGGTGAAGAGCGATTCTTTCAAGCGGGCTTGCTCAAAAGCTTGGTCATTGGGAAACAACAATTGCTGATTGACTCGACGGCTGCGGATGCGAGCGTGTATTGTCTTGACGGATTGGACCATCAACAGATGCTCTGGTATGGCCGCTGCGGTTTGCGGCATGGCCGAAACGGATTCTGCGGAGCTTGCCCCGAGTGCCGCTGGACCCGAAAGACCCTGCGTGTCCGTGCGGGCAGATTCAAAGGGGGCGATCCATAAAAAGCCCACCCCCCCCAACACCAGCAGCAACCCGGCCAGTTTTAAAGGTGTCAGTGTCATGTTCAACGAATGCGGGAAACTTCATCCGCATTTTTATTCATGAGCAACACTTCATCGGGAATGGGCGCGCCATGACCGATTTCAATGCCCAGATCCGTGGAAAACTTGCGGGTGGTTGTGAAGTGGGTGGCCGCATCGGCATTGCCCATGACCGTACTGATATAGCCACCGTTGTGGTTGAGACCCATGTTGTGGCCAAACTCGTGGACCATCACGGACGTGCCGCAGCCCGCATTTCCAACCGCAGCCATGTTGAAGCTGAAGCCCGTCACAGGTGAATTGACAAAAGCCAGGCCACAGGCATTCGTGCTTACAAATTTGCCCTCCATATAAACCGCGTCGGCACTCACCCGGTCACGTTCCGTTTGAATGGCTGGATCGGTTCGCATGTTGGACAGCGTTTCACCATGACCGGCTTGGAGTTCTGAAAACTCTGAAAATCCTGCTGCTTGAACGCGGAAATTGGCACCCGACAGCTCAAGTGCTGAATTGGTCTTGCGAAGTGACTCGGTCAAACGGCTTTGCATGGCTGCCGCACCTATATTGGCAATGGCACTTTGGCCCGCAACGATCAGCATTCTGACGGTGTAGGTTTCACGCGTCCATTGCCCACCTTTACGGATAAACGAAACTTCCTCGCCTTGGCTGACCATGTTGTTGCCGGTCATGCCTGCAATGACGCCATACACCGTCAAGAGTCCGGGCGCTGTTGATTTGACGATCACTCGGTCGCCATCGGTGCTGAAATTGGGCAGCGTCATGGCCGTTTTTGCGCCGGTTCCCTCCAAGGCCACCACTTCGGTGACAGGTGTCAGCGTGGCTGGCAGCGCATCGGAGGGCAGGCTGTTCAGGGTGAACTGGGCTTGTGGGGCCTTTAAGCGCTCCCAAGCCATGACTTTGTTGTTCCACATGAATTCGTACAACTGGCCCTTGATGATCTTCATCGTCGCTTGATCTTTGACATTGCTGTTGGCAATGGTGCTTGGGGCTTCTGCACTAGAGGTCACGATGACCCGGTCTCGTTCGCTTGCACGTAGGGGCAAACTGATCACGCCCCCAACAACTCTACTGGGCACCTCAAGAGAGGTCCAGGGCCTGGTGGTATTGGGCATTTTGAAGTTTTTAACCGTGCCCCAATTCAAGACCGTTTTAGGTCCTTTCGACAGCACCCATTTGCCCAAACCGCTTCGGTAAGTGAATGCATATTCTTCGCCGTTTCGCAAAGGCATCTTTTGCGCAAACAACATGTTGGTGGTCGCCACAGAACTGGCCCATGCAGCCCTGGACTTGATCAGGACAACGGCATTGTCAACAGCTGACGCGGGCAAAATGACTTGAGGTGTCCAAGCACCATTCAATACATTGGCACGAATGACTTGGTTTTGAGTGACGGGAAGCTCCAACGATTTATAACTGTTTGGAACGGGCACAGTGAATGCGTCCATTTCCCATAATTTAGTGGCCGCTGAATAGGTAAATGACAGGGCCCGGTCACGGGGTAAATCCATCGAATAACTGGGAATGTCAGTGTTCGTGAGAATAACGGAAGCTGTGTAAGAGGCCTCACTCACGAGTTTGACTTTTGCGCCGTTCGATGAAGTGGCAGGCAAGTTGATCAATCGCGCCCAATTGCCGTCGTACATAGAAAAAATCATGTCTGGCACATTGGCTGGAAGGTTTCCTCCACCAATGGCATTGGGCGACAGATAAGTCTGTGCCCAACTGACTGTGCCGAGGGACGATAAAAGAAAGGAGAGAAGAATTTTTTTCATTTGATTACTTTCGAATTGATTTTCGATAGTAATAAAATTTTTAATATGAAAATAAATTCTTTGTAACAAATTTCAAATAAATTTTTATATATTTAATTTTCAATTAAGTTAACTATTTATCGGGATGTGATGATTAATCCCTTCTGCTGAATCAATGGGCGCGCAAACTGATACAGCAGTCAAGCCGAATCAAGCGGCTTCTTTGTAGAAAAACCCGCCGTGCACATTGCGTGGGGCCAAGGGCGCCACGGCTTGGGTGATGGCCCCGATGTGGTCTGGCGTGGTGCCGCAGCAGCCGCCCACAATGTTGACCAGGCCTTCGGCAGCAAACTCGTGCAACAAGCGGCTGGTGACTTCCGGGGTTTCGTCAAATCCGGTGTCGCTCATCGGGTTGGGCAACCCGGCATTGGGGTAGCAGCTGATAAACGTGTCCCCTGCCACCTTGTTCAGCTCTTGTATATAGGGGCGCATCAAGGTGGCCCCCAAGGCGCAGTTCAAGCCAATGGCCAGCGGCTGGGCGTGGCGCACACTGTGCCAGAACGCCGTCACGGTCTGGCCGCTCAAGATGCGCCCCGACGCATCGGTCACGGTGCCGCTGATGATGAGCGGCAAACGCTTCCCACTGGCCTCAAAGTATTCATCGATCGCAAACAGCGCGGCTTTGGCGTTGAGGGTGTCGAAGATGGTTTCGACCAGCAACACATCCGAGCCCCCCTCCACCAAGGCCTCAACCTGCTCGTAATAAGCAGCGCGCAATTCCTCAAAATTCACGTTGCGGGCACCCGCATCGTTCACATCGGGGCTGATGCTGGCAGTTTTAGGTGTCGGGCCCAAGGCACCGACCACAAAGCGTGGTTTGTCAGGGGTCGAGAATTTGTCACAGGCGGCGCGGGCCAGTTGGGCCGATGCCAGGTTCATCTCCCGGGCCAGATGCTGCATGTCGTAATCGGCCTGCGCAATGGTGGTGGCCCCAAAGGTGTTGGTCTCAATCAGGTCCGCACCGGCAGCCAAATAGCCTTCGTGGATGTCACGGATCACGTCGGGCCGGGTCAGACTCAACAATTCGTTGTTGCCTTTGATGTCTTTGGGGAAATCCTTGAAGCGCTCACCCCGGTAATCGACCTCGGTCAATTTAAAGCGCTGAATCATGGTGCCCATGGCCCCGTCCAGGATGGCAATGCGGTGCTGCAGGATCTCGGGCAGCGCTTGGCCGCGTGTGTAATTTTGGGATTTCATGGGGTGTATTGTAGAAAGTCGGCATGCGCACCGACTTTTAAGAGGGTCAGCGGCACCCACCAACGCATTTGGCAGCGAGGTGGCTTCGCCAAAGAATCAGAGGTTGGCCCGGGGTGTTGCTGAACTGAACCGATCAAACCCACCTGCCCGTAACTGACAAGCCGGGCATTTGCCGCAGCCATAACCCCAGTTGTGGCGCTGGGTACGGTCACCCAGATAGCAGGTGTGGGTGTGTTCCACAACCAGGTCCACCAAGGCCTGGCCGCCCTGCTGGGGGTCGGCTTTTTGTCCCAAGTCATGCGCCAACTGCCAGGTTTGGGCTTTGTCGATCCACATGAGCGGAGTTTCAATCAACAGTTTGCGGTCCATGCCCAGTGACAGCGCCACTTGCATGGCTTTCATGGTGTCGTCACGGCAGTCTGGGTAGCCCGAAAAATCGGTCTCGCAGACGCCCGTAACAATGACCTGCAAGCCGCGCCGATACGCCAAAGCCGCCGCCAACGTCAAAAACAGCAGGTTGCGCCCGGGCACAAAGGTGTTGGGCAAACCGGAACTGGCCATCTCGATGGCCGTGTCACGGGTCAGCGATGTTTCACTGATCTGCCCCAGAATGCCTGCGTCCAGCAAATGGCCTTGGCCCATTTTGGGGGCCCATTGCGGAAAGCGTGCCTTGATGGCGGCCAACACATTCAGGCGGGCCTCCAGCTCAATCTTGTGGCGCTGACCATAGTCAAACGCCAGAGTTTCAACCTGTTCGTAGCGGGACAAGGCATAGGCCAGACAAGTGGTGGAGTCCTGGCCACCCGAAAACAGGACAAGTGCTGATGTGTGCATGGCGGCGATGTTAATCGCTCATTCGCACCCGGTTGTGCCATTCCATGGGGTTGAAGAGGCACAATATCGGCTGTTTTGACCCGATTGCCCCTCCTTTTCTCTCGCTTTTGTCGCCACTTTTGTCCCCTCACCTGCCCATCCTGCGCGAAGTTTTTGGCTACGACGCTTTTCGTGGCCCGCAGCAAGCCATCATTGACCATGTGGCGGCGGGTGGCGATGCCTTGGTCCTTATGCCCACAGGCGGCGGCAAATCCCTTTGTTATCAGATACCCGCCATTGCGCGGCAACGGGCCGGCCAGGGCATCACCGTGGTGGTGTCGCCCCTGATTGCGCTCATGCACGACCAAGTCGGGGCCCTGCACGAAGCCGGGGTGAGCGCTGCTTTTTTGAACTCTACCCAGAGCAGCGAAGAAGCATCTGACACCGAGCGCCGCCTGATGCGCGGCGAGATTACCCTGCTGTATGCCGCCCCCGAACGGGTCACCAACGGCCGCTTTTTGGCCCAGCTGGACTCGCTGCACGAACGCGGAATGCTCAGCCTGTTTGCCATTGACGAAGCACATTGCGTCAGCCAGTGGGGCCACGACTTCAGGCCCGAATACCGTGGCCTGACCGTGCTGCACGAACGCTACCCGGGTGTGCCCAGGGTGGCGCTCACGGCCACCGCCGATGCCCTGACCCGCGCCGACATTGTGGAGCGGCTGCAACTGGAAAGCGCCCAGCTGTTCATCAGCAGCTTTGACCGGCCCAACATCCGCTACACCATTGTTGAAAAGAAAGACGCCAGCACCCAGTTGCTGCGCTTTATTGAACGCGAACACCCGGAAGAAGCGGGCGTGGTGTATTGCCAATCGCGCAAACGGGTCGAAGAAATCGCGGTCATGCTGGTCGAGCACGGCATTCACGCCTTGCCCTATCACGCCGGGTTGGATGCGGGCATGCGCCAACGTCACCAAAATGAATTTTTGCGCGAAGAGGGCGTGGTCATGGTCGCCACGATTGCCTTCGGCATGGGCATCGACAAGCCCGATGTGCGTTTTGTGGCGCACCTGGACATGCCGAAAAACATCGAGGGCTATTACCAAGAAACCGGACGCGGTGGACGCGACGGCTTGGCCACCGATGCCTGGATGGCCTATGGCCTGCAAGACGTGGTCAACCAGCGCCGCATGATTGACGAAAGCCCGGCGGGTGAAGAGTTCAAACAAGTCATGCGCGGCAAACTCGACGCGCTGCTGGCCCTGGCCGAGGCCACCGACTGCAGACGTGTCCGCTTGCTCAACTACTTTGGTGAAAGCTACAAAAGCCCAACCGACGAGGCCAATGGCATTTATATGCCCTTTTGCGGCAACTGCGACAACTGCCTGAACCCGCCCGAAGTCTGGGACGGCACCGATGCGGCACGCAAACTGTTGTCTACCGTGTACCGATGCCACCAGACCAGTGGCCACAGTTTTGGTGCGGGCCACACCATGGACATCGTGCGCGGCAAAAAAACCGACAAAGTGGTGCAACGCGGGCACGAAAGCATCAGCACCTTCGGGCTGGGCGCTGCTTACAGTGAGCAGCAACTGCGCGCCGTGATGCGCCAGTTGATCGCCATTGGGGCCTTGCATGTGCACACCGAAGACGGTTTCAGCACCCTGCACCTGACCGATGCTTCACGCGCCGTTTTAAAGGGTGAAGTGCCCGTGCAACTGCGCGAAAGCACCCAAATACAGGCCAGCCCACGCGGCGACAAACGCAGCCGCAACCGCAACACCCCCGGCGCGGCAGCCGCCAATTTGGGGCAAGACGCGATGGTGCGCTACATCAACCTCAAGGCCTGGCGGGCCGAAGTGGCCAAAGAACACAACCTGCCCGCCTATGTGATTTTTCACGACGCCACACTGGCCGCCATTGCCGAACACGCCCCGCAAAATCTGGGTGACCTGCAAGGCATCAGCGGCCTAGGCGTGAAAAAGCTGGAGGCTTATGGCGAGCAAGTGCTGAGGGTGTGCAACGGGGC
>Ga0255128_1000302_pt1 | contig 22593 bp, 24 predicted proteins | sample Law_Miss_RepC_8d_FD_188562 | JGI IMG/M metagenome (GOLD analysis project Ga0255128, IMG submission 188562) | Freshwater microbial communities from St. Lawrence River, New York, United States - Law_Miss_RepC_8d | ecosystem: Environmental > Aquatic > Freshwater > River | place: USA: New York... | reverse complement strand
CATCAAGCCCAATCTGCGGCCCATCCTGGACCAGTTTGCCCAAGGCCTGAGCCAGCAAACCAGCATGGAAGTGCGCATCGTGGGCCACACCGACAGCACGGGCAGCGATGCCATCAACAACCCGCTGTCGGTCAACCGCGCCCAAAGTGCCCGTGACTACCTGGTTGGCAGGGGCGTGAACAGCAGCCGCATCAGCATCGATGGCCGCGGCTCACGGGAGCCTGTGGCCGACAACGGTACCGCAGACGGGCGTGCACGCAACCGCCGCATCGACATCTTTTTGGCCGAGCGCGGTCAAAGGTAAATTTTTTGCAGCAAGGCCAGCAGCGTCTTGCGCTGCGCTGGCGTGAGCTTGGCGGTTTTTTCGATTTCGAGCTCGGTGGCCGTGCGTTCGGCTTGCGCCATCAAGGCCTGGCCTTTTGGGGTGGCGTGCAAACCCACGGCACGCCCATCATGGGGGTGCGGTTTGCGTTCGATCAAGCCGCGCGATTCCAGCGACTGGATCAGGCCCACCAGGTTGGGGGGCAAGAGGTTGAGCGTGGCGCACAGCTGGCGCGAAGTCACGCCCGGGTTGTGGCCAATCGTGGACATCACCGAGAAATCCACGGGCTTCAAACCATATGGGGCCAGTCGCTCCAAAAACAGCTCAATGATGCTCAGCGCAGCGCGGCGGGCGTTGTAGCCCATCAGGGTTTGCAAATAACTCGAGTCCACCGTGTCCAACGCGAGGGCGTTGGGCTTGGCGCGTGGAGCACGCGCCCGGCGAGGCTTGGCAGGCTGTGGGTCAAGTGGGGCTTGCGGATGCGCCAGACGCAGTGACTTCGGATCCCGGGGTTTTCAGCGGTCGTGGTGGGGCGGGTTGACGGGGCATGGCAGCACAAGGATGAGGGCGGGATTAGGCCGCCACGCATTGCTGCACGATGATGAAGGTACGCATCTGGAACTCAGGCAGTACCCAGCTGCGCAGCGCCTGGGCCGGGGCCCTCCAACGCGCATCCGCATGGGGCGTGCTGGCGTCCACGCCCGCTTCGATGCGCAGCCAGGCCCAGTCCATCAGCACCAGCGCCACAGCGCGCAAATAGTCGTCGGCCACCCGGTAGGCCAGCGCCGCGTCTTTGGGCGCAGCCTGCACGATTTGTTGCGTGATGGCACGCAGGGTCTGGACGCGGGCCTGTGCAGGTGTGTGGGCTTTGCTGGCTTTGGCACCTGCCGGCAGGTCGGCTGCAATGGAGTCCAGCAAAGCGTTCATGCCTGTGCCGCCATCGGCCAGCACCTTGCGCACCAAAAGGTCAATGGCCTGGATCTCGTTGGTGCCTTCGTAAATCATGGCCACTCGGGCGTCGCGCACGATCTGCTCAATGCCCCATTCGCGCACGTAGCCGTGGCCGCCAAACACCTGCAGGCAGTCGCTGCCGCCGTGAAAGGCCTGGTGGGTGAACACCGATTTCATGACCGGCGTGACCAAGGCGCACCAGCGCTGGGCGGCGGCTTGTGTGTCGGCATCAGGGCTGTGTTTGATCAGGTCGAGTTCGAGCGCGGTGCGGTAGGCCAGCACACGACCGGCATCGACCCAAGCGCGTTGTGTGTCCAGAATTCGGCGCATAGCGGGGTGCTCTGCAATGAAGTCGGCTTCAGCCGCTGACTTGCCTTTGCCCGGCGCACGCATCTGGCGGCGCTCTTGTGCATAGGCATCGGCTTTTTGCCAAGCGGCGTCCAAGAGGCCAATGCCCTGCAGGGCCACATGCAATCGGGCCGCGTTCATCATCACAAACATCGCGCTCAGGCCTTTGCCCGGCTCTCCCACGATTGAAGAGACCGCTTCGTCAAAACGCATCACGCAGGTGGGGCTGCCGTGCAGGCCCATTTTTTCTTCGATGCGGTCGCAGTGCACGCGGCTGCGGCTGCCGTCCGGGTAGAACTTGGGGACCAAAAACAGAGACAGGCCTTTGGGGCCGGGCGGCGCATCGGGCAGGCGGGCCAGTACCAGGTGCACGATGTTGTCGGTCAGGTCGTGCTCGCCGCCCGAGATGAAAATCTTGGTACCACTGACGGCGTACTTTCCATCCGGCAGGGGCACGGCCTTGGTCCGGGCCAGGCCCAAGTCAGAACCCGCATGCGGCTCGGTCAGGCACATGGTGGCCAGCCATTCGCCGGTGGCGACTTTGTCCAGGTACAAGGCTTTCAGCTCGTCGCTGGCGTGGTGCTTGATGCATTCGTAAGCGCCATGCAGCAGACCGGGCGCCATGGTCCAGCCGTGGTTGGCTGCACTCAGCATTTCGTACAGCATGGCTTCGAGGACGGTGGGCAGGCCTTGGCCGCCGTCTTCGGCGCTGGCGGCCAAGGCGGGCCAGCCCGCTTGCCAGAAGGATTGGTACGCATCCTTGAACCCTGGAGGCATGGTGACCGCGCCGTCTTTCCACTGCGCACCGATTTCATCACCATCGCGGTTGAGCGGGGCGACGACTTCCCCCACGAACTTGCCTGCTTCGTCCAACACTTGCTGCATCAGTTGTGCGTCCACCTCGGCAAAGACAGGCAAGGCTTGCAACTGGGTGGGCGCATTCAGGACACTCGACAACACAAACTGCATGTCGTCGGTGCGGGGTTGGTAGGCGTTCATGGTCGATTTCAAAAACAAAGATTCAGGGTCAAGGGGCCGGTTTATTGGCAGGTGAAACTGTCGGCATTTTCCAGTGAACCCTGGCCCTTGTATTTGGCAACTGTGGGGTAGGCACACAGAGGGCGAGTGCGTTGTGCGCTCCAGTTGGCGGGCAACTCGGCGTTCACACCACCGGCATTACCGGCCCCGCGCACTTGCGCGGTGATGCGCTCAGGGGCAATGCCTTGCTCCACCCAAGCCACCAAAGGCGTGAGGGCGTCAAACTGGTCCGTTGCGGGGCCTGCGCTGCAATGGTTCATGCCGGGAATGGGGAAGTGGCGCACAAAATTGGCGCTGTTGGGCACTTCTTTCGCCACACGATCCACCCAAGCACGGGTGTCGGTTTCAGAAAAAACCGGGTCACTCACACCGTGGTACAGCAAGACCTTGGCGCCGCGTTGTTGAACCTGTTTCATGTTGGTGGGTTTTGCATGGTTCAAGGGCGTGATGGTTTCGTCAGCGCTTTCGCTGTAGCCCGGTGGTTTGGCAAAAATACCGGCATACAAGTTGTCGTAATCCGAATCAAAAGCCTTGACGTCCCGTTTGGGGCTGGTGAACACATGGCTCAAGGCACCTGGGTCCAGGGCTTGCGAAAACACAAATTTCCAAGTGGCCCAGTTGGCGCCAGACACCCCCGGGTCGTATGGAAATGGGCTGTAGAAAGGGGCGCCAGTGGTGGTTTGGCCCCCTTTGAAGACTTGGGCGATGACATTTTTTTGCATCACACTCAAGCACTTGCCGTCACGCCCTGCGGTGCAATTGGGGATGTCCTTTTGCGCGTCAAAGGTTTTTTGGCAAGCCGACACATCCTGAACCATGCCGTCGGTGGCGCCATCGATGGCATCGCATTTGGCCAAAACTGCACGGGCCAAGACTTGTCGGTCTTCGGCGTTGAAGCCAGCGCCGATGTCAGGGAATTTCAAATTGGGATTAAAGGGGTGGTTCACCGTGGGGCCTGCGGGCGCCAAGCTGTTCCACATGGAAGAGCCCCAAAGTTGGGCCAAAGCGGCGTTGGGCAAACGGTAGCCCGGTGCACCGGCCAAGTAGCCGTCAAACTGCTGTGCATAGCGCGAAGCGGCCACCAAAGTGTGCCGGCCGCCGTTGGAGCAACCCGCAATGTAGGAGCGGTCCGGCAATTTGCCATACGCCGTTTTGATCAGTTCCTTGGCCATGGGCGTGAGTTTGCCCACGGCGGTGTACCCATAGTCTTGGCGTGCCTGGGGCTCAGAGCCAAAGTAAGGGTTTTGTCTGGGGTTGTGTCCGGCGTCGGAGCTGATGACGGCGAAACCTTGCGCGAGTGCGCCCGTCAAAGGCCCGCCACCCAAGGCTCCCAGCGCGGGCTGAACGACGCCATCCAAGCCGCCGTTGGCTTGGTAGAAAAAGCGGCCGTTCCAATCTTTGGGCAGTCGCATTTCAAAACCAATCGCATAAGGCTGCCCATCAGCACCTTGACGCTCATGCATCTTGCCCTTGATTAAACAGTGGCTGCCTGTTTGGTAAGCCGTGACAGCGGTGGGTTGTGGACCGGTGCGCACCACCCCAGCCTGAACCAACTCGGTCGACTCAATGCGTGTCGCTGCATATTTGAACTGGTCACGCAGTTCATTGCATTGTTGCAACGAACCGCTTTTTGCGGGGGCCAAGCTGGCGGGTGCTTGGGTCGTCAACCCGTCGGCGCAGCCTGTCAGCCACAATAAACTTCCCAAAGCCATCAGTCGGATCGTCATGTCAGCCCCTCTTATTTGGTGCAGGACAGTGCGTCGTGGATGCACTGCCTGAAGTATCGAAAATCACAAAACCAGTTTGGACCTCTGGCAGGCAGTCATGGATGTCACAGAGAACACCTCGATGGCCATGGAGTCCCTTGTAGCGCATGGGCCATCGAGGTGTTTCATTCAGCGTTGGCTGTGAGATCAGGAATCAACGCTGAAGCCGATGCGCTTGATCAATGGACCCCAGCGTTCGAGTTCCACTTGCGAGCTCTTGAGTTGGTCAGCCGCAGAGCCTCCAAAAGGAATCAAACCCACCACAGTCAAAGCGTCCAGCACGCCCTTGTCTTTGAGGGCGGCATTGATCGCCGTGTTGGCCGCTTGCACCACGTTGGCGGGCGTTTTGGCGGGGGCATAAAAGCCGAACCACTCTTCCACGGTCAGCTCGGGGAAGCCTTGCTCGGCAAAGGTGGCCACGTCGGGCACAAAAGGCGAACGGGTTTTGCCCGAGGTCGCCAAGATGCGCATCTTGCCGGCTTTGTGGTTGGCAATGAAGTCACCATGCGGGGTGAACATGCAAGCGATCTGGCCGCCGACCACGTCGGTCACACCGGGCACCGAACCACGGTAAGGCACATGCTTGAACTCGAAGTTTTGGTTGAGGCCGAGCAAAGCGCCAATGAAGTGGGGCGTGGAGCCTGCAGCGGGCGAGCCGTAGCTGGCTTGCGCCGGATTGGCCTTGGCCCAGACGATGAAGTCCTTCACGTTCTTCACACTGGCCGGCACCATGGGGCCCACGGCAAAGCCGTGGTGGATCATGGAGGCGGTGCCCACGGGCGTGAAATCATCAAACGGCTTGTACTGCAGGTTTTTGAAGATGTGGGGGTAGAGCGAGATGGCCGAGAACGGGGTCATGGCCAACACCGAGCCGTCGGCGGGCGCGCTTTTCAGCAGGTTCAGGGCAATCTGGCCGCCTGCACCTGGCTTGCTGTCAATGATGCCGGCGTTCTTGCTGTAAGGCGTGCCGCCAAATTTCTCGGCCACACGGCGGGCGCAGATGTCGCCCGAGCTGCCGGGTGGGAAGCCGTAGAGCACTTTGACTTGCTCAATGGGCAAGCCACTTTGCGCCCAGGCTTGCTGGAAAGCGGTACTGCCCAAAATGGCAGCACCGAGGGTGGATTGAATGAATTCACGACGGTTGCTCATGCTTGTCTCCTTCAGGGGTTGGTAAAAAACTCAGCTTGGATCAAAAAGGTCAATCGGACACATCAACTGCACAAAGCCTTGATGTCTTCAGGCACCGGTATGGCCTTGATGCGGTCCGGATCGTCGGGATGCTTGATGCAAAAGGCACGCACTTCGGTGCCTTCGCACAGCACCGTGTCGCCACGCATGACCACATGCTTGTGCACAAACACTTTCTCGCGCCACTCCTGCACGCTCGTGTGCACCTGGATGGTTTCTCCGTAGGTGGCGGGGCGGATGAATTTGGTGTTGATCTCTAACAGCGGCGTGCCGATGATGCCGCGCGTCTTGACCAGCTCACGCCAAGGCGGAATGCCGCACTTCATGAAGAAGTTCAGCGAGGACGCGTCCATCCATTTGGAAAAATTAGGGAAGAAGACGATGCCTGCGGGGTCGCAGTCACCGAACACCACCTGCACGTCGTAAACAACGGTTTTGCTCATGTTCGGCTTTCAGCGGGGTGCCATGCGCAAAGCGCCATCGAGGCGAATGACTTCGCCGTTCAGGTGGTCGTTGTGCACGATGTGACAGGCCAGCTCGGCAAATTCGCTGGGCTTGCCCAAGCGGGCAGGGAAGGGGATGCTGGCCGCCAAAGATTGCTGGATGGGCTCGGGCAAGCTGGCCAAGAGCGGCGTCTTGAACAGGCCGGGCGCAATGGTGCACACGCGGATGCCGTGCTGCGCCAAGTCGCGTGCCATCGGCAGCGTCATGCCCACCACACCGGCTTTGGAGGCGCTGTAGGCCTGCTGGCCCACCTGGCCGTCAAAGGCGGCAACGGACGCGGTGAAAACCATCACGCCACGGGCGCCATCTTCCATGGGGTCGAGCTTGGCACAGGCCTCGGCAAACAAGCGGGCTGCGTTGTAGGTTCCGATCAAGTTCACGTTGATGACCTTGGCAAACTCCTCCAGCGGCGCGGCGTTGCCGTCTTTACCGACCACGCGCTTGGCGGTGCCGATACCGGCGATCTGCATCAGGATTCGGGCGGGGCCATGGGCTGCGGCGGCTGTCTGGATGGCCTGAGCCATGCTGTCTGCATCGCTCACGTTGCAGTGCACAGCCACGCCGCCGATGTCGGCTGCCACGCGCTCGGCGTTGGCCATGTTGAGGTCGAGCACCGCGACCTTGGCGCCCAGGCGGGCGAGTTCGCGGGCGGTGGCTTCGCCCAGACCTGAGCCACCACCGGTGACCAGAGCTGCTTGTCCTTGGATGTTCATGGTGTGTCTTTCAAAAGGTTGGGTGATGTTCAGACCGCTTCGGGGTTCTCGATCAACAGCGCAATGCCTTGCCCGCCGCCCACACAGGCGCTCGAGATGCCGTAACGCAAACCGCTGCGTTGCAACTCACGCGCCAGCGTGATGGTCAGGCGCACGCCGGTGGCGGCCAGGGGGTGGCCGAGCGCAATGGCGCCGCCGTTGACGTTGAGCTTTGACACGTCCAGGCCCAGCTCTTTGGCCACGGCCAGGGTTTGAGCGCCTTGAGCTTCGTTGATCTCGAAGCGGCCAATGTCAGACAGCTTCAGGCCCGTGCGCTCGAGCAGCAAACGAATCGCAGGCGCGGGGCCAATGCCCATGATTTCGGGGGGTACGCCTACAGCGGCCGCGGCGACCACGCGGGCCAAAGGTTTCTTGCCATTGGCTTTGGCATAGGTGCCGGATGTGACCACACAAGCCGCAGCCGCATCGACCAGTGCCGAGCTGTTGCCACCGGTTTGCACGCCACCTTCGTAAACTGGCCGGAGTTTGCCCAAGACATCGGCAGGGGAGATGCGCGGGTGCGTGTCGGCATTGACTTCGGTCACTTTGCCTTGCAGCTTGATGCCGCGCGCGACGTAGCCTTCGAGCTCAAACTTTTCGGTGACCACCGGCACGATCTCGCCCGCATGAAAACCTGCGGCCTGCGCGGCCACGGCCTTGGCAAAGGAGTCGGACGCGAACTGGTCCACTTCTTCACGGGTGATGCTGTATTTTTTGGCCAGGTTCTCGGCGGTCTGGATCATGTTGATGCCAGCGGCCGGGTCTTTCAGGGCTTCCCACATGAAGTCCTTGAAGCCCACAGGGGAGCCCAGTTTGAAGCCGGTGCGGTGGTCAAAAGCAGCAATCGGGTTGCGCGTCATGCTCTCGGTGCCGACCACCAGCGCGGCGTCACACACGCCTGCTTCGATCTGCTCGCCCGCTTGGCGAAACAGCTCAAAACCGGTGCCGCAGATGCGCTGCACCATGATGGCGGGCACCTCTTGCGGGACGCCTGCGTACAGGCCAATGTGGCGCGGCAGCACAAACTGGTCAAAGTCACCAGGGGCCATGTTGCCGGTGATGACCGAGCCGATCTCAGTGGCGGCGATGCCAGCGCGCTTGAGCGCTTCGCGAGCGGCCTTGATGCCCAGGTCGGTGGGCGAGATGTGGCCCAGGGCGCCGCAGTAATCGACCATGGGTGTGCGCACACCCTCGTGCATCCACACATCGGCAAACGCGTTGAAAAATCCTTTGGCGCTCATGTCAGTTCTTTCAGTGTTGTGTCGCAGTCCATCCGTGTGGGCGGCGACAAGGGGTCATTGGGGTTGGAGGATGTGGGCCAGCGTGCCCTCGTGCAAAGCCGCCACGGTGACCGCGCGGTGGGCCAACACAGAGCGCTGGTTGATCGAGCCCTTGTCGGTGATCTCGCCCTTGTCAATCGTGGGCGGTTCAGCCAACAGGCACAAACGGGCAATGCGGTTGGCGCTGCCTGTGGCGCTGCGGGCCAGGGTGTTGACGATCTCCTGAAACTTGGCCTGCACCGGGGCCGATGCCAGCACTTCGGCCAAAGGGGCGTCCGCCGACAAGCCGCTCAATGCGCGCACTGCCGGTGTCGGGAAAATCATGGCCCCGACTTCTTTCAGGTTGATGCCGGTGAGCACTGCGTCTTGGATGTAGGGTGCACCCGCCGCAATGATCTTGGCACGCAAGGGCCCCACGCTCACAAAGGTGCCGGTGGCCAACTTGAAGTCTTCGGCAATGCGACCGTCAAATTTCAAGCCCAGATGTACATCGCTTTCGTCGATCCACTTGACCGCATCGCCCGTCTTGAAGAAACCTTCTTCGTCGAAAGCGCCGGTGGTCTCTTGCGCATTGCGCCAGTAGCCGGGGGTGATGTTGGGGCCCCGGTAGCGCACCTCGGTTTTGCCATCGGTGTCCACCAGTTTGAGCTCCAGCCCGGGCGTGGGCACACCCAGGTCGCCCGCTTGCACAAAGGGGTTGGTCACGAAAATGCCAAAAGGGCCGGACTCGGTCATGCCCAGGCCTGTGCCCATGACGATGCGCTCGCCCACTTCACGCTCTTGGCTGGCGTAAAGGCTGTCCCAGATGGGTTGGGCCAAAGCGGCACCCGCATAGAAGAACATTTGGACGCGAGACAGCAGCGTTTTGCGCAGCTGCTCGTCGTGTTGCATGGCTTGGGCAATCGCTTCAAAACCGGTGGGCACGTTGAAATACACGGTGGGTGCGATCTCGCGCAGGTTGCGCAAGGTCTCGTGCATCAGCGCGGGTGTGGGCTTGCCGTCGTCGATGTAGAGGGTGCCGCCGTGGAACACTGTCATGCCAAAGTTGTGGTTGCCGCCAAAGGTGTGGTTCCAGGGCAGCCAGTCGACCAGCACCAGTTCTTGCTCGGCCAGCACGGGCATGGACTGCGCCATTTGTTGTTGGTTGGCGCACCACAGGCGGTTGGTGTTGATGACCGCCTTGGGAAGCTTGGTAGAGCCGCTGGTGAACAAAAACTTGGCGATGGTGTCGGGGCCGGTGCCGGCCATGGCGGCGTCCACTGCGGGCGTGACGGCGGTGGCGCACAGGCTGTCAAAAGCCGTGATCGTGCGGCCGGGCACAACGCCTTCACACATGACCACTTCCATGTCGTCCCCCACGGTGGCGGCGATGGCCTTGGCATAACGAGCGTCCGAGGCAAACACCATGCCGGGCGTGACGGTGCGCAACACATGTTTGAGTTTGTCGTAGTCCACGCTCACCAGAGAGTAGGGAGGTGAGGTGGGCACAAAGGGCACACCTGCAATCATGCAACCCAGGGCCAGCAAGGCGTGCTCGAGGCTGTTTTCACTCAGGATGACCACCGGGCGTTCAGCGCTCAGGCCCCGGTCGAGAACGCTTTGCGCAATGCTGCGTGCTGTTTGCCAGGCCTGTGCGTAAGTGATGTGCCGCCAGTCGCCCAACGTGCCATCGGTATTTTTCACGCGACGGGCCATGAATGTCTGGTCGGGCTTGGTGTGAGCCCAGTGCTGCAGGCGGTCGGTCAGGCGATCCGGAAACGCCTGCAGCGCCTGATCGGCTTGCAGGTAGCGCGTGCCGGGTTCGCCATCGCGCAGGCTGACACGGGTCACGCCAAATTTGAGCGGGCGGAATTGGGGGGCGTTCATGCGCGTCTCCGGTTCAGCTTTTTTGCACCTTGGCCGCCTTGCCTTCAAGGAAGGCACGCACACGGGCTTTGGCCTCTGGCGCGGCTTGGGCAATCGAAGCCATCAGGGCTTCGGTGAACAGGCCGTGGTCTGCAGGTTGCTCGGCAATTCGCGGCATGGCGTGTGTGAGCGCAAAGTTGGTGAGCGGTGCGTTGGTGGCGATGCGGGTGGCCAACTCGATGGCCTTGGTCAAAGCCGTGCCGGTGGGCACACGGTACTGGGCAAAACCCACTCGCTCGCCTTCTTGTGCGTCGTACACACGGCCCGTGAGCATCATGTCGATCATGCGTGCCGTGCCGATCAATTTGGGGACACGCACTGAGCCGCCACCGCCCACAAAAATGCCGCGTGTGCCTTCGGGCAGGGCATAAAACGTGCTGTCGTCGGCGACGCGGATGTGGCTGGCGCTGGCCAGCTCCAAGCCGCCGCCCACCACCGCACCGTGAAGGGCACAGACCACGGGCACGCTGCCTTGCTCCACCGCATTCAGTGCCACATGCCAGCCGCGTGAATGGTGAATGCCTTCGCCTGCGTCGCGCTCTTTGAGCTCTGACAGGTCGAGCCCGGCGCAAAAGTGGTCGCCTTCACCGTGGATCACGGCCGCGCGGGCCTCAGCGGGCAGATTCTGGAACACATCGCGCAGCGCTTCGATCAAGGCGTCGTTGAGCGCATTGCGCTTGGCAGGGCGGCACAGCCGCACCACGGCCACAGCGCCTTGCATCTCCATAGCCACGCCGTTGGCGGCTGCACGTTCAAGGATCGGGTGGGTGGATGGGGTCATCGAAGTAGGTCCTTGGCAGGTCGGGATCGGAAGGTGCAATAAGGTTATTGCTGATAACCATATTGTGCGCATCGGAAAGTGTTTGGGTGTTTGGTGTTTACCCTAATGCCAATGCCGTTTTAGGCCAAGCCGTGGTGCGTCAGGTGCACGGGTGTGTGGGGCCCGCAAGAGGGCGCAGTGAGCCCATGGGAATGGGCATGCGCTACAAATTGAATGAGGGGTCCGACCAACAGGCTCCGCCGGGGGAGGCGAATTACGGTTTTTTCTCGTCACCTGGGCGCATGCCCTTGAGCCAGTAGACCCAAGACAGGATCACGGCCACTGCGGTGTACAGCTCAGGGGGGATTTCCTTGTCCAGATCAATGCGGCTGAGCAAGGCCAGCAGTTGTGGGTCTTCGGCCACATACACACCGTTGCGTTTGGCTTCGTCAATGATGCGCTGGGCCAGTTCGTCTTCGCCTTTGGCGCTGATGATGGGCGTTTTGCGTTTGCCGTACTCCAGGGCAATCGCTTCCCTTAAGGGTGGTTTCATGTCTGTACGTCCAGCAAACTACCGGTCTCTGGTGGATTCCAGGGCATGGGCTCGGAGGGGCCAGGGCCGTGGATGACTTGCAGCTGGGTCATGTTCAAGCCTGCACTGTCCAATTCTTCGGCCAGGTTGGGTGTCAGTTCGCGGGCGCGGTGCACCACATCTTCGCGCAAAGCCCACATGACCATGTCGACTTCGGTTTCACCGCTGATGCGGGTTTGCAGCCACACCTCGCCCAGATCGCGGTTGCGCGTGTGCAGGTGAATCACCAGCGGGGCTTTTTCTTCCCCGCGCTGGCGACGGCCCCGAACAAAGCGCATCTCGACGGGTTCGGCATCCGCAAAAGGCAGCATCATGGAAAACACCCACTCGCGTCCCGTCAGGGTTTCGGCCGCCGTGAGTTGATGCGATTCGATGTCGTCAATCGCGTCTTGTATGCGACCGGTGGCTTCGTGGCTGGTGCTTTGCAGCAGTCGCAACAACTGCCGCAAGCCCGACTTCAGGTCGACCGGTCCACCGCCTTGCCCATGGGCCAGCAAGGACTCGGTCATGAGGCCGCTGCGTTGCATGAGTTGTTGGAGTTTTTCCGGTGTCAATTGCGCCATGCTGGGGCGCAGGCGTTGCCACTGTTGTAGTCCTGCCAACTCTGGGGCGGCTGGATTGAGGCTACGCAAAAGACTGTCCAGTCCACCGGGTTGCAACAGCTGGGTCAGTGCCCCCATGTCGGGAGGTCTGAAACCCAGTTGCTGCATGCGGTTGGGCAGTTGCGCCAGGGGTGCGGCGGAGGAAGTCGCGGCCGCAGGTTTCCCCTGCAGGGGCCGTAGCCAGATCGAGCCATCGCTTTGCAACTGGACCCGAAACAAGGCCGTGTCCCCCGAGGCCAAGCGCAGCCCAGCGGGCAGTTCTTTGGGCAAGTCAATGAAGCGCCCGGCTTGGGAGGGGTCTTGCAAGTTCAGCCGAAAACGGTCCTGCCGGGCCTCCACCGTCGCAGTGATCACCTGACCATCGCGCAAGCCCAGTTCGGCCGCAGGCCGCTCGACCACCAGCGGCAATCTACCCTCCAGGTAGATGGTGGGAATTTTGGGGTTGAGGTGGGCGGTTTCAGCCCCGGTGATCATGCTGTAGTCGGTGTTGCGATCAAGGGAAACGCACCCAGCGGCGCTGGTCGTTCGGATCGGTTGCAGTGCCCTCAGCCGCCTGCGCTGGAGCCCCGCCGAGCAAGGGCGCTGATCCCGGGTACTGGCTCAACATCATTTCGCGCAAAGCGGGCAAGCTGGGTACCTTCAAAGAAGCGCCAGACCGCATCTGGTGGGGTGAGCCCGAGGGAAACACCTGCGGGTTCAGGTTCACAAAAGCCTTGCGCAAAAAGTCGGGGTGCAAAGGCACATTCGGCAAAGTCCTGCGGATCAATCGGTCCAGCGTTTCGCCACGCTGAACAGTGACCATCATCCCTTCTAGGTTCGTGGACGCGGTTGAAGTCGGTGAGGCCCCGGTTCGGTTGTTCGCAGTTCCTCCCGTTGAATGGGCAAGCGTGGGGGGCAAGCCACCCGTTTGCTGAAAGGCCGCTTGCGGGCCCAGGAGTGCATGAAGTGCGGAGGCCGCTGCGGCGTCGGAAGACCAGGCGGCGGTGCCCCAGCAGGCCAAGGCACAGCCGCCGATGAGCCAATGGGCCAGGACACGAGGGATCAAAGCGGCAGCATTCATGGGGGTATTGTGGTTCGGGTTGATTGGGCTCACAAGGGCAGGGCCATCCATGCACCATGCGAAGCCAGGGCTGGGCCTGCCAGTTGTTGCAGCTCGGTGCGGTGCGGGCCCACCTTGACCACCTGGGCCAAAGCCAGGTGTTGGGCTAAGCCGGGCTCCATCATGCGGGCAGGCACATGGGCGGGATCCATCAAGAGCACACGGTCACCGGGGCGCAAGCCACTGTCAAAGCCTGCTTGTAATTCCAGCGATGGCGTGCCTTGGCGGCGAACATGGAACTGTACCGGCTCGCATTCGGTTTGCTTGTCCAGTTGCGCCACCCATTGGCGAATGCGCTCTTGCAGCAAGCCTTGCATCTGCTGCGCCCAGGCGGTGGGGCTGTGCGACAAAGCCATGGGGTCAATCGAGACGATCTGTTCGATTTGCCACTGAGGAACCAAGCGTGCAGCCGGGCTGAGCTTTTGGCCCAAGCGCACGCTCAATGTCCAGCGCCAATGCCGTGCGCCCTCGCTCAGGTTAAGGCGCTGGCCCACACGCTGTGTCCACGAGTGCGCAACAGCAGGTGCATGCGGCTGCAGTGAGATCTCGGCCATCCAGCCACTGCGTTCCTCCGTCTGTCCAGTCAGGGCACGCAAGTAAGCATTGTCAGACTGCGGGGCAGACAGCACCATGCTGTGCGTGCGCCACCGCTGTGACGCTTGCATGTTCTGTCCCCAGGCTTGATGCACGAGGTCCAGCAGGGTCTTGCTTGCAAACAGCTGAGGGCCACTGAATCCCTCAGGCATCACGACCTGCACGCCTAAAGGCAAACGCCAAGGACGGGGTGGGGCCTTGCAGCTTTGGTCTGCCCCCACTGGCTTCCAGCCCCAGGGCAACACCTCGGCACTGACCTCGTTGACTGGATTTTCACCTTGCACATAAGACAACACCCGCACGCCGCGCACCTGTGCCTCGGAGTGGAAATGCGCGCTCTCATGCAATGCACCCTTGTCGTCCACCCAAGCCGAACTGATCACCCGTGTGGGCCGATCCATGGTGGCATCCAAAATCGCCTGTCGGATGGCCGCCAGTTGTGCGTCGTATTCTTTTTGCGGATTCTTTTGGGCCGTCCTGACCGTCTGGGCTTGGGCACTGAGGAGGGCCTGTACCGGTGCAGACGCCAAGGCCTTGGCCGCCAGATCTGCGGGGCTTGCGCTTTGTGCAAAGGCTGTGTTGGCCATCGCTGCCAGCAGCACAGCCGCGCTGATTCGCCGCCAGGCGGAGCCGGGCAGTGCGGGGCGGGCCAATTTCACTGGGGTCACCATGGGGTCATCCAATTCAAAGGATGATCAGCGGCGGCGCGAAGCCATTTGACCCAAGTACAAGGCTCGTAAATCACGCACCACGTGCTGGTCCAGCGACAAGGTGGTTTCATAGGTGTCATCGCCCACCGGGGTGATGCTGACCATGGTGGCCCCATAAATGACACCCTCCACTTTGGCGCGAAAGGTGTCGCTCATGACCGTCATGTCGGCCACCGTGGTGCTTGCGTCCAGTTGCTGGCCATACACCTGCTCGGTCAAGGAGCGGTAAGCGTCGAGCTTGGAGGCTCGAATGGCCAGCAAACGCTGCTGTGACGGGTTTTTGTGGTTTTGCACACTGATCACCGCATAACCTGTGGCCACGAGGGTCTCACGCTTTTCGACCAAGGGACTGATCATGGACGTAGGGGGTGTCGGCATCACCGTTTTTTCCTGTACCGCCATGTTCAGGGGCAGTAATTGGCAGCCAGCCAAAGCCAAAGTGGTCAGCAGCGTTGCAGTCAGTGAATGGGAACGGGTCATTGTGCTTCTCCATGAACGTGCACCCACACCTGCCAAAGCGGCGCGTGGATGTGTGTCAACTTGATGCATACATCGGCAGCAGCGCCCAAGTCTTGAGCTTTGGCCGACCAAGTCAGCTGAGATGGCATCCCGCGTCGTCGAGTTGAAAATAAAAATACTAAAAAAATTTAAAAAAATTGATAATTTAAATTTATATTTAAAAAATACTTGCTCAAATCGTATTTGATAATTTATAAACCAACAATCGTATAAACCTATAAAATCTTTCGGCATCCACTTGAGCATTCAGGTTAAGTTGCCCGATCGGCAAATTCTGAAGCCACCTGGCTCCACCCCAAACCGGATAGACATGAAAGTCAGCGCCAAAACCCAAATCATTGGACAAAGTCGAGCGACGCAATTCCTGCGCGAGCTCATCCAAACTTTGGCGGCTTCATCCTCTACGGCGTTGGTGACCGGCGAAAGCGGTACCGGCAAAGAGCTGGTGGCCCAAGCCCTTCATGCACAAGGTCCCCGCGCCAGCGGCCCTTTTGTACCGATCAACTGTGGTGCCATCCCGCGAGAGCTGATCGAAAGCGAGTTGTTTGGTCACCGCAAAGGCACCTTTACTGGCGCCGTGGCCGACCGTCTCGGGCGCTTCGAGCTGGCCCATGGTGGCACCCTCTTTTTGGACGAAATCGGCGATCTGCCCATGGACATGCAAGTTAAGTTGCTACGTGTCCTGCAAGAGCGCTGCATCCTGCCAGTGGGCGCCTCGCGCGAAGTGCCTGTCGATGTGCGTGTGGTCGCGGCCACCCACAAAAACCTCGAAGCCGAAGTCGCCGCCGGGCGCTTCCGGGAAGACCTGTACTACCGCATCAACGTTTTGCCCATCACCACCACGGCCTTGCGCGAGCGGCCTGAGGACATTGCCGCTTTGCTGCAGTTCTATGCTGAAAAGCACACCCTGCCTGGCAACCGTGCCCTCAAATTCGCGCCCGACATGTTGCAGTTGCTGCAGGACTATGCCTGGCCTGGCAATGTGCGCGAACTGTCTAACCTGGTCGACCGTTTTTCCACGTTGTTTCCCTCGCAAACCTTGTATGCACACACGGTGCCAGCTTGCATGATGCCCTCGGGTCTGGCCGCCTTGCAAGCCTTGCGCCCGAGTCAAATGCCTTCACCGGCCCATCACCAGACCCTGTTCAGTGCCGCCTCACCACCTGCCGATGTCACGGCCTTGGGTGAGCCCAGTTGGAGCTCTTCGGCCCCACCTGCAACCGACAGTCCATGGGGCGAGGGCGATCCGCTGAGTCACTTGTTTGCCAACAGCGAGAACACTTCTCCCGCTGCCAGCACATCCCGGCCTGCCTTTGTGCCCATGCCCTTGTCCGCTTCCAACGACGAGATGAGTTCAGTGGAAGAGGTCATCTTGTTGGCGCAAGGCATCCAGACCTTGCCACCCGATGGGATTTCTCTCAAGCAGCACCTGATTGACATCGAGCGCAACTTGATCGAACAAGCGCTCAGCCGCACGCAAGGCAATGTGTCTCAAACAGCCAAATTGTTGCAGCTGCAAAGAACCACGCTCATTGAGAAGATCAATAAGTACGAATTGCGAGGCGCGGCCTGAAAGTGCAATGAGCGGGGTGTTGGCGGCGACTCGTCGAGGCCTGGCTCAGAAAGGTGGCTTGTGTACCTTGGCACAAGTGCCTTTGATCAACTTCACGTTGCGGCCGTCTTGCAAACTCAGTGACTGAACAAAACTGCCTGTTTTGCGATCAACCACAAACTCTTCTCCCGTGATCATGACGCCAAACCGCTGAAACATGGCAGGGCGGTAAATTTTCAGGCGTGTGCCCATCAAAGTGAGGGTGCCTGACCTGCTTTCAGAGATGGCAATCCGGCCTTGGTACCAGCCTGATTTCTGCTCGAAATCGATTTGAGCCATCGTGATGCGGGAAGGCTCGTTTTCCTTGATGCCCAAGGCCAGTTGACCGTCCAGATCCAATTCCAGTTCGCAAATCAGGTCCATCACCCCCTGATTGTTCCCAGGCATCATGGTTTTTTCGCCCGCGATGTCGGACGGCACCTCGGGGTTGGTGGTCATCAACAGTGTCAGCCCCCAAATGCCCGACATGACCAACAAGCCGATGGCGATACCAATCGATAGGTGTTTCAACATGGATGATTCTCTTGTCTGAGGATTTTGACAAAGATGTCAACGTTCATGATACGCCCGTGACCACTCGTGCCTTTTATTGGTTCAGCACGGTGATGCTGACACGCCGGTTGCGAGGATCAGCTGGATTATTTGGAACAAAAGGCGCCGTATCGGCAACGCCTTCGATTTTGGCGAATCGGTTGGAGCCAAGTCCAGCACCTTGCATCAGCTGACGTGTGGCGTCCGCCCGCTCGGTCGAGAGCGACCAGTTGTTGCGCATGCTGTCGGGCGCAAAACCCATGCTGTCGGTGTGACCACGAATGGCCAATTTGTTGGGCAGCGGTTTGAGCGATTTCGCCACTTCCGTCATCAGCGCTGCAGCATTGCCACCCATGTTGGAGGTGCCTGAGCTGAACATGGCGAAGTCGGCCTTGTCGATCACCTCAATGCGTAAACCTTCTTTTTCTCGGGTGATGCTCACCTGGTCCTTGATTTTTTCGAACTGCTTGCTTTCAGACAATTTTTGTTTGATGTCTTGCTCCAATTTTTCGAAATTTTCCTTGTCCTGCTTTTGCTCGGGTGTCCCGGTACCGCTCTCCTTGCCGGGGTCCTGTTCGGATGGACCATCTTTGTTGTTTTCTTCTTTCGAGGAGCCAAAGCTTTCAGCAGGACCACCTTGTGCTTGAGGGGTCATGCGTTCAAGGAGTGCGCTTTGCTTGGCTGTGAAAGGAAAGCCATCTGTGTCGATGATGGACTTGCCACCGAACAGACCATTGGAGCCGGCCAACTCGCCAAAAGCAATCTGGCTGTGTGACGCAGGCCTGAAGTAATCAGCCACGCTTTTGCGTTTGTCCTCGTTGCTGGCACCCAACAACCACATCAACAAGAAAAAAGCCATCATGGCCGTCATCATGTCGGCCAGCGCAATTTTCCAAGCACCACCGTGGGCGCCCGCATGACCGTCTTCGACAATGATCTTGCGGATGATGGGCCGCACCGCCTCCGCTGCTGCCGCGGCCGCGGCCGCTTCGGCTGCCGCCGCCGCAGCTGCGTCGGTTGCAGCTGGCACCGCTTTGTCTGTTTCTGCCATCAGGCGCCTCGCATGCCGTCAAACACCTCAGAGAAGCTCGGCTGACTGTGGTGTGCAATACAGGCTCTCGCCGATTCAATGACGAGGGGTTGAGGATGGCCTTTGAGGTTGCAGACAATCATTTCCCGGATCACGTCAAAAGCCTGCGCGTCCTCATTGATGATTTGCGTCAGGCGTCCAGCAAAGGGTTCGAACATGCCGTACGCCAAAAACACGCCCATCAACGTGCCGACAAGCGCCGCACCAATCAAAGCGCCCAGAACAGGCGGTGGCTGGTCGATCGCACCCATGGTTTTGACCACACCCAACACGCAAGCCACGATACCCAAGGCAGGCAAGCCGCCCGCAATGCCGGCAAGCGCTGCAGGGGCCAGCAAGGCTTCGTGGTGGTGAACTTTGATGGCTTTTTTCATCAAATCGTCCAGAGCGTCGGCGTCCAGATTGCCCTGAGAGATGACCATGAGACGCAAAGGGTCGCAGATCATTTGAACGATCGAGTGGTCTTTGGCCAGCTTGGGAAATTCCCCAAAAATGGGGCTGGAGTCGGGGTTTTCGACATGGGATTCCAAGGCCACCACGCCTTCTTTTTTCATGACGGTTTGAAGCTTGCCAATCAAGAGCATCAGGGCCAGATAATCAGCTTGATGCCATTTGGGACCCTTGATACATTGGCCGATACCGCCCATGGCTGCCTTGAACACCGGGAAGCTGTTGGCTACCAAGGAAGCGCCAATGGCCGACCCGCCAATGATGATGAATTCGAAAGGTGCAGCCTTGATGATGGGCGCCATTTTTCCACCAGCCAGCACGTATCCTCCAAACACCGCGCCGAAAACAACCGCTAAACCGATAAAGAAAAACATGGTGGCCCTTTAATTCAAACAATGCACCAAAAACCGATGCACCAACCCAGCGTCCATTGGAAAAAAAAATCCAGCAAGTTACCCAGCAAGATGACCGGCAGACCCAGATAAACAGCCCCCCAAAACCACCCCGCTCCGGTGAGGCGAGCTTTGGGAATGTCGTGACCCAAGATGGCATGGGCTGACCGATGCGGCAATTTTTCTTTGCCTTGATCACCGTTGTTCATCGACATCAATGGGCCAATCTTGAGTGAATTTGCAGATATTGCTTATTATGACAATATGAATGCCGTTTGGAACCCTGTTGACCCTGGCCTTTGGCCTTCTTTTCATGCAACCGGCCATGGTGCCATGCAACAAGCCTGGGCCTATGGTGAGGCTTTGAAGGCCATGGATGTGGTCATCCACCGGGCCATGGTCTGGGATGGGGAGCAGTTGGTGGCAGTGGCTCAGTTCATGTGTCGGCGCGTGTTGGGTTATTTGTCTATAGCCTCTTGCACCCGAGGTCCGGTTTGGGCCCCTGGTGTGGGGGTGGCTCAACGTCAGCAGGTGTACGGTCTTTTGCGCAAGTCTTTGCCGCTCTCCCGTGTGAAGGTAGTCCTCTTCTCTCCTGATGTGGCCTTGAATGAGGCGGATGAGTTGAGCGGGCTGGCTCGGGTGATGACCGGTTACTCCACCGTGTTGTTGGACTTGACCAAACCCTTGTCAACCTTGAAGACCGAATTGGATGGCAAGTGGCGAAACCGCTTGGTCAAGGTTTTGGGGCACGAGAAGATTCGGTTTCATGTTTTACCGAGCCGCAAACGATGTGACTGGTTACTGGGCAAGGAAATTGATCAGCGAGAAGCCAAGAAGTTTCATGGTTTGCCGGTTGAATTTGTCAGGCATTACATCGATGCCTCATCAGACCCTGCGCAGGCCTTTGCTGTGGCGTATGCGGAGCTGGGCAAGAACACCATCGCGGCCATGTTGTTTCTCGTGCATGGTCGTGTTGCCAGTTACCATATGGGTTGGGCCGACACCGAAGGCCGCCAACTCAATGCGCACAATGCCCTTTTGTGGCAGGCCATGACGTATTTTCAAGACCTTCAGATCGAGGTGTTGGACTTGGGCGGTGTGAATACGCATGACTTGCCTGGGATTTCGCGCTTCAAGCTGGGCACGGGAGGCTCTGTACTCACTTTGGCCGGAACTTATTTTTGAGACGCAACATGACAATGCCAGGTTTTTCTGTGCGCAAGCTCGTCGCCACGGGTACGCTGTGTGTGGTTTGGGCCGCAGGTATGTTCCCCGCTTTGGCAGGAGCATGGACCCGAATTGGCGAAACGCCCGATGTCACTTTGTATGTGGACCGTCAATCCATTGAAAAAGAGGACAACATCCGCCGCGTTTGGGAACTGCAGGACTTGAAAGTGGCCGATGCAGACGGCGTGATGTCGCGTCGTTATCTCAATGAGTACGACTGCACTTACAAAATGCACCGTCTGAGCCAAGTGACCAGCCATGCAGGGCCCAAATTGACCGGTAAAAAGCTTTTCAGTGTCAATGAAACGGGTTATTGGCGAAAAATTCCGCCCAATGGCGTTTTTGTGTTGACCTACGTGGCTGTTTGCATCCAGTAAGTGGGCAACATGGGTCCTCGGGTGTGTCCGGCTTAAGGCTGATCAATGAGCCGATTCTCAATGTGGATCTCCCCCACATTGAGAACAGGTTCAGGGTCGACCAGCAGGGGCCGCTGAAGGGCTGTTGGCGTTGCTTTCGGCTGGTTTGGATGGATTGACACGCGGAAACTGAACCGCACGCTCGCGGTTGGTGCTGGCGTTGTTCTTTTGCAGTGTTTCAAGGTAACGCTCTTTTTGCAGGGTGACCAAGGCCTCCACATCTCGTTTGAGACCATCCACATTGCCCACGGATGATTTGAGCGATTTCACCTCGTTGCCCAAGGACTGAACCGCGTTGGCCTGGCTTTGCAATTTGGCATTGATGCCTTGCACTTGTTTCATGACCGAGTCACTGCTGGCCGCCACCTGTTTGGCCGTTTCGCCAGGCACTTTTTGCACCAAGCTTTCGGATTGTTTGAGTGAGGCCTCAATGCGGCCTTCGATCTCACCTTGGGATTTGGCCAACACCATTTGTTGGGCAGCCAGTTCCTTGACGGTTTGATTGACGCCTTCCAGCGACTCCATGCCGGCATTGAGTTCCACGACGCGTTTGCCAACGGCCAACATCATGGTGTCAAGTTGGTTGATCCTGCTGACCAAACGAACCCCCATGATCAAAAAGAAGATCAAGCAGAGAATCAGCACACTGCCGGAAATGATCAGCAACAAACGTGCTTTTTTGTGGCCATCTTCTGTGAGTTCCTTGAACTCGGTGGTGGTTTTGCGCAAGTGACTGCTGGCTGAGGCGGCAGCTTCGGCCGATTTGGTGGCCAAGTCAGCGGAGTCCAGCACGATCTGGGCCAGTGACTGGTATTGCTGGTAGGCTCGTTGGTCCACTGAAATGCCCACATGGCCGGGGGTTGAATGGGCACTGTTGTGGGTGGCCTCTTTTTTAGCCGGTTCGGTGGCTGCTGCTTCAAGCGGCGCAGCCGTAGCGTCGTCCGGGTTGGCAGCAGAGTTTTCCACCGGTGCATCTGGGGTAAAGGTGTTCTCGCTCATGGTTTTCTTCCTCGGGCTTGAAAAGGTGACTGCAGTCTTTGAAGTTGTTCTTCGAGCAGGGCATTGCGGGCTTTGAGTTGGGTCATTCGGTTTTTGACGGGATTGTCTTTTTCCCAAATGGCCGCCTCGTCGATGGGTGGGGGCAAAATTCTTGTTGCCAAGGCAGGGGAAGTAGAGGCCAGCTCTTGTGTTGGCGCTTTGGCGGCAGATGCTTTGGCTTTGGGTTTTGCTTTTACTTGAGCTTTGGCGCGAGGCTTGACGGCCACTTTGACAGGCGCTGGCTTGTCCTTGACCATTTTGGTTTTGGGGCTGAGTGATTTTCGGTTGACCTGAGGCGGCGGAACCTCTTGAGGCACCTGCACAGAAGTCGGCTCTTTCTTCACTTTGCGCGCGGCCACTTTCGAGCCCTCAGGCATGCTGACGGCATGCGGCGCTTCGTTTCGCAAAATCGTGCCTTTTTTCATCGCGGTGTGTCCTGGGTTGTGGCTGGCGCCTTGAGTTGATCCAGCAAATTGCGTGTCGATCGCACCCAAGTGCCCTGTGGCAGTCCTGGACGTTTAGCAGCGTCGTACGCTTGAATAACTGGGTTGTAAGGTCCCGAAACAATCACGAAATGGGCTAATTTTTCGCCAGGCCGATAAGCGGCCACGATCCGGCTGTCTTTGAGTTCTGGAAATTTGCGCAGAAGGTCGAGGCCCTTTTCGTAGGTCGTAGAGGTGCCGTACTGGATCAAGAAACTGTTGGGATCCATGCCGCGGACCCAGGCTTGAGCTTGCATGGCCGCATCGGGGGCTTCAATGGTGGGCTCAACACGTGTTTGCACGACGGGTGTTGGCGGCGCAGCTTGAGGCTGCGCCTCGGCTTTCGGTGCGTTGTTGTCAGAGGGAGTGGGCGCTGAAGCCGCTGGACTGGGCGACGCAACAGGGGGCAGAGGCAAGACCTGCGC
>Ga0255128_1000301_pt1 | contig 22611 bp, 13 predicted proteins | sample Law_Miss_RepC_8d_FD_188562 | JGI IMG/M metagenome (GOLD analysis project Ga0255128, IMG submission 188562) | Freshwater microbial communities from St. Lawrence River, New York, United States - Law_Miss_RepC_8d | ecosystem: Environmental > Aquatic > Freshwater > River | place: USA: New York... | reverse complement strand
TCTTGGTATAAGCATCGAGCTGCTCGGGCACTCCCTCAACGCCCAAATCTCTGGCTTGGTCGCTATCCCCGCGTGGTCCAATCCCAACGAAATAAATCGGGATGTCCTGTCTTGCGAACTGCCTTGCCACCTGCTGTGGATCCGCTTTCGATGGACTTAACGTCTGGGCTCCGTCCCCCATCCAAATCACTGCCATCAACGGATTGGAATAAGTTCCATTCGCAACTCCTCCCAACGGGCCACCGATATCTGTACTGACCCCTTCGGCTCGCTGCGGCAATACCGGCGGCTTGGATTGCTCCCCAAGATCAAATTCCCCGAGCGGCTGAAGTTGCGAATCATAAAGAAACGGAGATAGCTTGACCTGTTTGCCAAGCTGGTCGCGGTTGCTCCACAAGGTATTCCAAAGTTCGAGTTGCTGGTCCCACCGCGACTTGGGCCCCTCACCCGATCCCAACTGCATGCTCGATGATTTATCCATAAGCACCGCAACGGTTCCACTCGGCTCCCGCTGCTTGGTCCAACTCATCCCAGGCTTGAGAATCGCTAAGAGTAGAACAAGGATCATCAACAATCGTAAGGCTCGGAGAACCGTTCGCTGCCAAAGACTCAAGCCTTGGGAATCGGTCATCACAAACCAGACAAAAAATAGTCCAGCCGCAATCAATCCCACTATCGCATAACTACCAAAGACTGGTGAGAGGCTCCACTCCATCAGGCTTTCCCCTTCCCACGCGATCCATAAAATCGACTCGACATGGTTTGCTCAGCCATGACCATCATCGCTAAGATAACCCACAAAAACGGCGATAAGTCCCGGCCATAACGCCCCTCGCCAATCGAACTCTGCACTTCATCTTTGCTCTTGGCTATCAATAGCTGTTCGCGACCTATACCCGCCTCAAGTTCCAGCCGATTGACGCTCTTGAGTGATAACTCATCGCGATCGATGTTCACACTAAAACCCCTGACCAATGGCCCCCGAGCTCGAACTCCTCGCAGCCGATACTGACCGGGTTGCTGCGTATAAGGATACTGCAACGCTTCTTCGTCAGCCTCCACGCGAATCATCTCACCGTTAGGCGCAAGCAATTCATATGCTTTGGGATACTCCTTTGGATTGTTCTCCAACACGGCTGTAGCTCCTACCGGATAGTTCACCGGATGCTTGCTCTGTGTCGCTAAATACTGAACGGTCCCAAGAAACAAAGCGAAACCAGGCCAAGCATCTGCACTGGTTGTGTAAAGCTCACTCCAGGCACCCTTCTGAGCATTGACCCCAGGCTCTGGATAAGGCAACGTCATCACCATGATCCGACCCGATCCACGTACCGATTCGGTCAACAAAGGATGCTCGGTCTGCGATAAATCGGCAATCACCGACGTAGACTCAGGTAACCCATCGAGAATCCAATACTGATTGACGGGGTAACTGACCCAAGGTATCTCCTTCGCCGGCCGCTCGAAGATATTCCACAAAGGATGATTCTCCAAACTCGGTTTGAGCACCACATTCGCACCACCGATAGCAGGATCCTGAGGATCGACCCGCTGCAATCCCATAACCCGGCCCGGCAATAAACTCGGCAATCCACCCACCGCATTTCCGGCAACTGCTGGCGTTCCCTGTTTCGAGGCCTGCTCAAACTTCGCGTCCGGACCCAATACGACAAGCAACCCTCCTCCGGCCTCCACCCAACTGAGCAACTTGTCCGCCTCATCCCCACTTAGCTCTGCCGGATTGTACAACACTACCGTGGAGTACTTCGATAACTCCAACTGGCCGATCCGATTGCGAGGCTCGACATCTACCCCCGTCGTTCTGCTCCCGCTTCCCCTCTCCTCCGGTCCACTCTTGCTACCTGCTTGCTGTCCGCCAGCCTGAGAGGACTCGGTTTGCGATGGCTCGGCTAATGGGTTGAGCATCAAAGCCACGATCTGACCATCGACGGAATTGTCGCTCACGACCAAGGATCGTCCTTGCTCCTTCGCTTCCACCGTCACAAACATGACGTTATCGCTCTCTAGTGGATCGGGTCGCGATAATCGCACCGTGGCGTGATTAGTCCCTTCTACTAAGTCTTTCCATTGCAATCGCAAATTGGTTCCGCCCGTACTGCCTGGCTGCACGACCTGTCGATCTAGCAACTTCGCTTCAGGAGCGACCCATTGGCCATCGCGCGAAATAACAGGGCGACGCTCGACGGGCTCCGCAAGCAACTCGACCATCACTTGCTCTTTGACTTCTCCTTCCAAGGCACCCAGGGTGACATCAAGCGAGACGCCACCACCTGGAACCACGCTCTCGGAAGATAGCTTCAATGCATCTAGCCCCCAGTTCCTTAAATCAACTTCTGGAACCCCTAGGTCGATTATTTGAAGCAATACTTTAGGTTGTCGTTCCGTTGCACCAAGCTCCCACTTCGAAGGTTCTCCCGCCGGAGTTTGCGTTCCCTGAGGCTCTCCCGAAATTGCGGAGGCAAGGTCTGCAGTGCCGATGTTCTTCCAAGCTCTCTCCCGCATATCGGACAAAACGTAAACTTCTCGTCGCTCTAGTTCGCTTTTTCGTACCACCGCTATCGCCGACTGGATCCGTTCCGAAAGATCGCTTGCCCGCCCCTCTGTTGTGACCCGATCAAGCTGGCGTTCAGCCGATAAACGGTCTTGATTCATGCGAATCGCCCCGTCGTTTCCAATGATCGCTACTTGGCTGCCCATCGGAAATCGATCCATCAACCACCGCGCCATCTCCTTGGCGTCTTCGAGCCGCGTGTGATTATGGTACTTGTATCCCATCGTAGGCGAGGTATCGATGATCAACGCTGCGGCCACCGGCCCGTCAGCATTCGACAACGGACTCTCATCCGAACGTTTGAGCACCGCCCAGCCAAAGTAGCTCGCCGCCCCCCACAACCCAACCGCGAGCACCAAGGGAATTGAAATAGCCAATATCCCACGCCGCTTGCCCCACAACACCAACGCCGCTGCACTCGCTAACGATGCTAAGACGGCCAGCAAACCACCCACCGCTGCATTGGCGAACAATCCCGTTGCCACGCGCGGAGATGCAAGTGCCATCACCAAAACCAAGACCATTAATACCCGCAGCAGCAACAATAACCAACGCTTCACACTCCAGCCCCGCTGCGCCTCGACCGCCGTCTTGCGCACAAAGCGAATCGCGGGAAACTCAAGCGTCTTAGGCTGACGCTTGCCGAGCAGATGAAAGAGGATCGGTGCGAAAGACGCAATGCTTCCTAGCAAAAGCGACACATGGAGAAAGGTCATCGGATTCCACCGTTGTCCGTTACAAAATAATCCGCTTCCAGACGCTCTTCGCTAAAAACGATTTTTGCGACTGATCAAATACTCCATCAACGCCTTATCGTAAGGAACACTGGTGTCGAGGGGAACATAATCGATCTTGGATTGTAGCAAAGCCGCTTTAAGTTCGGATCGAAAAGCTTGAACGTTCGCCCGATATTCTTCCCCGATATCGTCTGCATTGACCGATACCATCTCGTCATTCTCAGGATTCTTCAACTCAACCAACCCCTGAAACGGAAACGTCACCTCGGCTTCATCAAGCACATGAAAGACGATGACGTCGTGCCCGGCATGTTTGAGCATCCTCAAAATATCCGCCGACGATTCGGTATCAGAAAGTAAATCGCTCATCACCATGATCAAGGATCGATGTTTGAGCATCGCCATAAACTGCTCGATGGGCCCTCGCAGACTTGTCTTCCCGCCAGGCTTAAGCTTCGTTAATTGGCTGAGAATCGCCGCAAACTGACTTCGACGCGACCGAGGGAAAATACTGGCTTTGAGCTTTTCATCGAACGTTACCAACCCCACCGGGTCTTGCTGCATCAGCATCAAATACGATAGAGCCGCTGCTAAACAAATGCAGTAGTCGAATTTCGTCAGTTGCTGGCGATACGTGTAATTCATCGATCGGCTGGTATCCATCAAGATATAGCCGGTTAAATTGGTCTCGGCTTCGAATTTCTTGACGTAATAACGATCGGTCTTCGCAAAAGCTAACCAGTCGATATCTTTCGGGTCGTCCCCGTGCGAATATCGACGGTGCTCGCTGAACTCCACGGAGAAACCATGAAATGGGCTCGCATGCATGCCCTGCAAAAAACCTTTGACAACCATCTGCGCTCGCAAATCTAATCGCTTGATCTGCGAAGCGAGTTCCGGTTTGAGGTACTGCTCAACTGCTACCATCGCGATGCCTCAGATTTCTCGCGTCCCAGCGATCAGTCAGCCGCCCAAGGAAGTCGGCAGTATCCCCACTGCCCATTGTTCTCGTCGACTCCAATCTCAATCCAGTCTAACCGGTCTCCAATCGTCGGATACAACTTGGTTCGTATCCGCTCTGCAATCCAACCTGCGATCTCTTCGGCGGTCGTATTGACGATCGGCAGCAACATGCAGTCTTCCTTCGGAAACACCCATCGCTTCTGCCTAAACCGTACCACGACTTCGCTTTCCTGAACCTCCACCGTGATCAATGGATGATTCATCGCGACTAGCATGTGATGGTCCAATTGACGAACGATCTCGGCTAGTGCATCGCGGAATGCGATAAAGTCGATCACATAGCGGTTCTCATCGAGTGAACCGCAAACCTCCGCTCGCAACCCGTAGTTGTGACCGTGCAAGCACTCGCAGATGTCTCCCGCAAACGTGATAAAGTGCGCTGATGAAAAAACCAACTGCTCTTTATGGAGCAACACTCGAAACATCGATTGCTTGCCAGCTTGCGCCGACTCTCTTGCCGTACTCTCTTGCACTAGGATCCCTCTACAGCTTCCTCAGGAACAACGACCTTAACATCACATTCCGCGAATTGAATTTCACCAGCCAAACTCGGAGTGCCTAAAAACTACTTCGATTGAAACATGGGTGCTTTGGAGTCCCCACGCGACAACACAAAAGCGAGCAGGTCAAGCACTTCGTCTTCGTTCAATTTGTCTAACAGTTCTGCTGGCATCAACGAAATCGCCGAAGTCTTCTCCTGTTCGATATCGCTGCGATCCACCGTTACGGTCTTCGTCGCATCTTCGGGATTGACGACAATCGTTACCTTGCCACCAACGTCGTTGACGATTCGACCCGTGTGCACAGTGCCATCTTCCATCTGCAAGACCATGGTCTTGTACTGGTCTGAAATGACTTGACTTGGACGCACCACTGCATCGACCAAATCCCGAAGCGCAAAGCGACCTGCGACTTGGGTCAAGTCTGGGCCGGTGGCTCCACCGTCACCACCAAAACGATGGCACACGACACAGCGAGCGGCTGCGTACATGTTCTTGCCATTCTCGAAATTGCGACCCTTCATCCGATCAGCCGCAAGCTTTACAAGATCTTCGGTCGTGTAAGCTCTACCCGGTCCCTTCGGCTCAGGCAACTTCGTCGGCAGAGGAGCTGGCTTGCGAACCCCGAGAGCCTCTAGGACAAAGCGTTCTTGGTCGTTCGAAAGTGCATAAGCATCGTTCGCAGCGTTGATCAAGAATTTTTGATAGCTGTTGCCACCCTTCCATTGCTGGGCTTTCTCAAACCATTGGAAAAACTCTTTGCGTTGATCGACGGTCCAACCTTCCTTTAGGTTCCGCATCGAGAATGCCAAATGGAATTGTTGCAAGTCAGGTTGATTCTCCAACATCGCTGCAATCGAAGCACCATAGCCACGATTTCGCTGCAAAATGTCGGCATAGTCCGCTTCAGTCTTCTGCCTTTCCTTCGACAGCAACGGCAGTGCTTTTTGTGCAAGTACCGGAGACTGAAGGTACGTTAGAAGGATAACCAGTTCGCGATCAAGCGTCTCATCGTTCGAAGGGAACAACGGTTCAATAACTCCCAACAATCCATTGCGAAGCGGTTCATCGAGTTCACCGAGTCGGATGAGAATCAACTGAACGGCTCGCGTCAGCTCCAGCCGTTGCGAAGCGGAAAGATTCGCAGGCGAGAGTGTACCAAGTCGCATCAATAGCGGCTCTCGCATGCTCGTATCACCAACCCTCGCCAATCCCACGGTACCTGTGATCAGCGTATTCGGATCCGAACTTGCAAGGATCTTGTCTGCCCACTGCGTTGCAGGTACGCGTTCAAGAGCTACGCGTGCTGCATATCGAATATGCCGATCTGGGCTTGCCAACGAGGCGACCAATTTCGAAATCGTCGCCGCATCCTTCGGAGCGTCGTTGTGCAAGGTCTCAATCGCTTCGCGATCTACCTTCTCCTTCGTCGCTACTTCTGCGGGTGCCGCTCCCGTCGATTCCTTACCTTCATAACGAACCCGATACAATTCGCTCTGAGTTCCTCGGCCACCGACCGTAAAGTACATGTATCCATCTTGAGCGATCGTCACGTCGGTCAAAGGCAACGGTGTACGCGCTACGAACTCTTCCTTCGTCGCCGTATAGGATGCTCCACTGGGCTGCATGTGGATGGCATACATGGTGCCAAACGTCCAGTCGCAGATATAAAGTGCCTTTTGATACTTCGCGGGGAACTTTGCTCCCGTACCAAACTCAACACCGACCGGAGAACCTGGTCCGATATCTACAAGTGTCGGTAAACTATCTGGATAGTATCCTGGCCACTTGCCAGTACCACTTCTCCATCCGAATTCACTACCGCTGGTCGCATGCACCACGCGCGTCGGACGATACCATGGGGTTCCCATGTCCCATTCCATGTCCGCATCATAGACGAACATGTCACCCGCCGGATTAAAATCGAAGTCGTATTGATTACGGTAACCAATGGAGACGATTTCCCAGGTGGAACCTTCAGGGTCCGTTTTCGCAATCCATCCGCCCGGAGCAAGAATTCCAGCGGCGTGCCCATTGGCATCCCACTGTCGGGGCAAGAGCAAGTCCTCATCCCAATTCGGTGCAATTCGACTGGTCGAACCTTCGGGCATCTTGCCGATCAACTGCTCTTTGCGAGCTCCACCCATCGTCTGTGGTGGGGCATTTGTAGTTCGATCTACCGGTGGAAGTGTGTGATTACCGCAATTGACGTAAATCGACTTGCCGTCGGGAGATAGTCGCAACGCGTGAGGTCCATGCTCACCACCTCCACGAAACTCCTTGAGCTTCTTCACTTCGTCAAACTGATCGTCACCGTTGGTGTCTTTCAACCGGTATAAGCCACTACCGATTCCACCATTGACGCAAACATAGAGACTATCAAACGCGTAAAGCAGTCCTTGAGCAGCCGAGATATTTACGGGGATCTTTTCAACTTGAGTCTCTTCCTTGGTTCCCGGCTTCGGAGGAGTCACTCGGAACAACCCCTTGTCGCCTTGATCGCTGACAATCAATCGACCTTTTGGATCTGTGGTGATGCAGACCCATGATCCCAAAGTGTCTTGAGGAACTGTGAAAAGCCGATCGACGACGAATCCAGGCTGGACCGAAAAAGCACCACGCTCTCCACCCCCGGATTGATTGAGGACTTCTCCCCAAGGCGCATCGCCATAACTCGCGATCACCTTCGGCGCTTTGCTTTCCGAAGGCTTATCCTTCGGGGCAACTTGCCAAGTCGCATCCGTCACAAGGTTCTGAACTTGACCTTGGCTATCGATCCACCCAAGCTTGGCGACAAGTGCTGCAACGCCCCCGGTGTTCCAAGCCTCGAATACAACTTCGTTCTTTCCTTCGACCAGCGAGGAAGTAACATTCGCTGTTAAGCCTTGTTCCCAAGCGTCGCTGCGCCCGACGTTTTTGCCGTTGAGCGTAATCGACATGCCATTGTCAGCCGAAGCCGTCAGCCAAGCTTCCGTGGCTTTCGTAGCGGTAAAAGTTTTGCGGATGATGTACCGCGTATCAGAATTTTCACCCCAAATCCACGCTGGCCTAGCTCCTCCTTTGAGGATCTTGTCCCGCATCGATCCACTTGCCGCTGCTGGCTTTGCCCCTTCTAGCGCCGCTGGCTCCGGGCTTTGACGGTAGATCTTGGACGCTTCTTGACCGATTCCCAAAACCGGTACAACGAAAGCATATCCGATCGATAAGCTTGCCAAAGAAATTGCTGTTCGAAGTCGACGACGGATGCGACAGGTGGGAGATTTGCGACTCATAGGGAAGGATAAATACAGAGAGTGGTGGGATTAAAAAACAAATAGGGAGCGGGTTTTCCCCCGCCCAAAAATAACGATCTATACCGTGCTACAACGATCTTTACCGTGCTTCAGTGTAGCTTATCTTTGGGGGTGCCTGCTAGCAACACGGGACCGCATGCTCGAAAAGAATCGATTGAATCTATTGTCAAGCCGAGGATTGCTCTAAAATGGCAGCAAATCATCGCCGGGTCGGCAGTTTAAACGGATCGACAGCTTGAACGGACGGACAGCTTGAACGGATCGTGAGGATTCAGTGCGTATCATTGTTTGTGAATCAGCGGAAGAAGTAGCTCTCAGGGCTGCCATAGAATCGATCGAATACCTCGGCGAAGCGCTTTCGACTCAAAGCTCAGGGAAGTCTGAGAACCCGGAAGCGTCGTGTGTCCTCGGCTTGGCAACCGGTAGCACTCCACTCGGACTCTACCGAGAATGGATCGAACGTTATCGAGCCGAAGAGATAAGCTTTCGAAACGTCACGAGCTTCAATTTGGACGAATACTGCGGAATTCCTCCTAGCGATCCGCAAAGCTACCACAGCTTTATGCACGAGAATCTGTTTCGGCATATCGATATCGACCCAGCAAAGGCCCATATCCCCGTGACTGACTGTGATGACTTGAGTCAAAGCGGTGAGCGTTACGAAGCGATGATTGAAGAAGCAGGTGGTATCGATCTACAAATCCTTGGGATCGGAAGCGATGGGCATATTGGTTTCAATGAGCCAGGGTCATCGTTTTCTTCACCGACGAGAGTCAAGACACTCACGAAGCGAACTCGGGAAGACAACGCAAGGTTCTTTCCTTCGGTCGATCATGTACCCCGCACTGCCCTGACCATGGGACTCGGAACGATCATGAGCGCGCGTGCTATTTTGTTGCTCGCTACGGGAAAAGGAAAAGCCAAGGCTATTCGCGATACCGTAGAAGGACCCATCACCGCGATGGTTCCAGCTTCGATCCTGCAATTTCACCCGTACGCGACCGTGATCCTCGATGCGGCTGCTGCAAGCGAATTAGCACTGATCGACTACTACGTCGACGCCGAGAGGAATCGTCAGTCATGAGTTCGATCGGTTCTAACACCGATAAAGTCGGGCCTCGCCAAATCGGAACTACCCAAGAACACTTGCGACTCGAGCAATCCGAACAAAGAGTCGGAAACTGGCAACGCTGGGGTACGTACCTCTCGGAACGCCAATGGGGAACTGTCCGCGAAGATTACTCCGATAACCAAGAAGCCTGGTTTTTCTTACCCCACGACCATGCCCGCTCGAGAGCTTATCGATGGGGTGAAGATGGACTGCATGGTATCTGCGATCGGCAAGGCCGTTTGTGTTTCTCGTTCGCATTCTGGAACACTCGAGATCCCATTCTCAAAGAACGACTCTATGGTTTATCTGGCCCGGAAGGGAACCATGGAGAAGATGTCAAAGAGTGTTACTACTATCTCGATGCGACTCCTACCTGCTCGTACGCCAAAGCGTTGTACAAGTATCCCCATGCCCGCTTCCCTTACGATCGACTGCACGAGACAAGTCGGTCACGCTCACGGTTTGAGCCAGAATTCGAAATACTAGATACCGAAGTTTTCGACGAGAACGATTACTTTGATTGCGAAATCGAATACGCCAAACAAGGCCCCGATGATTTGCTGATGCGACTGACCGTACACAATCGTGGAAGTCGGCCAGCGGTCTTGCATCTGCTACCGCAACTGTGGTTTCACAACTCCTGGACTTGGGGATGCACACATGATGGCTGTACCGCAAAACCTAGGCTGCGGTTGATCTACCCGAAAGACGAACCGACTGGAGTTGTGCTGTGCGATCATGAAACCCTCGGACACTTCGAGTTCCGCGTGCAGTCCGAGGTCGATCAAGAGCCTCCGCAATGGTTGTTCACCGAGAACGAAACCAACAGCGAGAAACATCCTGGCGCGCTCTCTTACGGGAAGTACTTCAAAGACGCTTTCCATGAGTACGTTGTTCAAGGGGATAAGTCCAAGGTGCAGCCCAAGCCCTTCGGCACGAAATGCGGCGCACACTTCATGGCCATCATTCATCCCAACCGCCCGACCATTCTCCGTTGCCGGCTTACTGGAGCTGAGTCAAACAACACTGCGAACTCCAATACAAACGCCGAGCAAGATACTTACCAAAACACCTACCAAAATACGGTCCCGGTCGTTGGCGATAAAATTCCCGACTCCTACCGACCCTTGGCAAAGATCGATAGCGATTTCGATTCGATCATCGCTACGAGAAAATCAGAAGCCGACGAGTTTTATGCATCCACCATCCCGAGCAACCTTTCGGATGACGAAAAGCTGGTTGCGCGACAAGCGTACGCGGGATTGCTTTGGACGAAACAATTCTACTACTACGTCGTAGACGCTTGGATGCAAGGTGACCCCGAAGGCCGGCCTCTGCCTTCTTCTCGCCTTCAAGGTCGAAACAGCGATTGGCAACATCTATTCAATCGCGATGTGATCAGTATGCCCGATAAATGGGAGTACCCTTGGTACGCCGCTTGGGATCTGGCGTTCCACATGATCCCGATGGCCAAGGTCGATATCGAATTCGCTAAGAGCCAGTTAATCTTGTTCTTGAGAGAATGGTACATGCATCCCAACGGGCAGATCCCTGCCTACGAATGGGCCTTGAGCGATGTGAATCCCCCCGTTCACGCTTGGGCTTGTTGGCAAGTCTACAAGCAATGCGGCGATAAAGAATTCCTGGCGAGAACTTTTCAAAAGCTCTTGCTCAACTTTACATGGTGGGTCAACCGGAAAGACACTCGCGGACAACACGTCTTCAGCGGCGGTTTCCTAGGCCTCGATAACATCGGAGTCTTCGATCGGAGCGCTCCACTACCAGGTGGAGGAATCCTCGACCAAGCCGACGCGACCGCGTGGATGGCTTTTTACTGCGGATGTATGTTGCAGATGGCTCTGGAACTCGCCGATGGAAGTCAAGCTTACTCGGACATGGCTAGCAAGTTCTTTGAACACTACGTTGCTATCTCCGAAGCTATGAATTCACTGCACGGTACCGGCCTCTGGGAGGAAACCGACGGGTTCTACTACGATCACCTTTACCGCGACGGAAAAAGCACTGCACTGAAAGTACGCTCCCTCGTTGGACTGATCCCGCTGTGTTCGAACGTCATCCTCTACGACTCTGTGATCGACAATCTGCCGGGATTCAAAAGCCGCATGGACTGGTTCCTCAAGAACAAGTCTCAAATGTCAGACTACATGATGTATCTGGAACGCAAATCTGGTGGAGATCCGACCAATCCGGAATCCAAAAGTGGGATGCGACTCTTGGCTATCCCCTCGACCGAGAGACTCAGGCGTCTGCTGACCTATATGCTCGATGAATCCGAGTTTCTCTGTCCATACGGTATCCGTTCTCTCTCAGCCGCTCACCTTGAAAAACCATTTGTATTCGAACATGCTGGCGGCACGAACTCCGTGGGATACGTTCCTGGAGAAAGCAATTCTGGAATGTTCGGAGGCAATAGCAACTGGCGTGGCCCGGTGTGGTTCCCGTTGAATTATCTCATCGTTGAATCACTTCGCTCCTACCACGAGTACTATGGGGATTCGTTCACCATGGAATGCCCTACAGGTTCAGGCAATCACATGAACCTGAAACAAATAGCGGACGAAATCGAACGACGCTTAGTGCAACTCTTCCTAAAGGACGCCCAAGGCCGTCGACCTTGTCACGGGCAAGATCAACGATTTATCGACGATCCGAACTGGAAAGATCTCGTGCTGTTCTACGAGTACTTTCATGGTGATGATGGTCGAGGTTTGGGAGCAAACCACCAGACCGGCTGGACCGCTCTGGTTGCAAGCATCCTTGAACATCAATCTGCGTGCCGTGAAAACGCTTGAGTTCTTTGCCGGAATCGGTGGCTTGCACGCTGCTTGCCCTTGGCTCGATATCCTTTGCGCTTTCGATATCGATCGCGATGCTCAGCGTGTATACCAAGCGAACTTCACGAGCCCTTATAAAACTTGTGAACTCGCCTCGATCAAATCCGATTTGCTAGATCGCTATCAAGCGGAGCTCTGGTGGTTAAGCCCACCTTGCACTCCGTTCACTCGCAAAGGAGCCCAAAAGGATCTCGACGATCCGAGAACCCTCGCACTCTTCCATTTGATCAACCAAGCTACCCGTATTCGCCCGAAGTATCTTGTACTTGAAAATGTCGTTGGCTTCGAATCTTCGCGAACCGCAGCACGCATTCAAGATGAGCTTGCGAACGCCGATTTCGAAATGACTTGGATCTGTAAGTGCCCGCACGAACTCCAGTGGCCTAACCGACGTCCGCGCGTCTATTTGATCGCTTGGCAAAACTCAGCCTTAACGCCCTGCATCCAATGGCTTGAACATCCATCAACCAACCTGCTCAATTCACCCCATGTGCCGAGTCGTCTTGCCGAGTTAATCGATCGAACGATCAATCGAGATAATCACCCGTGGCTATGGCTCGATGAATCGACTTGTGAGAGATTCAAGCATGCGCTCGATCGAGTCATGATCCCAGACCTAGTTAGCTACGGTGTTTCAGGTGATCCTTCGATTGCCGAAGCGACCACCACGGCGTGTTTTGCTTCCGGATACGCGACTTCTATCGTACGCTCTGGATCTGTGATCTGGCACGAGAAGGGTTGGCGAAAATTCTCACCCAGAGAAGTTGCAAATCTACTAGGGTTTCCCCCTAGCTTCTCTCTCCCAGGAGAGCTTGGTCCAAAGCGTTTGTGGCAACTGCTCGGCAACTCGTTATCATTGCCAGTGGTCGCCGGCTTAATGGCCTTTACTCGATTCCCAAATGCTCGAAAGGTTTGATTGCGATGCACATTGATCGATGGATGATCGGCCCAAGTAACCTGCGAAGCGCGGTATGCAAGATACTCTTGATGATAGCGGTCAAGATTACATTGCTCTGTGTCCCCTTGCTCTGTGTTACATCGCTCAGTCTCGCAGATAGCGGCTTTGCTCAAGACAATCAGCCACCGAACGTGGTTCTGATTCTGTGCGATGATTTAGGGTATTCCGATATTGGATGCTACGGAGGGGAAATCGATACTCCGTATCTCGATCGATTAGCCAAAGATGGACGCCGCTTCTCTCAGTTCTATAACACAGCAAGGTGCTGGCCGACGCGATCTGCATTGCTAACCGGATACTACGCACAACAAATCCGTCGAGATACCGTCCCCGGAGTTAAAAGTGGAGGACAAGGACAGCGGCCAGATTGGGCGAAGCTACTTCCCGAGCGATTGCGCCCCTATGGCTACCACTCATACCATTCGGGGAAGTGGCATATCGATGGACTGCCGACGAAGAACGGATTCGAAAAGTCATACAGCTTGCAAGATCACGATCGGCATTTCTATCCGAACAACCATACCCTCGATGATAAACCACTTCCTGCGGTGACCAAGTCCGAGAATTCCGACACGGGTAAAACGTATTACACCAGCCATGAAATCGCGAATCGAGCCATTGAGCAGCTTGATTATCACACGCAGCATCACGGCGCGAAACCATTCTTTTCTTTCATCGCCTTCACCGCCCCCCATTTCCCGTTACAAGCACCATTGGCAACTGTTGAGAAGTACAAGGAACGCTACAAAGATGGCTGGGAAACTGTGCGCAAGAAACGCTGGGAAAGAATGAAGGAACTTGGATTAGGACAACGCATTCGCGATCTTAGTCAGGCAGAGCAATCCATTGGACCACCGTACCCATTCCCAGCGGCCATCGAGAAGCTCGGCAGTGGGGAGGTCAACCGACCGATTCCTTGGTCGATGCTTACACCAGAACAAAAGGAATTTCAAATATCCAAGATGGCCGTCCACGCCGCGATGATCGACGAAATGGATGTTTCCATCGGGCGAATCGTCGAGCACATCAAACAACAACAAGGACGCTGGGAAAACACCCTTGTGATGTTTCTCTCCGATAATGGAGCCAGTGCAGAGATCATGGTGCGAGGAGATGGTCATGATCCTCAAGCTCCAGCCGGGGGAGGTGCAAGCTATTTGTCCCTTGGTCCTGGTTGGTCCACTGTAGCGAACACACCCTTTCGAAGGCATAAGACTTGGAATCACGAAGGTGGTATCGCAACTCCAATGATCGCCCATTGGCCTATGGGGATCAAACCGCAATCCAAGCCGATTGAAACTCCGAGACATGTGGTGGATGTAGTCCCAACGATTCTGGAGTTAGCGGTTTTCTCGAACCAAAAGGTCCAAGGTACGCGGGTGGAACCTGTCGAAGATGCGAGTCGTCAACCACCTGCGTTTGCCGGTGTGAGTTTCCTTGAAGAACTTCAACAGGACACAGCGCAGAGCACAGGGGAAAAAAGTGAACGACCTCTTTGGTGGCAACATGAAGGAAACCGAGCGTTGCGCTGGGGCGAATGGAAAATTGTCGCTGCCGGCAAGGATGCCCAGTGGGAGCTATACAACTTGAATGTTGACCGAAGCGAAACCAATGATCTTGCGAACCTTCATGCGGACGTGGTCGATCGATTATCCAAGAAATGGAGTGAGCTCACAGAACAATTTACTAAAGATGCAACTTTAGATCGCTAATGCCACCTTCCGCTACTAATTGTATTTTGCTTGGAGTTGCTATGAAACGTCGTTGTGTTTTTATCGTTTACGCATTTGTGTGCGCGGTGCTGTTCGAGTTCGTCGGCATCGATCATGCGTTGTGTGAACCACCGGAAGAGAAGCGACGTGAACTAGTCCAACAAGCGATGCGACTGCGGGATTCCTATTTGACGGTCAATCCATCGACTTCACAACGTACCGTTCATGTAGTGCTTTGGACTCCAAGCGACCGCGAACCTCTCGACGGGTATCGCGAGAGACTTTCTCGGGTGATGATCGATATCCAAGAATTCTATCGAACTGAAATGGAGCGGCTTGGGTTTGGCCCAATGACATTTTCGCTCGACATGGAAAGCGATAAACAAGTTCGTGTCCACTTGGTGCGTGGCAAGAATCCCTACTCGCAGTACAACGTTCGTAGTGGTGCTCCAATTCGACGTGAGTGCATACCTGTGCTTCGCGACGCCGGTATCGACGCGGATTTGGAAACGATCGTTTTATTTTGTAATATGAGTCAATGGGATCCGAAGGGGATGACCATCAGTCAAAACAGTCCCTACTACGCAACCGGAGGACTACGTCAGGGGACAGCTTGGCAAGTCGACTCCGCACTGCTGGATCCTGAACGATTGACTGACACGAAGCCGATCGTTACCGACAGGCAATACGGACGCATTTCCGTAGGTCGGTACAACAGCATTTTTGTAGGAGGTGTTTGCCACGAACTAGGGCATGCATTGGGACTCCCACATAATCGCGAAAGACCAGAAGTTACGAAACTGTTTGGAACGTCATTGATGGGAAGTGGTAATCGCACGTACGGTGAGGATCGGCGAGGAGAAGGAAAGGGATCCAGATTAAGCTTGGCAGATGGACTAAGATTGTCGGCTCATCCCTTATTCACACGTCAAGTCAATGGCATTGACTTGCAGCAATCTGCGAAAATCACAAGCCTAAAGATCGAATTGGCAAGCGATCAACGATCATTTGTTTTAAGTGGAAAGGTTACGGCAGAGCCAATCGCGTATGCGGTGATCGGCTATCTGGATCCAGCAGGTGGAAGCGATTACGACGCGACCACGGAGGTAGCTGTTCCCAATGATCAAGGGGAGTTTTCCATGCTATGTGAACCAGTTGCCCCGACTGAATCTGCAGTATTGCGAGTGGTCGTTTGCCAATCCAACGGTGGACGCATTCAGGATGAATCGATATCCATACCATATTCCGTCGAATCGGATGGCAAAGTGGATATCGAACTGTTTCGAACGAAGTTGGAGTTGGAGCAATTGCTTGCAGCGATTCGAGAGGAAGACGTCAACAGTGCAAAGGTTGCCTTGCAAGAACTGGAATCTCGCTACGGTCAGACTGAGCCAACAGTTCCCTTGCTTGCCGTCGCGCGTTCCCTGTTTCGAACCATCGAGGGGCCAACCCAACGATCGCTTGCTTCGATCGAATCGAATCGCTGTTGGTTGTCGGAGGCTATACCTGAAAACGCGAAGGTAGGGTGGGAGTCACCCATGGTCGATCGGGTTCCGGGTGAGGATGTAGCTCTATCTATTGGAGGGAAGTTGTTTGGTCACGGGTTTTATGCCCATGCACCGAGCGTTTACACCTACAAAATCTCTGGGAAATGGAGCCGAATTTCTGGCAACGTGGGGCTGGCCGATGGCCATGATGGCACGTGCGTGTTTGTTTTGCGGGGTGATGGAAAAGAACTGTGGCGTTCCACAGTGATAAACCAAGGGAGCTTGTTAGCGTTCGACGTGAAAGTGCAGGACGTGGAGGTCCTAGAGCTCATTGTTGAAGATGGTCAAGATGGCAACGGAGCGGACTGGGGACTGTGGACCGATGTGCAGTTGCATCGATAGAGTAAGATTTTGCGTTCGCACGAATCAATACACCCTTATGGTTATGGGGGCGTATTGATTCGGACCTTTCAAGCCAAGTCTTTCACGCGTCAGTTGAAGAATGGTCAAACCGATACCGACCACGCTCTGCACCAATCTCTTCGGACGGAAAGAACTAGCCTAGCAACGATCGAGCGTCGATTTGGTTATTTGTCGGTCTGTGGTGGATCTGCTTCTAAGGAAACACGTACGATTTGCTTGTCGTTGCGAGCGAAGATACTCTTCTGTGCAAACGCAGGGTGAGACCAGCAGACTCCGCCACGTTGCCCCAGTTGTTCGATCGTCGGTTCAAGTAACTTGCTTCGGGAGAGAATTTTCAACCCATCGTGTGAAAACTTGGTGATCATCAACTCTCCTCTTTCATTGAACATCCAAACGCGGTCGGCTTGGCGAACCATATGGATAGTCGCCCATCTCGCACGCGGGACAGCCGTTCGGTCTTCCCATAGTCGCTCACCGGTGCTCGCATCTAGACAACGGAATTCACCATAGCTGTCGACACCATACACGAGGTCGTCTTGAACGATACTCGTCCCGATCATCGCATGCAGCGATTTGGTGTTTTTCTCATCGACACCCACCGCACGCCAGATGACTTCGGAGGTCGTCGAGTCTTTGGGAACACGAACCATTAGCGAGCCATCGTAGAAGGAGGAGACAAACAACCGCTCGCCCGAGAGGACTGGGTCACCAATCCCGATCGGCATGCGAGAAGGTGGGAATGGATGGCTCCAATAGACGGTCCCAGTCTTGGGATCCAATCCACTCAAACTGTCTCCGGTCCAACAGACCAAGACATGTTTGGAATCTTGTTCGATGATGATCGGCGATGAATAAGCACCTTGCTCGTTGAGCGACCGCCAGACTTCGGTACCTGTAACTTTGTCAAAAGCAACCATGCATGCGTTATCTGCACCGCAAACCTGCTGGATGACGAGATTATCGTAGATCAAAGGAGAAGCCGCGATTCCCCAAATGGGCATTTTGATCTCGTACTTGTTTTCGAGATCAAGTTTCCAAAGGACTTCGCCGGTTTCGGCGTTCAAGCAGTGAAAGTGCCCCATTGCACCGACGCAGTACGCTCGGCCTTCGTCAATCGTGACACTCGCTCGCGGACCGGCTGTGTAGCTGATGCGATAATTCGCCGGGTATTCGACGACCCAAAGTGAATTACCTGTCTTCGAGTCAAGGCAGTGGATGCGTTCAGTGGCGTCACGGTCTTTCGGCTGACGATCCATCACATAAACGCGTCCGTTCGCTACGGTCGGACCGCAATACCCCGGCCCGATTTCTACCGACCATACGTGCGGAAGTTGCCCCTCGGGCAATTTTTCCACAATGCCCGTCTCGTGCCAGACTCCATCACGGTTCGGCCCACGCCACTGAGGCCAGTCTTGGCCGTGCAAGACGTCAGCGAAATTGCCAAGGAGAAATGCCGCAAGAAGACTCAAACCACGAAGGTTATACCAGTAATTCCAAAGCTTCACATTCAGCCTCTTCGATCGAGTTTGTAGCATTCAATTAAAAAGCAAACGGCAGTTCACCTCTATCGTACCTTATCCCATCCACTATTTTTGGGAATGGCGTTACGTGAAATTCCAGCGGAAGTGCGCAAGCACTCCGTTGAGTTGCCTTTACCCTAAGCGGAAGTGCGCAAGCACTCCGGTGACTGCTCCGTCGATTGCTCTCTGACGCATCGACTCGGTATGTATCAACCTGTCGCAAGTTTTTGAAACGCGACGCGTAGGTCTGATGCGTCAGCGTTCGGGAAATTAGCTCGCTGCACAAAGAGCAAATAAGCACGACCTCGAACCGGATCGATCCAAGCTTGCGTACCGTAGGCTCCACCGTGACCATAAGTACCCTTGGAGAGCATCGCCGTCGGGCCTTGTGGATCTTGCACTACACAGCAACCGACACCCCAAGCATTCCCGCTTGTAAAGCCGGTAACCAAGCTTCCTGTTGTGGGAGTCCCTAACGTATGAACGGAAGATTCGCTGAGGAGACGTTTCCCTTTCCACAAGCCATTGGAAAGTAGCATCTGGCAAACTTTCCCATAGTCTCCTGGAGTTGAGAAAAGCCCACCGTTGGCCGCCGGAAGTCGATTTGTGTCTGTCGGTTCTTTTCCCGCCAGCAGAAATATGGGTGACTCCTTGAGTTCTCCTTCAGCCGTGCGCGTGTAGCTTTTCGCAAGCCGCTTTTGTTGCGTTGAGTTCAAGTAGAAAGCGGTGTCGGTTAGCCCGAGAGGCTCGCAGAGACGTTTCTGAACGAAGGTGTCAAAACTCATCTGAGAAACAACTTCCACAATTCTCGCCGCGGTGTTAATCCCCGTCTGGCTATACTGCCATTTGGATCCTGGAGCGAAATGAACTGGTAGTGTTGGGTACTTTTCTGCTGCGTCTGCTAACGATGCATCGGAATACGGTGCTGGCAACTCACGCATACCACTGGTGTGATTGAGCGTCTGAAGAATACTAACGGCAACCGATTCTCCTGCTTCCGTTTTCAGCCCCTTCATCTTGGGTAAATACTTCGCAATCGGATCATCGAGAGACAGTCTTCCCTCATCCACAAGCATCATCACACAAATCGCGGTGATGGGTTTGGACATCGAAGCGATCCAGAACAAGTTCTCTGGAGATAACGCTGCATTGGTTTCAAGATTCGAAAAACCGGCAGATGCTATTTGCAACACTCGCTCTTTGTCGACGACCATCGCCACAGCGCCGGGGATTTCTTTCCTTGCGACAAAACTTTGAATCTCATCGCGAAGTTTTGTGTTGAGCGTGTCCTCGTAAGCACGCCCTAGCGAACAGAATGCAAGTGACCCGCATGCAGCATTCAGCATGGCGGTACGCCGAAGAATTTTTTGACTTGATTGTGGTTCGATCGACATGAGTTGCGCTCGTAAAAAACGATAGGGGAAAGTCTGTCATTCAGGAAAAGTAAGTTACGATATCATAGCATAGCCAAGTATCAGCCTACGATTGGCTAGAGGCTCCTACAGGATACTCTGTTCGTCCGAGGGGAGTGAGTTCTTGAGCCGGCAAAGTAAACGGATCAGTTGGGCTGTCTCCTTTGGTGAGAGTGCACCGATCATGCTTGTGCGGATCGCTTGTCCTGCTTTCCAGAGTTTTTGAAGTTTCCGTTTTCCGGCAGAGGTAAGTTCCACTGTCTTGGCTCGTGAATCGGTCGGATGAGTGATCCGTTGAATTAAGCCATTCTTTTCTAATAGGACAAGCATAGCTCGAACAGTGCTCGCGTCAGAAGAGATGCGTGCGGCGAGCGCCCGTTGCGTAAGTGCACGGTCTTCACGTAGCGCAAGCATCAGCACGAATTGATCCGCAGTGACTCCGTACTCCGATAGAACTGCATCGGTGCTGCGATGCAAAGCCAAGTAAGTTGCGCGAAGTGCCAAAGGTAAGGCTCGTTCTTGATCAATCAACGGACTCATAGGTGTCTACAGCTTGCAGATTAAAAAAGTGTAACTCGAAGGGTGGCGTAGGTGCGATTGCTCGCCGGATCGTTTGTTTTGCAGCACAAATTGTACTGAAGTACTTGGAGAATTGGTTTGGGTAAGATTCGTGAGATAAATCGTGCGTATACGCACGAAGCGGTTGAATCATTATTGCGATTTGCTCTAAAATGCGGATTGGTACAAACGCATCCTAGTGTTGGGAAAATCGGATCCCAGCGGGCTTATCACTTTTTAAGGGCATGGCGATGAGATATTTGCTCCTTTTTCTCCCACTCATTTACGCGACGTCGATTCCGGTTGTGGGACAAGACGAAGCACCTAGTGCCCAGCCCCCACGTCGCGAGGCAGGTCGGAATCCGTTCGGTGGCCCAATCGAACTGGGGCCTGAGGATAAGCAGATTTATGAGGATCCTGCCAACCAGATAGTAGAAGTTCGAGAAGGGATCCCGCGCGGCAAACTAGAGATGATCGACTACGAGTCGAAGACGGTCGGGACGACCCGGAAAATGAATGTGTATACTCCGCCCGGCTATACGTCAGAGAAACAATATCCTGTGCTTTATTTGTTGCATGGAATCGGCGGCGATGAAACCGAATGGCAACGGTTTGCTAGCCCCAATGTGATGCTTGATAACCTCATTGCCGATGGGAAAGCTGTTCCCATGATCGTCGTGATGCCTAACGGCAGAGCACAGAAGAATGATCGAGCGGAGGGGAATGTCATGGCCGCCGCCCCCGCCTTTGCCACCTTTGAAAAAGACCTGTTGGATGATGTGATTCCAGCAATCGAATCTCGTTACTCCGTCAACAAAGAGCGACTTCATCGAGGGATTGCTGGACTCTCGATGGGTGGTGGACAGTCGTTGAATTTCGGCCTTACGAATCTTCCGACCTTTGCCTGGGTCGGCGGTTTTTCTTCTGCTCCAAACACCAAAGCGCCAGAGGTTCTTGTACCAGATCCGCAGAAGACGAAAGAGCAACTGAAATTGCTGTGGCTCTCATGTGGCAACAAAGACGGTTTGATTCGAATCAGCCAAAGATTGCAGCGCTATCTCAAAGAGAAGGACGTCCCACACATTTGGAATGTGGATTCTCATGGTCATGATGCAACCCACTGGCGAAACAATCTGTACTACTTCTTGCAGAAAGTATTCCAGCAGCAATCCGAGCCAAATCCCCAGCAGTCCTACAATTCAAAGAGTCTCGATGGGATCAAAGACGACTTTAAGCCTTCACCTACAAATCAGCCAGGTAAAGAGTATCCACAAGTGAATTCCCAGAGGAGGATCAAGTTCCGGATTGTTGCTCCGGAAGCGAAAAGCGTTGGAACTACCTTTCGTGATAGCACTGATTTTGTGCGGGGGGACGATGGGGCTTGGATCGGCTATTCGCGCCCGCTCGATGAAGGGTTTCATTACTATGAGCTCGTGATCGATGGGGCGAAGGTACCAGATCCCAACAGCAAATATTATTTCGGAGCGATGCGATGGGGAAGCGGGATTGAGATACCTGCACATGACCAAGAGTTCTATGCATTAAAGAACGTGGCACATGGTCAAGTTCGCGAAGTCTATTTTCATTCTCCAAGTACCAGTAGTCAGCGTCGCGCATTCGTTTACACGCCACCTGACTACGATAGCGATACCAGCAAAAGATACCCTGTGCTGTACTTGCAGCATGGTTGGGGAGAGAACGAATATGGGTGGAGCGTCCAAGGATATGCGGGTCTGATCATGGATAACCTCATCGCGGCGCAGGAGACGAATCCTTTTTTGATCGTGATGACCTACGGCATGACCAATGAAGTCCAAATGGGTCAGTTGCAAAATTTCGATATCCGCGAATTCGAAACGGTGTTGGTGGATGAACTCGTTCCCTACGTGGATAGCCATTTTCGAACGCTCACCGATCAACCGAATCGGGCAATGGCCGGTTTGTCGATGGGAAGTATGGAAACGAAACAGATCACCCTTCGCAACTTAGACAAGTTCTCGCATATCGGACTTTTCAGCGGTGCTACGATCAGCAAAGAAGATGCGGATAAAGCCGAGGGGTTTCGAGATAAAGTACAGCTTGTTTTTGTGAGTTATGGAAGCAAAGAAGTGCAAGGAGGTCAAACGCGTCGAGGAGGGAATCCAGCCGATGCTGTCGAGCAGCTCAAGGGTGCTGGAATCAACGCGCATTATTACCTTTCGCCTGAAACAGCCCATGAATGGCAAACTTGGCGTCGAAGCTTGAAGGAGTTCGCGCCACTGTTGTTTCGCAAGGACCTTAAGTAGCCACCCGCTGCCAAGCGGTGGGAAGGTCCCGAGGAAAACCCCCAACCGTCTGGCGACAGTTGGCTCCGCCCTTCGGCTATCGCATCGTGAAGCGCAACCCCCGTTCTATGTAGCCACCTGCTGCCAAGCGGTGTAAGGTCTCGAGGAAGACCCCAACCGTCTGGC
>Ga0255128_1000300_pt1 | contig 22669 bp, 15 predicted proteins | sample Law_Miss_RepC_8d_FD_188562 | JGI IMG/M metagenome (GOLD analysis project Ga0255128, IMG submission 188562) | Freshwater microbial communities from St. Lawrence River, New York, United States - Law_Miss_RepC_8d | ecosystem: Environmental > Aquatic > Freshwater > River | place: USA: New York... | reverse complement strand
ACTACAACGTCAAGGTTCGTGTCAAGTCCGATGGCTCGGGCGTGGACATCGCCAACGTCAAAATGAGCATGAACCCCTTTGACGAGATCGCCGTCGAAGAAGCCGTGCGCCTGAAGGAAAAAGGTTTTGCCACCGAAGTCATCGCCGTCTCCTGTGGTGTGACCCAGTGCCAGGAAACCCTGCGCACCGCCATGGCCATCGGTGCCGACCGCGGCATTTTGGTCGAGACCCCCGCTGACTTGGACCTGCAACCTTTGGCGGTGGCCAAGCTGCTCAAGGCCTTGGTCGACAAAGAGCAACCGGGCCTCATCATCTTGGGCAAACAAGCCATTGACGACGACTGCAACCAAACCGGCCAGATGCTGGCCGCTTTGGCCGATCTGCCCCAAGCCACATTCGCCTCTAAGGTTGAGATTGTGGACGGCAAAGCCCATGTCACCCGTGAGATCGACGGCGGTCTGGAGACCCTGGCCGTTTCTTTGCCCGCCGTGGTCACCACTGACTTGCGCCTGAACGAGCCACGCTATGTGACGCTGCCCAACATCATGAAGGCCAAGAAAAAGCAACTCGACACCTTCAAGCCCGAAGACTTGGGTGTTGATGTGGCCCCTCGCATCAAGACCCTGAAAGTGGCAGAGCCTGCCAAGCGCAGCGCCGGCATCAAGGTACCCGATGTGGCCACGCTGGTGGACAAGCTCAAAAACGTGGCCAAGGTCATCTGACCATCCAAGGAAATCTCATGACTTCTCTCGTTATTGCAGAACACGACAACGCCTCTATTAAAGGCGCAACCCTGAACACCGTCACAGCCGCTGCGGCTTGTGGTGGAGACGTGCATGTGCTGGTGGCAGGCCATAACGCTGCTGCTGCTGCGCAAGCTGCCGCACAAATCGCAGGCGTGTCCAAAGTGATCCACGCCGACAGCGAAGCGCTGGCCCATGGCCTGGCCGAAAACGTCGCTGCGCAAGTGCTGGCCATCGCCGCCAACTACAGCCACATCCTTTTTCCAGCAACCGCTGCAGGTAAGAACGTGGCCCCCCGCGTGGCCGCCAAACTGGATGTGGGCCAAATTAGCGATGTCACGCAAGTCATCTCGGCAGACACCTTTGAGCGCCCCATCTACGCAGGCAACGCCATGGCCACGGTGCAAAGCACAGACGGCACCAAAGTCATCACCGTGCGCACCACGGGCTTCGACGCAGCAGCCGCCGCCGGTGGCAGCGCAGCGGTGGAAAGCGCAGCTGCACAAGCCGACAGCGGCAAGAGCAGCTACAAGGGCAGCGAGATCGCCAAGAACGACCGCCCTGAGTTGACTGCCGCCAAGATCATCGTCTCTGGTGGCCGTGCTTTGGGCAGTTCTGAGAAGTTCAACGAGGTGATGACTCCGTTGGCCGACAAACTGGGCGCAGCCATCGGTGCCAGCCGCGCAGCGGTCGACGCCGGTTATGCTGCCAACGACTTGCAAGTGGGCCAGACCGGCAAGATCGTGGCGCCTCAGTTGTATGTCGCTTGCGGCATCTCGGGTGCGATTCAGCACTTGGCGGGCATGAAGGATTCCAAGGTGATCGTGGCGATCAATAAGGACCCCGAAGCACCCATTTTCAGCGTGGCCGACTTTGGTCTCGAAGCCGATTTGTTTGCGGCTGTGCCTGAGTTGACACAGGCACTGTGATTTTGAATTAGGTCCTGGGATGCTTTCATGCTGAATCAGGACCTGTTCCTTTTTGCCGCCCGACAAGGCCGGCACCCCGCATGGGCTCAGAGGCGCTTCGCTTTGCCACATCGCCCATGCGGGGTACCGGTCTTGTCGGGCTTTGTTTTGAGTCACGCAAACGTTAGCACTGTATGCAACGCAGCCGCTCTGGCAGGGGCCTGCGGCGGGGCGATGTGGCAAAGCGAAGCGCCTCTGAGCCCCGCCGCAGGCCCCTGCCAGAGTGGCGGATTGAACATCGATCCAGCGCCGTGCCTGAGCTGTGCATTGATCCCGGCACCAGGCCCTGGTGCCCCAGTGAGCCTCAACCCTGCTATTGCCTCAGCGAACAAACACCCCCTGCAGCGCCATTGATCCCGACACCCATTTGAATCTGGAGATAAACCATGAGCTACATCGCCCCCCTCAAGGACATGCTTTTCAACATCGAGCACCTGGCCCGCATTGACCAGATCGCGCAGATTCCCGGCTTTGAAGACGCTGGTTTGGAAACCGCCCAAGCCGTGCTCGAGGAGTGCGCCAAGCTCAACCAAGACGTGATCTCGCCCCTGAACTGGGAAGGCGACAAGAACCCGTCCTTCCACAACGGCAGTGGCGTGACCACCACGCCCGGCTTCAAAGAGGCGTATCAGCAATACGCCGAAGGCGGCTGGCAAGGCCTGCAGCACCCCGCCGACTTTGGCGGTCAAGGCCTGCCCAAAACCATTGGCGCAGCTTGCGGCGAAATGCTCAACTCCGCCAACATGGCTTTTGCCTTGTGCCCCTTGCTCACCGACGGCGCGATTGAAGCGTTGCTGACCGCCGGTTCTGATGAACTCAAAGCCACCTATTTGGAAAAGCTGATCTCCGGCCAGTGGACTGGCACCATGAACCTGACCGAGCCCCAAGCCGGCTCAGACCTGGCTGCCGTGCGCACACGCGCCGAGCCCCAGCCCGATGGCACTTACAAAATATTCGGCACCAAGATCTACATCACCTACGGTGAACATGACATGGCCGAGAACATCGTGCACCTGGTGCTGGCCCGTGTGGTGGGCGCACCCGAAGGTGTCAAAGGCATCAGCCTGTTTGTCGTCCCCAAAGTCATGGTCAAGGCCGATGGCTCGCTGGGCGATCGCAACGATGTGCATTGCGTGAGTATCGAGCACAAGATGGGCATCAAGGCCAGCCCGACAGCCGTGCTGCAGTTTGGCGACAACGGCGGCGGCGTGGGTTATTTGGTGGGTCAGGAAAATCGCGGCCTCGAATACATGTTCATCATGATGAACGCCGCCCGCTATGCGGTGGGCGTGCAGGGCATCGCGATTGCCGAGCGCTCGTACCAGCGTGCCGTGCAATACGCCCGTGACCGCGTGCAAAGCCGCCCGGTGGACGGCAGCTTGCCCGCCGCAGGCCCCATCATTCACCACCCCGATGTGCGCCGCATGCTGATGACCATGCGCGCCTACACCGAGGGCTGCCGCGCCATGGCCGCTACGGCCGCTGCGGCCTACGACGCCTCGCACCACCACCCCGATGCCGAGGTGCGCAAGCAAAACGCAGCGTTCTACGAATTCATGGTGCCGCTGGTCAAGGGCTACAGCACCGAGATGAGCCTGGAAGTCACCAGCTTGGGCGTGCAGGTGCACGGCGGCATGGGCTTCATCGAGGAAACCGGTGCGGCGCAGTACTACCGCGACGCCAAAATTTTGACCATTTACGAAGGCACCACCGCCATCCAGGCCAACGACCTGGTGGGCCGCAAAACTGCCCGCGACGGTGGCCAGACCGCCAAGGCGCTGGCTGCGCAAGTGGCCCAGACCGAAAGCGAACTCGCCGCTTCTGGCAACGCCGACGCGCAGGCCGTGGCCCGTCGCCTCAAAGCCGCCCGCGAAGCCTTTGTGGACGTGGTCGAGTTTGTGGCGGGCAACACCAAGGCCCACCCCAACGACGTGTTTGCAGGCAGCGTGCCTTACCTCATGCTGGCGGGCAACCTGATGGCCGGTTGGCAAATGGGCCGCGCCTTGTTGGTGGCCCTCACGCCCGAGGCGCAAGCGCAAGACGCTGCCTTCATGGCTGCCAAAATTACCACCGCACGTTTTTACGCCGATCACATTCTGTCCAAAGCCCCCGGCATCCGCGACAGCATCGTCGAGGGCGCAGGCAGCGTGACGGCCATGGCGCTAGAGGCTTTCTAAGCCGATTGCCCTGCGTAGGATTGCTCCAATGCATTGCACTTTCCCACGCTCGCTTTGCTTGGCCTTGTGCCTGCTCTGGGTGAATCTGCCGGTCCAGGCGACCGATCGTTTGATTCAATTGGCAAGCCGTTCCGAAGTTTCCATCAGTTACTGGTGGATGCCCCAAAACGGTGCTGCGGCGACGGTGTTGCTGTTCTCTGGGGGCACGGGTGGTATGGGATTTCGGGACGGTCTGCCCCAATCGCAGAACTTCTTGATTCGCAGCCGTGACGAGTTTGCAAAGGCTGGTTTCAACGTGGCGCTCATGGGGAACCCCCGTGATATGCCAAGAATGCTGCCAGCCTTTCGGCAGTCTCCAGAGCACTTCAATGATGTTCGCAGTGTGGTTGAAGACATCCGCTCTCGCAGTGATGTTCCAGTTTGGTTGGTCGGCACCAGCCAAGGCACCATCAGCGCTGCAGCAGCGGGCATTGCATTGGGTGCAGCCATTGAAGGCGTGGTGTTGACGGCCAGTTTGACGGGTCAGCAACACGGCGGCTCCGTGTCTGATTTACCGTTGGATCAACTGCGTGTACCCGTGTTGGTTCATCAGCATGCCAAAGACAGTTGCAAGCTCACACCCCCTTACTTGGCAGAGCGTTTGATGGGCAAACTCACCGCAGCGCGAGTCAAAAAGTACATGCTAGTGGATGGTGGAAAAAACCCAACTGGAGACCCTTGTCAGGCACTCCATTACCATGGCTACATCGGCATGGAGGCAGAAACTGTGGCGCAGATCGCCTCTTGGATCCAACGCCCTATGCCTTAACCGGTCTTCTCCAAACCAGTTTTTTTGAAAGTGAAATTCATGTCCAAGCTGCCCCCCGTACTGGCCAATCTGCCTTTTCCCGCCATCGCTTCGCCCTTGTTCATCATCAGCAACCCCAAGCTGGTCATTGAGCAGTGCAAGGCTGGCATTGTGGGCTCCATGCCCGCCTTGAATGCCCGTCCTGCCGCACAACTTGAAGAGTGGCTGATTGAAATCACCGAGACCTTGGCCGCCTACAACGCCGCCAATCCGGACAAGCCCGCAGCCCCCTTTGCCATCAACCAGATCGTGCACAAGAGCAACGACCGTCTGGAACACGACATGGCCATGTGCGTCAAATACAAGGTGCCGATCATCATCACTTCGTTGGGGGCACGCGAAGAAATCAACGAGGCCGCGCACAGTTATGGCGGCGTGGTGTTGCACGACATCATCAACAACAAGCATGCGCACAAAGCGATCGAAAAAGGCGCGGACGGCCTGATCGCCGTGGCCGCGGGCGCTGGTGGCCATGCTGGCGTCAAGAGCCCGTTTGCCTTGATTCAGGAAATCCGCCAGTGGTTCGATGGCCCTGTGGCCTTGTCGGGCTCCATTGCCACAGGTGACGCGATTTTGGCCGCGCAGGCCATGGGCGCAGACTTTGCCTACATTGGTTCTGCGTTCATCGCGACCCTAGAGGCACGAGCCACAGAGGATTACAAACAAGCCATTGTGGACTGCGACTCTGACGATATCGTTTTGAGTAACCTGTTCACAGGCGTGCACGGCAACTACCTGGCCCCGTCGATCCGCGCTGCTGGCTTGGACCCCGAAAACCTGCCCGAGTCCGACCCCAGCAAGATGAACTTTGGCGGTGACGCCAAAAAAGCCTGGAAAGACATCTGGGGCTGCGGCCAGGGCATTGGCGCGATCCAGTCGGTGCAAAGCACGGCCGATCTGGTGGCCCAATTCAAGGCCCAGTACCAAGCGGCCCGCGCCCGCCTGGCCTTGTGATGGCTTTTGCCTGAGCGGCCCTTGACCATCACAGCACAGCGCCCTTCGGGGCGTTCTTTTTTGATCGATGCGATCAAGGCCGCAGGCTGTTTGTTGATCGTGTTGCACCACTTGGCGTTCTACGGCCCCATGTCGGATGTGGTGGCGACTGCCTGGCCTTGTGTGGTCGACTGGCTTTATGACCATGGCCGTTTGGCGGTGCAGTTCTTTTTGGTGTGTGCGGGTTTTCTCACGGCGGGAAGCATGGCCCAGTACGAGTCGCTGGCGCTGCCCGAGGCCCTGAGGCTGATTTGGCAGCGTTATTTGCGCTTGGCCATTCCTTTGTTGGCCGCGCTCAGTTTCACCGTGTTGATCACCGAATGGGTGCGGCCCGACTTTGAGCACACGAGTCTGTCGGCCCCACCCGACTGGGGTCAGGCACTGGCGCATGTTGTACTTGCGCAGCATCTGTTGGACTTGGAGGCTTTGTCAGCCGGTATTTGGTATGTGGCGATCGATTTGCAGCTGTATGCGATGGCCTTGGGTTGCCTTGTGTTGCTGAAGTCATGGCCCTTCCGACGAGAGTCGGTGCATCCAAGCGATCAAGTGGTAGACACCAAGGCATGGGGAGATGCACGGCGCTGGGTGCTTTGGCTGGGGTTGGTGTGTGCCTCACTGTGGTGGTGGAATCGGGATGCCGACTTGGACGATCTGGGCGTGTATTTCTGGGGCAGTTATGGTTTGGGCCTGTTGGCTTGGGAGGCTCGTCGGCAATCCTTTTGGGCCGGGGATCATGCACTCACTCGGCTTTGGGGTCGAGGGGTTTTGTTGCTGCTGGTGGGGGGCGTGGCCTGGTGGTTGGAGCCGCGTTCACGCATTGCCGTGGCCTGGGGCGTAGCCGCATTGCTGGTGGTGGTGCCCGAGTCCTGGTTTGGGGGCGATGCCATCGGTCAGTCACGCTGGCGGCCCGCTCTGTACTGGCTTTCAGGCGTGTCCTATTCCGTCTTCCTCATCCACTTCGGCGTGTGTCTGGCCGTCAATGCCACCGTCACAGCGCACTGGCCTGATGTGCTGTGGGCCAATGCGCTGGGCATGCTGCTTGCCTTGCTGATGTCGCTGCTCTTGGGCGACTGGCTCCATCGGCTGGTGGAGCGGCATCCACCCACCGTGTGGCGATGGTGTTTTTGGGTGGGGGCGTTCAAGGCCAGTGTGGCGCTGGCCTTGCTGATGAACCCGATGGTTTGATCTTTGTCAGGGGCCTTCAGCCCACCTGGCTGGCTTTGACTTTTTCGGTGATGTAGGCCAGGGCCTCTTCCACCTGGTCAATCAAAATCAGGCACAGGTCGCCCGGTGACAGGCGTGACAGGGCTGTGTCGATGGCGTTGAATTCACCCTGGATGTCTTGCACATGGGTGGTGCGCAAGGCGCCTTGCAGTCCCTCGCGCAGCAAACCAATGACCTCGCCGTCTTCGCGTCCGCGTTGGCAGGCGTCCTGATAAAGCAGCACTTCGTCGAAAGCCTTGCCCAGGATTTGTGTCTGGTCGCGGATGTCCTGATCGCGCCGATCGCCTGCACCGCTGATGACCACCACGCGCTTGTTTGCAGGGATGTTGTCCACCGCTTGCACCAAGGCAGCGATGGCGTCGGGGTTGTGCCCATAGTCGGCAATCAGGGTCGCACCCCGGTAGTCAAACAGGTTGAAGCGTCCAGGCACACCCTGGATGTCGCTGATGAAGCTGGCCAGGCCTTGGGCGATGGCATCCCAATGCACATCAACAGCCCAGGCTGCACCCACGGCAGCCAGCACGTTTTCGGTCTGGAATCCGATTTGACCGTTGCGCGTGAGCGGCACTTGGCTGAGTGGAATGCGGAAAACTTGCTTGCCTTTTTGGGCCACGATGGCGCCGTCTTCGACATAGACCACGCGTTTGCCTTGGGCACGGTGCGTGGCGAGTACGGGGTGGTTGGCATCGAGCGCAAAAAACGTCACATCGCCCGGGCAGTGCCGGGCCATGGCCACCACGGCCGGGTCGTTGGCATTGAGCACGGCCATCCCCGATGGCTCCACGTTGAGCACAATCACTCGCTTGAGCACCGACAGGTCTTCCAGCGTGGTGATGTAGTTCAGACCCAGGTGGTCACCTGCGCCCAGATTGGTCACCACCGCCACCTGGCAGCGGTCAAAGGCCAGGCCTTCGCGCAACAAGCCGCCCCGGGCGGTCTCAAACACGGCGGCGTCCACATCCGGGTGCATCAGCACATTGCGGGCGCTGCGCGGCCCGCTGCAGTCGCCTGAATCGGTTTGGCGGCCATTGACATACACCCCGTCGGTGTTGGTCATGCCCACGCGCATGCCTTGGGCCTTGAGCAGGTGGGCGGCCAAGCGCACAGTGGTGGTTTTGCCGTTGGTGCCGGTCACGGCTATCACCGGGATGCGGCCGTTGCCACCCTCTGGAAACATGTGGTCAATCACAGCGTTGCCCACGTCCCTGCCTTTGCCAAAGGAGGGGCTGATGTGCATGCGCAGGCCCGGTGCGGCATTGAGTTCGACAATGCCGCCGTTTTGTTCTTCGAGCGGTCGCGAGAGCGATTCGCACACCACGTCCACGCCACAGATGTCCACGCCCACCATTTGCGCAGCCGCGATCACGCGGGCTTTGACCTCGGGGTGCACTTCATCGGTCACGTCGGTGGCGGTGCCACCGGTGGACAGGTTGGCGTTGTTGCGCAAAATCACGCGACGACCCTTGGCGGGCACCGACTCGGGCTCCAGGTCTTGCGCATGCAGGCGGCCGATGGCGATGTCGTCAAAACGAATTTTCGTCAGCGAGGTGGCGTGGCCTTCGCCTCGGCGTGGGTCTGCATTGACCTGGTCGACCAGTTGGCGCACCGTGTGCTTGCCGTCGCCCACCACCAGTGGCGGCTCGCGGCGTGCGGCGGCCACCAGTTGTTGGCCCACCACCAGCAAGCGGTAATCGTGACCTGGCAAAAACTTTTCGACCAAGACGGTGCCATACCGCTCGGCGGTGGCGTAGGCATTGTCAAAAGCTTGGCGGGCGGTGATGTTGACCGAGACGCCTTTGCCCTGGTTGCCATCCTGTGGCTTGACCACAACAGGCAAGCCAATCTCTTGGGCAATGGCCCAGGCCTCATCCAGGCTCTTGGCGGGGCGGCCCATGGGCACGGGCACGCCTGCGGCATGCAAGAGGCTCTTGGTCAGGTCTTTGTCTTGCGCGATCGATTCGGCAATGGCGCTGGTGGTGTCCGTTTCAGCGGCCTGAATGCGGCGCTGTTTTGCGCCCCAGCCAAATTGAACCAAGCTGCCATCGGTCAGGCGACGGATGGGGATGCCGCGTGCCACGGCGGCGTCCACGATGGACCCGGTCGAAGGCCCCAGTCGCACGTCTTCGTCGAGTTCGTGCAGTTGTGCGATGGCGCCTTCCAAGTCAAAGCCAGCACCTGCCACAGCGGCTTGGCACAGTCGCTCTGCCAGTTCCAGCGCCAGACGGCCCACCACTTCCTCGGTGTACTGCACCACCACTTGGAAAACGCCGGGTTCTTCAGTGGGTGTAGTGCGGCTGAAGGACACCGGGCAGCCCGCATGCGCCTGAAGGCTCAGAGTCACTTTTTCGAGGGCATGGGCCAGCGAGGCCGCCTCGCCTGGGCGCTGTCCGTCAAAGGGCCCGACTTCGGGGAAGATGCGTCGCAGTTGCTGCTCAACCGGGTGCTGCGCCGACAGGCCGCAGTCTTCGGGGCTGCAGCTGACGATGGCTTCGATGGCGGTATGGCGGCTCCACAGGTTGGGGCCACGCAATGCGCGAATGCGGGAGACTTGCATGAAGATGGTTTCCAGGAAGGAGTTAGGTGGCGATCGGGACCTGCTTCAGGCGGTGGGCAAGCTGCCGTAACTTTTGATGCCGGCCCGGATCAGGTCGGTACCAATGTCCAGGGCCCATGCCGCGCAGGCGGCCACCAGCATGTCGTTGGTTTTCAGGCTGCCATTTTTCAAAAGTCGGGCCACGGCCGGGCGCTGGCTCGACAGCACCAAATGTTCTTTGGCGCCATGGGCCAATACCAACTGACCTTCGCGCCAAAAGCCCACACGATGGCCTGCATTGCGGTGGGCTTGGAGTCGGGCGTTGTGTTCATCGTCGGCATACAGAAGCACCTCGCCGTCGCAGTGCTTGGCCAGGTCGGCGACTTCGGGTTCGGCAGCGTTCAGCACGGCCATACCCTCGGGCAGCACGACATCGATTTGGGTGCGGATGTAGCCTGGCATTTTTTCATCACCGCCGGGGAACAGGTCGTCCAGGCCGGTGGCGCGGGGCATGCGGGTGACGACGCCGATCTGGCAGCGGTCGTACGGAAGGCCTTGGGCCAGCAAATGGCGTGCATCACTTTCGAAAACGGCGGCTTGCACGCCCCGGTTGATCAGTAAACGCTGCCCCTGCGCCCAATCCATGCCGTCCTGAGTGGGCAGCTGGCGTTGGTTCAAGAACAAGCCATTCGCACACGACAGCCCGGTGTGCAGACCCTTGAGGTGCAGCAACCAGGCCACCAATTGGGCAGCCCTGGTCGTGTCGCCATCGCCCATCAAACCAACCACCGGAATGCGACCGTTGTCCTCGGGTTTGAACAGGTGGTTGGCAATCGCTTGGCCCACCGGGCGTGGCTGACCTGTGGCGGGTTTGAGGTGCATCAGCAGCCCCGGTCCGGCATTGACCTCGACCACCGCGCCGCCTTGCGGCCCCAGCGGCTTGGCAATGTCTTGCGCCACCAGGTCGACCCCGGCGATGTCCAGGCCCACGACACGCGCGGCCAGCACCGCTTGTGCAGCCACGTCAGGGTGCACCAGGTCGGTCACGTCCATCGACATGTTGCCGGTGCGCATGATCAGCACACTGCGGCCCGCTTCTGGCACGCTGTCGGCGTTCAGGCCTTGGCGCTTGAGTTCCAACACTGAGGTGGTGTGTTCGTCCAAGCGGATGGTGTCCAGCGGGAAGTCTTCTTCCTCGCCGCGACGGGGGTCGGAGTTGATTTGCAGCTCGATCAGCGCTTGCACCGTGTGCACGCCGTCACCCACCACGCTGGCGGTCTCGCCTTTGTTGGCGGCCACCACTTGGTCGCCCACCACCAGCAGGCGGTGTTCCTCGCCCAAAATGAAACGCTCGACGATGACTTCGCTGCCTTCGGCCAGAGCGATGCCATAGGCGGCTTCGATGTCTTCCTGGCGCGACAGTTCGAGGGACACGCCTCGGGCATGGTTGCCATCGGTGGGCTTGACGCAGACGGGCAGACCAATGTCTTGGGCCGCTGACCAGGCCGCTTGCGGGCTGTCGACGATCTGGCCTTCTGGCACGGGCACACCGCACATGCCCAGCAGCTGTTTGGTCAGGTCCTTGTCCTTGGAGATACCTTCGGCAATGGCACTGGTGCGGTCGGTCTCGGCGGTCCAGATGCGGCGTTGACGCTGTCCATAGCCCAGCTGCACCAAGTTGCCATCGTTGAGGCGGATGCTCGGAATGCCTCGGTCTGCAGCGGCATCGATGATGCTGGCCGTGCTGGGGCCGATGCACAGGCTGTCGACCATTTGGGTCAGTTGGGCGATGTGACTGGCCACGTCAAAGGGCTGGTCTGAAATCGCGGCCAAAATCAAGTCGCGAGCGCTCAGCAGAGCCTGTCGGCTCACGGCTTCTTGGCGCGTGCGGATGACGACCTTGTAAACCCCCCGAGGACCGGCTTCGCGGGCTTTACCAAAACCGGTTTGCATGCCGGCGCGGGTTTGCAACTCCAGCGCCACATGCTCCAGGATGTGGCCAGGCCAGGTGCCTTCTTCCAAACGCTTCAAAAAACCGCCACGCTCGCCCACGCTGCAGCGGTGCTCGACCAGGCCGGGCAGCCAGGCCACCAGGCGCTGGGCAAACCCGGGTAGGGTGTTGGAGGGGCAGTCTTCCAGATCGCCAATGTCGATCAGGGCTTCAATGACGGGGCGGTAAGTCCAGATGTTGGGGCCGCGCAGATGGGTCATGCGCAGGAACTGGATCTGGTGGGGTGTGGGGTGTGCGCTCATGCTTGGAGGGTGCAGCGATAGAATCGTCGCTCGATCGCGGGGGTGGCCAGCAGTGGGGCTGGAAGCTCAATGTTCAACAGGTGCATGGCTTGTGCAGGCGGTATCAACCGGGTCGATGTGTTTTTTTTATCGTCGCGCCAACAGGGCGTAACGGGTTTTTGGGGTTCAGCCTTCATGTCTTCAGTACTTTCTTCTGCATCTTGGCGTTCGGTCGTGCCGGACGAGTGGCAAGCAGAAGTGCAATCGAGGCTTCAACCCGATGAGAACGCTTCAGCATGGGTTTTGGTTGACCTCAACACGGCACTGAAGTTCCACAAAATCGCCTTGATTTTGACCGATCGGCGTATCCTGACTGCCAGTTTGAGTGAAAAAAATTGGCAAAGCTGGCCTTTGACCGAAGGTCAACGATTGCGCCAGTCGGACCATGCCGGGGTCGGGCAGTTGGAGTTGACGGATGCGCAAGGGCGCTTGGCCGTATGGCGTTTCACACTGGGCCTGCAAGAGGCTGTTTTTCGATGGGTGGCGCAGTTCGATGTGCAGCAAAGCCACCGTGCCCAAATCCAAGGCGGTGTACCCGAAGATCTTCAAGGCAGGCCGATGCAGTCGGCCCATGTGCTGGTGTGCCCGGTGTGCCAAGCGAGCATGTCCGAGGACGATGACGAGTGCCCTGTCTGCAGCCGGGAAGATCTGAACCCGCCGTCTACCTGGACCTTGCTGAAAATCTGGCGCTTTGCCCGGCCTTACAAACGTTCTTTGTTGATTGGCTTTTTGCTGACACTGGCTTCGACCGCAGCCACCTTGGTGCCGCCTTACCTGACCATGCCGCTGATGGACGAGGTGTTGATTCCCTACCAAAACGGGGCCGAAATCGATCCGGGTTTGGTGTCCCTGTACCTGCTGGGATTGTTCGCTTCGGGTTTGCTGGCCTGGGGCTTGGGTTGGGCCAAAACCTACATCCTCGCGCTGGTGTCCGAGCGCATCGGATCCGATCTGCGCACCACCACCTACGAGCATTTGCTCAAACTCTCGCTGGAGTATTTTGGTGGGCGCCGCACCGGCGATCTGATCGCCCGCATTGGCAGCGAAACCGATCGCATCAACGTGTTCCTGTCGCTGCACCTGCTGGACTTTGCCACCGACGTGCTGATGATTTTGATGACAGCGGGCATCTTGTTTTACATCAACCCCACTTTGGCGTTGGTGACCTTGTTGCCGCTGCCCTTCATTGGCTGGTTGATCCATGTGGTGCGCGAAAGACTGCGCACCGGCTTTGAAAAAATCGACCGTGTCTGGGCCGAGGTGACCAACGTGCTGACCGACACGATTCCCGGCATTCGGGTTGTGAAAGCCTTTGCGCAGGAAGACCGTGAAGCGCAGCGCTTCAAGGATGCCAACGTGCATAACCTGCAGGTCAACGACCGGCTCAACCGCGTCTGGTCACTGTTCTCGCCCACGGTGACCTTGATGACTGAAATCGGCTTGCTGGTGGTTTGGGGTTTTGGCATTTGGCTGGTATCGGACGACCAGATCACCGTCGGTGTGCTGACCGCGTTTTTGGCCTACATCGGGCGCTTTTACAGCCGCCTCGATGGCATGAGCCGCATCGTCTCGAATACCCAAAAAGCCGCCGCCGGGGCCAAGCGCATTTTTGACATCCTGGACCACGTCTCTAGCGTTCCTGAGCCGGTGAATCCTGTGGCTTTGCCGCCCCATGTCCAAGGTCATATCACGCTGCGCGACGCGGACTTTCGCTACGGCAACCGCGCCGTGATACGCCAGCTGAACCTTGACATCCAGCCCGGTCAGATGATCGGTCTGGTGGGCCACAGTGGCTCGGGCAAAAGCACGCTGGTCAATTTGATTTGCCGTTTTTACGACCTCAGTGAGGGCGCGATCGAGTTGGACGGCACCGACATCCGCCAGCTGAAGGTGGCAGACTACCGCCGCCAGATTGGTCTTGTGCTCCAAGAGCCGTTTTTGTTCTTCGGCACCATCGCCGACAACATCGCCTACGGCAAGCCCGACGCCACCCGCGAAGAGATCGTGGCTGCAGCCCGAGCCGCGCATGCCCACGAGTTCATTTTGCGCATGCCCCAGGGCTACGACTCGCTGGTGGGCGAGCGAGGACAGGGCCTGTCGGGCGGCGAGCGCCAACGCATTTCGATCGCGCGGGCTTTGCTGATCAATCCGCGCATCTTGATCCTGGACGAGGCCACCTCGGCCGTGGACACCGAGACCGAAAAAGAAATTCAAAAAGCACTCGACAACTTGGTGCGCGGGCGCACGACGATTGCCATCGCGCACCGCTTGTCCACTTTGCGTAAGGCCGACCGTTTGGTGGTCATGGACAAAGGCGTGGTGGTCGAAGAGGGCACACACGATGTGCTCATGGCGGCCCAGGGCGCTTACTGGCGTTTGTACGAAGCGCAGCAACGTCAGGCCGAGGCCGAGGCGGTGCTGGGCGGCAGCGACGAGGACAAGAAGGTGAGCGCATGAACCCGTTTGATTTGGAACGCGATGCCTTTGGCCGATGGGTGTTGGTCTTGGCCGATGGCACGCGCCACAGCCCGGTCACGGCGCTGCGTGCCTACCCGGTGTCGGCGCCAGACCAAGGCGTGGCCCTGATGGATGCCGATGGCCATGAATTGCTCTGGGTGCCCGATCTCTCAGCGCTGCCACCCGACTTGCAAACCACGCTGCGCGAGGCGCTGGACGAGCGCGAGTTTTTGCCTCAAATCCTGCGCCTGGACACCGTGAGCAGCTTGGTCACACCCAGCACCTGGTCGGTGCAAACCGACCGGGGTGCCACGCAATTCATGCTCAAGGGCGAAGAAGATATCCGCCGCCTGACTGGCACTGTGCTGCTGATCAACGACGCCAATGGCGTTCAATACATGATTCGCGACCTGGCGGCCATGGACAAACACTCGCGCAAATTGCTGGACCGTTTTCTCTGAGCCGTGCCCATGGATTCGCCCCGATAGAGATGAAGCATCCATGAAATTTTGGTCATCCCGGGCGAAGACCCGGGATCCAGTGCGGACCACCGCCCTTTGCCAAGACCGGCCGTATGCACTGGATCCCGGCTCAAGGCCGGGATGACGAAAAAATAAGGCTGGGCTAACCCAGCGAACGATGGATCCCTGACACCTGCAAATTTCTCAGGGCCGAATCAATCGGGATGCGCTTTTTCAGAGCGGCCAGACCGAGCCCTGCTCAGGCACCAGCGCACGCCATTTGATCTCGTGCTCGATCCGCTGGCGCAGCATGTCGGATGCTTCGCGCTCACCGTGCACGACATACACCTGCCCGGGTGCAATGGGCATCTTGTGTAGCCAGCTCAGAAGTTGGTTGGCGTCAGCATGGGCCGAGGCCGATTCGATTTGCGCCACTTCGGCCCGCACCGCCACATCTTGTGCATGGATGCGGATGGAGCTGCGGCCGCTGGCCAGCGCAGCGCCTCGCGTGCCCGGTGCCTGGTAACCGGTCAGGATGATCATGTTGCGGTGGTCCCCCGCATATTGCGCCAAGTGGTGCAAGACGCGCCCGCCTGTGGCCATGCCGCTGGCTGCCAAAATGACCATCGGACCGTGCCGCCGCGCCAGTGATTTGGACTGCTCGGGCGTTTCCAGCATGGTCGCCACATGGTCCATGTTGCGCACTTCTTGGACATTCAGGCGGTGCTCGCCCGGGTGGCGCTCAAACAAGGCCGTGCTGTGAATGGCCATCGGGCTGTCCAGAAAAATCGGCAAGCCGTGGGGAATTTCACCTGCGGCCTTGAGTTGCGCAATGGTGTGCAGCACGGCCTGCGCCCGCCCCACGGCAAACACCGGCACCACGGCCACGCCGCCGCGAGCGGCCAGTTTTTTCAGGAGTGGCCCGAGTTCTTCGAACAGCTTTTGTTGGGGATGCTGGCGGTCACCATAGGTCGACTCGATGAGCACTGTGTCGGCTTGAAGCGGCGGCTCGGGCGGGTTCATCAATGTGTCGTCGGGTCTGCCCAAATCGCCAGAAAACAGAACGCGTCGCCCACCCACATCCAGCAGCAAACTGGCTGCACCCAGGATGTGGCCAGCTGGCTGAAAGCGGCACTTCCAGCCGCGGATCGGCTCAAACCACTGGCCTTGGTGCTCCGCGTGTAATTGCTTCAGGCTCTGGATGGCCTCTTGTTTGGTGTACAGCGGCAGCGCCGGAGCGTGTTTGGAAAAGCCGTGTCGGTTGGCAAAAAAAGCATCTTCTTCCTGGATGTGTCCGCTGTCGGGCAACAGAATGCTGGCCAGATCGCAAGTGGCCGAAGTGGCGTGTACCCGACCCCGAAAACCGTTTTTGACCAACAAAGGCAAGTACCCGCTGTGGTCCAGGTGCGCATGCGTTAGCACCACCGCATCGATGTTCGCCGGGTTGGCGGGCAGGGGGCTCCAGTTGCGCAGGCGCAGTTGTTTGTAGCCCTGAAACAGCCCGCAATCGACCAGCAGCCGCTTCTGGTTGTGCTCGATCAAGTACTTGGAGCCGGTGACGGTGTCGGCTCCGCCGAGGAAGGTGATGGTGGCGCTCATGCGCACATGCTCATGCCAAATGCGGACTCTGGGTTTGACCTGGGTCAACCCGGGGCAGAAGCCCTGTTTGACGAATGTCTTCACATGGGCGGGCCTCAAGTGAGACCACGGTCAAGTTCGAGTCGTTACCCAGTCAGCCCGAAGTGCGAGAGGGGTTGCGGCGGGTGACGATTTTTGCGTACCCGCCCTGAGGAACCCGCCGCAACCCCTCTCGCGCTGCCTTGCGGGGCATCCGAGACTCAAGCCCCGAAGAAGCCCTTCAGCTTATCGGTCCAGCTCTCGCCACTGGGCTGGTGTTTGCCACCACCTTTGGAGAGCGACTCCTCAAACTCCTTGAGCAGTTTCTTCTGGTGCTCGGTGAGCTTGACAGGGGTCTCGACGGTGATGTGGCAATACAGATCGCCTGGGTAGTTGCCACGCACGCCCTTGATGCCTTTGCCGCGCAAGCGGAACTGCTTGCCCGTCTGGGTGCCTTCAGGGATGTCGATGGCCGCTTTGCCGCCCAAGGTGGGCACCTCGATCTCGCCACCCAAAGCCGCTTTGGAAAAGCTGATGGGCACGGCGCAATGCAGGTCATCGCCATCGCGCTCGAAGATGTCGTGTTTCTTCAGACGGATCTCGATGAACAAATCGCCCGGTGGCCCGCCATTGGTGCCCGGCTCGCCGTTGCCCGCGCTGCGGATGCGCATGCCATCGTCGATACCGGCCGGAATTTTGACTTCCAGTGTTTTTTGTTTCTTGACCTTGCCTTGCCCGTGGCAAGTGCCGCAAGGCTCGGGAATGATCTTGCCCGTGCCTCGGCAGTGCGGACAGGTTTGCTGCACGCTGAAAAAGCCTTGGCGCATCTGCACCTGGCCCTGGCCGTGGCAGGTCGCGCAGGTCTTGGCGCTGGTGCCCGGTTTGGCCCCTGTGCCATGGCAGGTGTCGCACTCGTCCCAGCTGGGGATGCGCAGCTGCGAGTCCTTGCCGTTGGCCGCTTCTTCCAGCGTGATTTCCATCGCGTAGCTGAGGTCCGCACCGCGGAAGACTTGGCGTCCACCGCCACGTCCGCCCCGGCCTTGGCCCCCAAAAATGTCACCGAAGATGTCACCAAACGCGTCACCAAAGCCACCAAAGCCTTCGGCACCGCCGCGCATATTGGGGTCAACACCCGCGTGGCCGTGCTGGTCGTAAGCCGCGCGTTTTTGCGCGTCTGACAACATCTCGTAGGCTTCTTTGACTTCTTTGAATTTGGCCTCGGCTTCTTTGGCCTTGGCGTCTTCCCCCTGGTTGCGGTCAGGGTGGTACTTCATCGCCAGCTTGCGATAAGCCTTTTTGATGTCATCGTCCGAAGCGTTTTTGGCAACGCCCAGCACTTCGTAAAAATCTCGTTTTGTCGCCATGGGGCAAATCCAACCGTTAGAACAAGAACGCCGCGAAGGCGATTCAGTCACCTGAATCAGCTTGCGCGGCGGGGCTGCGGACAGGCCGCAGAGAGTGGGGTGTTAGCCCTTTTTGACTTCCTTGACTTCGGCGTCCACCACATTGTCGTCTTGTGGTGGGGCCTCCGTACCGGCGGCGGCACCCGCAGCGGCTTGCTGGGCTTGCATGTCGGCATAGACCTTCTCACCCAGCTTTTGGCTGGCGGTCATCAGGGCTTCGGTCTTGGCTTCGATGGCGTCTTTGTCTTCGCCTTTGAGCACTTCTTCCAGAGCCTTGGTGGCGGTTTCGATGGCTTCTTTCTCTGCTGCTTCGATTTTGTCGCCGTGCTCGCTCAGGCTCTTTTTCACGCTGTGCACAGCGGCTTCGCCGGCGTTGCGGGCTTGCACGAGTTCAAGCTTTTTCTTGTCTTCCACTGCATTCAGCTCGGCGTCTTTCACCATCTGCTGGATCTCGGCTTCAGACAGACCAGAGTTGGCCTTGATGGTGATCTTGTTCTCTTTGCCTGTGCCTTTGTCTTTGGCGCCCACATGCAGGATGCCGTTGGCGTCGATGTCAAAAGACACTTCAATCTGGGGCGTGCCGCGTGCGGCTGGCGGGATGCCTTCGAGGTTGAACTCGCCCAGGGCCTTGTTGCCGCTGGCGATTTCGCGCTCGCCCTGGAACACCTTGATCGTCACGGCCGGCTGGTTGTCTTCAGCGGTCGAGAAGGTTTGTGCAAACTTGGTCGGGATCGTGGTGTTTTTGGTGATCATCTTGGTCATCACGCCGCCCATGGTTTCAATGCCCAGGGACAGAGGCGTCACGTCGAGCAGCAACACGTCGGTGCGGTCGCCAGACAGGACTTGACCTTGAATCGCAGCGCCCACGGCCACGGCTTCGTCAGGGTTCACGTCCTTACGGGGCTCTTTGCCGAAGAACTCTTTGACCTTCTCTTGCACCTTGGGCATGCGGGACATGCCGCCGACCAAGATGATGTCGTCGATCTCGCCGACCGACACGCCCGCGTCCTTGATCGCCATGCGGCAAGGGGCGATGGTGCGCTCGATCAGCTCTTCCACCAACTGCTCCAGCTTGGCGCGGGTCAGCTTGATGTTCAGGTGCTTGGGGCCAGTGGCGTCGGCCGTGATGTAAGGCAGGTTGACGTCGGTGGCTGCGGAGCTGGACAGCTCGATTTTGGCTTTTTCAGCGGCTTCTTTCAGGCGCTGCAGGGCCAACACGTCTTTGGCCAGATCGACGCCGGATTCTTTCTTGAACTCGGTGATGATGTGGTCGATGATGCGTTGGTCAAAGTCTTCACCGCCCAGGAAGGTGTCACCGTTGGTGGACAACACTTCGAACTGCTTTTCGCCGTCGACGTCGGCGATCTCGATGATGGACACGTCGAAGGTGCCGCCACCCAGGTCATACACGGCGATCTTGCGGTCGCCCTTTTCCTGCTTGTCCAAGCCAAAGGCCAGGGCCGCAGCGGTGGGCTCGTTGATGATGCGCTTGACGTCCAGACCGGCAATGCGGCCAGCGTCTTTGGTGGCCTGACGCTGGGCGTCGTTGAAGTAAGCGGGCACCGTGATCACGGCCTCGGTCACTTCTTCGCCGAGGTAGTCTTCGGCGGTTTTCTTCATCTTGCGCAGAATTTCAGCACTGATCTGGGGCGGGGCCAACTTGTTGCCGCGCACTTCCACCCAAGCGTCGCCGTTGTCGGCTTTGGCGATGGTGTAAGGCATCAGGTCGATGTCTTTTTGGACTTCTTTTTCAGAGAACTTGCGGCCGATCAAGCGCTTGACCGCGTAGAGCGTGTTCTTGGGGTTGGTGACCGCTTGGCGCTTGGCCGATGCGCCGACCAAGATTTCGCCGTCTTCTTGGTACGCAATGATCGACGGGGTGGTGCGAGCGCCTTCGGCGTTTTCGATCACTTTGGTCGTGTTGCCTTCCATGATGGCCACACACGAGTTGGTGGTGCCCAAGTCAATACCGATGATTCTTCCCATTTTGATGCTCCGAAATTGAGTGAAAGTGTTGATGTTTGGCAATTGGGGCGGGGGGCATGACTTTTCAAGTCCCCACACGCCAAAAACGCTTTTCTTGCTTGTCATGCCGAACTTGATCCGGCATCCATCTTCTTGAAACCATGGACCCCGGATCAAGTCCGGGGTGACCGTTTGGAAAAAAGCGGGGTTTATTTGGGCGCAGTGACCGTCACCAAAGCAGGGCGCAGCACGCGGTCGGAAATGGAGTAACCCTTTTGCAGCACATTGACCACGGTGTTCGGCTCCTGCGCGGCAGGCACCACGCTGATCGCCTGGTGATGGTGCGGATCGAATTTGGTGCCGGCAGGGGGGGCGATTTCAACCACTTTGTTGCGCTCCAAGGCACTTTTGAGCTGGCGCAGCGTGGCTTCAGAGCCTTCTCGGATCTGATCGATCGTCACATTGGGGATGGCCAGACCGGCTTCCAGGCTGTCGAGCACCGGCAGCAGGCTGTCGGCAAAACCCTCGACTGCAAATTTGCGGGCCTTGGCAATTTCGTCATCGGCGCGGCGGCGGGCGTTTTGTACATCGGCCTGGGCACGCAGGTACTGGTCGGCCAGATCGGCGTTTTGTGCCTTCAGGTTCACCAGCTCGGCTTGGGCATCGGCCAGGGGGTCGGTGGCGGGCGTGGCAGCGGCAGCGGCCAGTTCTTCGTCACTCAGGGGCTTGGGGTCTTGGTTTTGTGTGGCTTCTGACATGAACAATGTCCGCAAAAAAATGAATACCCCTTCTAAATAGGGGCGTTGTTTCGGGCTTCAAGGGGGGCTTTGCAGGTCACAGGCCCCAGCAATGATGCAAGACTGGCGCAAGAAAAACCCGCCCAAAGGCGGGTAGGTCGCAGCCTTTGCGCTGTGGGCTCAATCGAGGGCCAGCAGTTCCACGTCAAACTTCAATGTGGCGTTGGGCGGGATCACGCCGCCAGCGCCGCGGGCACCGTAGCCCAACTCGGCCGGGATGATCAGGGTGCGTTGACCGCCCACCTTCATGCCGGCCACGCCTTCGTCCCAGCCCTTGATGACCATGCCAGCACCCAAGCCAAACACAAAGGGGTCGCGGCGGTCGCGGCTCGAATCGAACTTGGCCCCTTGTTGGCCGTCCTTGTAGAGCCAGCCGGTGTAGTGCACGGTGACGTCTTGGCCTGCGGTGGCGACAGCGCCTTCGCCCACGACGGTGTCTTCGTATTGCAGGCCGGAGGGAGTGGTGTTCATGGGGTTTCCTGTCAGAAATGGCCCGGTGCCGCTGGCGGGTCGCCGGGGTGTGGAAAACCCAAAATTATGCCAGCCCCGCCAAGCTTCAGTTTGCCCTTGGGCGTTTGGCCAAGTCTCGCATCAGCGCACCGACGCCATAGGTCCAGGCGGGGGCCTGGTCCGAGGTGGTGACTTGGTTGACCAAAGTGCCCAGTTGTGGGGTGGAAATGCTGACCACGTCGCCCACCACATGGGTGAAGCCTTGGCCCGGGCCGTGGCGGTCTTGCGTGGGGGCGAACATGGTGCCCAGGAACAACATCATCCCGTCCGGGTATTGGTGGTAAGGTCCCATGGCTTGGCCCGCCAAGTCCAGCGGGTCGCGGCTGATTTGGCTCAAAGCACTGCTGCCTTGCATCACAAAACCCTCAGGACCCGCCACTTTCAGGCTCAGCTCGCACTGGCGCACGTCGTCGATGCCGAAGTGTTCGTCAAACAAGCGGATGAAGGGCCCGATGGCGCAGCTGGCGTTGTTGTCCTTGGCTTTGCCGAGCAGCAGGGCGCTGCGGCCTTCGAAGTCCCGCAGGTTCACATCGTTGCCCAAGGTGGCGCCCACCACCTCGCCGCGCGAGTTGGCCGCCAACACGATTTCGGGTTCGGGGTTGTTCCATTGACTGCCTGGGTGGATGCCCACCAAGGCGCCGGAGCCGACCGCGCTCATGGGTTGTGCCTTGGTGAAAATCTCAGCGTCTGGCCCGATGCCCACTTCCAGGTATTGCGACCACATGCCCTGGGCGAGCAACACCTCTTTGAGTTTGACCGATTCAGGGGAGCCGGGCACCACGCTGCGCAGGTTGTCGCCAATGATCGCCACCACCGCTTGGCGCACGGCTTCGGCGCGGCTGGCGTCGCCTCGGGCTTGTTCCTCGATCACCCGCTCCAGCATGCTGGCCACAAACGTCACGCCTGCCGCTTTGACTGCTTGCAGGTCGCAGGGCGCCATGAACCAAGGCTGGTCGGCTTGGCGTTGTGTTTCATCGCTGTTGGACAAAGCCTCGGCGGTGCTGGCCAGGCGCCTGGCTTGGCCCGAAGCCAGGCAGGCGCGAACCTGGTCAGCGGCCTTGGTCAGTTCCAGCAAATCGCTGCAAGTGGTGGCCAGACCCGACAGGTCGAACACATCTTGGGGGGTGACGGCCACCAAAAAGGGGCCTTTTCCCGGCACCCACAAGCGGCCGATCAGCAAAGCCTGGTGCGCGTCTTGGGGCAATTGTGTGAGCAGCATGGTGAACACCTGTGGGCTAAAAAACCGCATGGTGGCAGACATCGGCACGGGGCGCTGTCACCCATGTCAAGCGGCCAAAGGCAGCCTCGCTTGGCCGTACTTGGCCGCACTTGGCTGTAGGGGAGCGCATAGGTCGCCTGTTGTTTCAAGGTGGCTCGAACAGATCGGTGTCCAGTGAAACGATTGCTTGCAATTTATGTGGGCTGCTTCACAAGGGCGCTTGCACCTGTCGGTTAGATTCAAAGACCTGTTCGACCCACTTCAAGGAATGACCATGCCCCTCAAAAATACGTTGTTGACCCACATGGGTGTTGCCACTTGCGCCGTGGCTGTTTTGTTGACCGGTTGTGCCACCTCGTCTCAGGAGCAAAAAGGGGCCGGAACGGGGGCTGTGATCGGCGCTGTGGCCGGACAAATTTTGGGGCGCGACAGCAAATCCACCGCCATTGGGGCGGGTCTGGGG
>Ga0255128_1000292_pt1 | contig 22880 bp, 24 predicted proteins | sample Law_Miss_RepC_8d_FD_188562 | JGI IMG/M metagenome (GOLD analysis project Ga0255128, IMG submission 188562) | Freshwater microbial communities from St. Lawrence River, New York, United States - Law_Miss_RepC_8d | ecosystem: Environmental > Aquatic > Freshwater > River | place: USA: New York... | reverse complement strand
CCGCCCACGCTTTACCTGATCTCACCAGCGCTCAGATCCCCGTGAGCTGCGAACAACTGGCCAGTGATGCTGCCGAGGCCACGCTCATGGTTTTGTCATTCCAGCGCTGGTACGCCGAACAGGCCAAAGCCGGAGAAAAGCCATAGAACGGGGGCAACAGCTACACCCCTCAAAACAGCGCTCCCATTCGCTTGACTTGTGTGCCCACCAGAGCGTTCATGCTGGTATGACACTCACAACAAGCGATGTATGACCCCCAGGCTACACGTTGGAGCAAGCAATCACTTCCTGGTAGTCAATCCGCGAGCCCCTGTAGCGCCGAGTCCGCCTAGAGAAGCTGCCGTGTGCCCATAGAGCGTGATTGCCTAGACCTCTCAAGGGACGCTGCGCGGCGCCCACGAAGTGGGTGAGCATTACGGTCGATCCGGCTGAATGCGCTTGACAGGCGCTTCGCGCTGCGTGGCACGATGCAAGCCGATTTTGCGCACGAGCGCTGCGAATGTTCGCATCAAGGCGGTGCGCGTACCATCTTCTCGCCACACGATGCCGGGGGTGCGAATCGGTGTCGGCGCCTCAAGCGGAATACGCACGAGGGACGAGTTCTCACTTAAGGCTCTTTCAGATGTGATCGTACCTATGGTCGAGTGCTCGACCAGCCGAAGCGCCGGGCCAATCGTGTTCATTTGCGCGACGATTTGCGGTACGGCGCGGCACGTTTGGAAGCAGAGGTCTAGCATTTGACGCGTGGCGAATTCAGGAGGCATGAGAACTAGCGGAGCGCCATGCAACTCCGCCATCCGGATGCGCTTGCGTCTGGCGAACTTGTGCGCCGGTGCAACCACTAAAACCATCTGCTCGTCGTATAAGGGTTCGAAGGCGAGCCCGCTCATGTCGAGCGGACGATACGACACACCGACGTCGATTCTGCCGGCCAGCAAGCCGTGGCTCACTTGGTCTGCCGTGAGTTCGACGACATCGACGTGAACGTCCGGGTGCCGCTGGAAGAGGGCAGCAACACACTCCGGGACCAAGCCCATGTTGAATGTGTTAGTTGTGCCGATGCGGACGTGGCGGTGGTTGCTAAGCGAACTAGCTGCCAGTGCTCGCACACCTGAGTCGACCTCCTGGAGCGCACGCCTAGCGATCGGGATGAAGAGGTCACCTGCCTCTGTCACAAGCAATCGCTTACCGACGCGGTCGAACAAGGCCGTGCCCAGCTCGGATTCGAGTTGCGCGATCTGGTGCGACAGAGTCGACTTCGTGACGTGCACCTGCTCCGCGGCACGGCGAAAGCTCATGCAATCGTGGAGCGCGACAAGGTAGCGGAGATGTCTCAGTTCCATGGTGTTCCCGTCTCATCGATCGATGCCATCGACCATGAGGTTCGAAATTCTTCGCTTTTCATGTCGGGGGCTCCGACGTGTAATGAACGAGATCGATAGATAGATGGCCGATTTGGTAGTACCCCGGGACAGCAAGCGTACAGGAATACTAGAACTCATGACAGATGTAGGCGAGGCGAATAGCCGCCGCCACTAAGCGTCGGTTGTGGGCTGGACGCCGTTGCGGCAGCGCGATGCGGCACCCCGACGTACACGCGTTGTGAGGGGTTGGGTTTTGACAAAAAAAAGAGGAGCAATTGCATGGCAAGAATCAGCTTCGAGAGCGTTTCGAAATCGTTCGACCGAGACCGGATCGTAATCATGAAGGATGGGTTCATGCAGCAGGTCGGGCGCCCGCTGGAACTCTATGACCGGCCCTGCAACGTCTTCGTTGCCGCGTTTATCGGATCACCCGAGATGAATCTTTTCGCGGGCGAACTCGTCCGGCACGAAGGCAAGTTGCACGTCAGGGCCGGAGGGTTCGAGTGCGCGTTGCCGGAAAACGAATTTTCAGATTCGCGGCAGGCTGTCACGATCGGGATACGGCCCGAGCACATTGCGCGCGCACGTGATCAGCCCGATGTGAATCTGCATGTGGACATCGTGGAGCAGATTGGCGCTCAGACCTACGTGATAGGAACTGTCTTCGGCCAGCGAGTGCGCGCGGTCTTTGATCGCGATGACCAGCTAAAGGCTGATATGAACGTGCCGGTGAATCTGCCGGCGCTGCGATTGCATGTCTTTTCGCGCGAGAGCGGAATGTCACTGCGATCGTCCATTCCGCAGTCCGCGCAACGAACAAAGGAATCTCCATGAGAGTGAACACAGAGGACCAGGGTCGGAACGAACAGAAAACGAGCGGAGACAGGCGAACGTTCCTCGGAGCCTCAGCCAGCGCTCTCGCTGGCGGGATTGCGGTGATGGGCGCGCCTTTCGTCAAGGCTCAGGGCAAGACGACGATCCGGTTTCTGAATTCTGAGACGTCGACAGAGTCGCAGGCCGTCCTTCGCAAAGCCGCCAGCGAATACGAAAGCCTGTATGGCGTCAAGGTCGTGGTTGACTCGACGCCGATTAGCAGCGCATTCCCGAAGTCGATGGCCGCAATCAATGCCGGGGCTCCGTATGACATCGCGACGATGGGGTTCATCGCCCACATCCTGCAGTACGCGCGCGGCGGTCATCTTGTTCCTCTGACCGAAATGGTCAAGCAGCATAGCTGGGGTCAGATGGGGTCGTGGCAGTACCAGGGTGAAAACTGGTTCTATCCATACGACTACAACCTAGTCACCATGTTCTATCGGAAGGACCTGTACGAGGAAAAGGGCCTCAAGATCCCCAACACGTGGGATGAACTACTAGCCAACTGCCGGGCGTTGACGATCTCTAAGGACGGAAGCGTCGAGCGCGGCGGCTGCGTCATGCCGCTCGCTAGCGACAGCTCGACCAACTGGGCCAGCTTCGGCAGTCTCTTCGCAGAGGAGCCGCTGATGTACGACAAAGATTGGAAAGTCGTAATGGACGCTCCTCCTAATGCGCGCAAGTACCAGCGGTTCCTTGATCTCTACGGGGAACTCTACAAAACAATGCCGCCCGGCATGAACAATGTGAGTTACGCGGAACTCATGAGCCTCTTCGTGACGGGCAAGGTGGCGCATACGTTGTATTCGGGCCGAGTGGTTGAGGCTATCGAGTCGCGCAACCCGGCGCTTGCCGACAAGTACGGCATCTTCGCATCGCCAGACAGTTCTGGAAAGCGAAAGGCGCTGTCTTACGCGTTCGATGGGTTCATCGTGTTCAAGACGAAGCAAAGTGAAGAGACCGTCAAGTTTCTCAAGTGGTTTCTGGACAAGTTCTACATTGATTGGCTGCATTCGGCGTGGATGAACTTCCAGCCCGCGCGATTGGACATTTATGAGGACCCCCGGTGGAAGAAGCATCCGATGATCCAGAAGCACTGGTCGACGATGATGCAGATGAAGTCATACATCGAGAACAACGATGTCAAGCTGGCGTCGGTCGATTTGATGGGGCCAAGCATCGACCTGCGTCCCTGTAAGGTCTTCGAGACGAACGTCCTCCCGGAGATGTTGCAAAACAAAGTACTTCGGGGAATGTCATCCACTGACGCGGTCAAAGCAGCGGCAGATCGAGTCCGGAAGATCGGCTGAGGGATGGGGCCGCGACAATCCTTCCTGATCAAAGCGCTGAGCTGCCTAAGTGCAACGAGGCCTCGGCATTCAATGATGAGATATCCAAGGATTGAAGAATGAACCAAGATTGGAGAGTCGCGGCCCTCTTTTTTGCGAGTGTTCTAACGCTCGGCGTAATCGTCGGCGGACCACTTATTTACTCTATCGGGCTGTCCTTCTATGCGTCGGAGTCATTCGTTTCGCCTTCGCGCTGGGTCGGATTGGCCAACTATGTTGAGCTGCTTGCCGACCCGCTTTTTTGGAAGGCGATCGGCAATGGATTGCTGATTTCGGGTGTAGCCATCGTATTGCAGGTTTCACTCGGGATCTCGATTGCGCTGGTTCTCAACCAACAGTTCTTTGGGCGGTCCTTGGTGCGTGCCGTCGCGGTTCTCCCCTATCTTCTGCCAACCGTCGTGGCCTGCTTGGTCGTGCAATGGATGCTCGACCCTAACTACGGGCTGCTCAAGAGCGTCCTCTCTTCGTTTGGGATTGGCATGTTTGACTGGGGCGGCAACCCAGCGACTGCCATGGGCGTCATCGTGATGGTGAGCGTCTGGATCTGGACGCCGTTCGTCGTTACCTGCGTCTTAGCAGGGCTTCAGGGCATCCCTGCTCAGTTGTATGAGGCCGCGCACGTCGACGGCGCCAGCCCGTGGAAGCAGTTTTGGCACATCACCTTGCCGGGCCTGAGGTCCGTAATGATCGTGGTAATCCTGCTGCGTGGAATCTGGATGTTTAACAAGTTTGACGTCATTTGGCTACTTACAAAGGGTGGTCCCCTTGATGAGACGGAGACCCTGCCCACCCTGGCGTTTCGTCGAGCCTTTGTTGAGTTCAATTTAGGCGGTGGCGCCGCCGTGGCGACGATGTCGTTCCTGCTGCTAGCAATGGTGATGCTGGTTTACTTGCGGCTATTTCCCATCGACGAGACGAGACAAGGACGGTGAATATGAAATCAGGTACTACCCCACGACTGTTGCGCCACATCTCAATCCCGGACAGCTTCTTGGTGCGCGAGCTCGAGCCTCGTCCTGAGGCCAATCGTGCAGCGACGTCCCGCTCCTTGGGCGGTGAGCACAGTCCGCTCGGTGCTGGCTGGCTGAAAAGCCTAATGCGAGGCATACGCCGTCTCGGGCTGTACCTGACAGCGGCGGTGATCTTCGTGTACTCGTTCTTTCCCGTCTACTGGATGGTGCTGTCGAGCGTCCGAGCTCCTGAGAAGCTGTTCCTTGACACTTCGCTGATTCACTGGCCGCCGGACTTCAGTGCGTACAAGACATTGCTGCAGTTGACTGACTACCCGTCACACTTCGTCAACAGCCTCATCGTCGCGTCGGTCAACATCGTCCAAGAAGGGTCAATCATGATCGCATCAGACCCGTTCCGAATCTATTGCGCTGCAAACTATGGAGCTAAGGCATGAAGGACGACACGTTTCCGGGCAGGAGGACTCTATCCACATTACAGGTCGAATCGGCAGTGATGGCTGAGACGGCGGAGGGCGATGCGAGCCGCGCACTGAGTCGTGGAAGAAAACCTCGGGCGCGGGGGATCGCGCCTGAGAATCTGACCATTGATCCGGCGTGTAGGAGGCCGGAACGCGCTGCAAAGGCGACATTGTGAAATCACGTTCCTACGACTACATCATCATTGGCGCGGGTTCGGCCGGTTGCGTTCTGGCAGCGCGACTGAGTGAGGATCCTCGTGTACAGGTGCTCCTCGTAGAGGCCGGTTCGCCGGCCTCCTCCGTGTTCGTCCACATGCCTGCCGGTATTCGGGTCCTGTACACCGGCGCTCGGCACAACTGGCGCTTCTGGACCGAACCGCAGCCCAATCTAAGCAACCGGAGCGTCTACGTGCCTCGCGGCCGTGTCGTGGGAGGATCGTCGTCGATCAATTCGATGATCGCTATTCGCGGCAATCCACAAGACTACGACGCATGGGCCGCCTGCGGCCTGCCGTCGTGGGGTTATGAAAGCTTGCGCCCATACTTTCGCAAGATCGAAGACGCCACTCTTGTGACCAGTTCGCGGGACCCGGACCGAGGCTACGGCGGGCCGATTCGGCTGTCATACGGCACGCTGCGCAACCCGGTGTCTCTGGCCTTCATTGAAGGCGCGAGATCCGCCGGCTTGCCTGCGAACGATGGCTTCAACGGTGCTTCGCAAGCGGGAGCGGGTTTCTACGAACTCAGCATTGCCGACGGTCGCCGTTCGGGTGCATCGAAATATTTGGAGCAGTCTAAGGGTCGGCCCAATCTCACTCTCCTTACCGATTGTCGCGTCCGTCGGCTGGCGATGAACGGGCTGGAAGCTCGCGGCGTCGTGATCTCGAAGGGCGGCCGCGAGACAACGCTGGTTGCCGAGCGCGAGGTGATCCTGTCAGCCGGAGCCATCTGCTCGCCGCAGCTGCTGATGCTGTCAGGAATTGGCCCCGCGGATCATCTGAAGGCACATGGTATCGCTCCGATCTTGGACCAGCCGAGCGTTGGGGAGAATCTCCACGACCATCTCGACTGTGCGTTGCGCATGGAGGCTTCACAACCGGTCACCCTCATGCCTTATCTCGGTATGTTGAAGGGAGGAGTTGCCGGTGCGCAGTACCTCCTGACCGGCGGCGGACCAGCCACGTCGCAGGGTATCGAAGCCGGTGCCTTCTGGGGGCCGGGCGTCAACAGCAGCTGGCCGGAGTGGCAGGCTCACCTGAGCGTTGCGATGCGCAATCCACCTCCGAACGAGAAGATTCTGCACGGCTTCACCATTCGCGTCTGTCAGCTCCGACCTAAGAGCCGTGGAACGCTGCGCTTGCGGTCGGCTGATCCCACCGCAGCACCGGCGATCGACCCAGGCTTCCTAACCGACGAATCCGACTTCGTGAGCATGCAGTCGGCCGTCGAGCAGATGTGCGGCATCATCGACCAGCCTGCGCTCGCACGCCTCGTCAAGAGACGCATCGATGCAGACGCCTTCTCCAGCGCGGCCACTCGGCGCCAGTGGATTCGCGACCGCGCAGAGACAATTTACCACCCGGTCGGCACCTGCCGCATGGGCGCAGACAGCGAGGCTGTCGTCGATGCGCAGCTGCGGGTTCGGGGGATCAGCAAGTTACGCGTCGTGGACGGGTCAATTATGCCGATGGTGATCAGCGGCAACACTAACCTGCCGATACTCGCCATGGCCGAAAAGGCCGCTGACCTCATACGTGAGTCGGGTGGCCGGGAATTGACTACGCCTCCCCCTGCTGGCGCGGCGCGAGCAACGGGGTGGTGAGGTAAGAGAAAGAAGCATTTGGTGTGACGGAGACGGGGCGCCGCAAAGATGTCGCTGAAGACTGCGCGCCCAGGGCTCCGAGGGGCATCTGCTTCGCAGGCACTTGCGTCACCCGCTGCTGCGCCCCGGACCTTGCTTGCCTAAGCATTCACGACCAAAGAGGCATTCGTCAAGCGTCGCGCCAAGGCTCCTGCGGAAACATCCTGTCCAGAACCGAGACTACCTTCTCCAGTAAGTCCAACTCGTTGCTATCGAGTCCCGCCATGCGTTCCGCCAGTGCTTCGTTGCGCTGGCTTGCGAGCTGTTCCGCTAACGCTGCTCCTTCTGGTGTTATTCGAATCAAATTGTTGTAAGTGCCGGAGGGCGCAGCCCGTGACACCCACCCCGCGGCCTCCATGCGTCCGACGATCTGCGTCATGGTAGGCAAAGTTACGCCTTCGTTCCGCGCCAAATCGCTGACGCGCATGGCTTCGGCAATCAACAAGGCACTCATCACTGCACTCTGGGCGACGGTGACGGGCGCAGATCTCATTTCTCGCCGCATTGCGACGCTTACACGCATCAGTCGAGGACGCAGCTGATCTGCGATCTCTCGGCGCTTGCTCGGCTTTAAGGGTTCAGTCAAAGGTGAACAGCAGGGCTGTGGTTAGTAGTAGTTCGGTGCACAAGTCCCCATTGGGACGTGGGCGTCTGGTTCGACCAATTCAACGATATGGCAAAGCGCTGAACGTTGCTTACCAATGAGCCAGGCCGAACGCTTGAGCGGAGTGTATCGGAGGCCGTCCCCGTCTCCACCTCCGCCATCAAATAAGGGTAAACCCCTATTTCACATGTTAGTTAGGCATCCTAATATCTCTCCATCGTTCGAAGGGGATAGTGAAATGAATGTCTCGAATAGTGCAGATCACCTCGCACCCGGTGTCTGCCCCCACTTGGCCCGCCTGGCCGAGCTACAACGTACGCTGCCGAGTTTCCCGCCGCCTCGTGACGATCCCATGAGCCCGCCGCCCGTTTACACGGAACTTCGCAAGGCGAACATCCTGGGTAAAGTGAGACTCTGGGACGGTAAGGAAGCCTGGTTAATCACGCGTTACGAGGACGTTCGCGCGGTGCTCAGTGATCCGCGCTTCAGCTCGGACATCAGGCTGCCTGGCTACCCAACGGTCAGTGCGGCGATGAAGGTAGCCCGCGGTAAAAACCGGACCTTCATCACTATGGATCCGCCGGATCACACCACGCAGCGCCGGATGCTCACGGGGGAGTTCTCCATCAAACGCGTGGAAGCCTTTCGTCCCAAAGTCAGGGAAATTGTCAATCTGCTAATTGACAAACTGATGCTGCAGGAGCAGCCGGCTGACTTGGTCGAGGGGCTGACGCTATCCACGCCTGCCTATGCGATTTGCGAACTTCTCGGAGTTCCGTACGAGGATCATGATTTCTTCCAAGCTCAAGCGCTGATCCTTACCTCAAGCACAGCGAGCCTGGAGGAGGCGGTCGCGGCGAACGACGCTCTCTGCGAGAAGTACCTTCGTCAGCTTGTCCGCCATAAGGTACGAGAGCCGAAAGAGGACATTCTCAGCCGCCTCGTAGTGAACTATGTGAGTAAGGGCGAGCTGACAGAGGACCAGGTCGTATCGCTCGCGCGTCTTCTTCTCATCGCCGGGCACGAAACGACCGCCAACACGACCGCCATGGGGGTGCTGCTGCTGCTGCAGCGACCGTCCGTCTGGGAGGAATTGCGCCAGAACCCCTCCTTGGTGCCGCAGGCGATCGAAGAAATGCTGCGTTTCGTTGACGTGACTCATTCGGGTAAGCGGCGCGTTGCGCTTCAGGACGTCCCAGTTGGGGGACAGCTAATTCGTGCGGGCGAAGCAGTCATCGTGCTAAGCGTGGCGGCCAATCGGGACGAGGGGGCCTTCTCGGCGCCTGAGCACTTTGACATCCATCGCGAGGCGCGGCATCAGGTCTCCTTCGGGTATGGAATCCATCAATGCATCGGCCAGCCGTTAGCAAGGATGGAGATGCACGTCCTTTTCGAGGCGCTGCTACAGCGCATGCCCAAGTTGCGCCTCGCGGTCCCCTTCGAGGAACTCGAGTTCAAAACTGACTCGCTCATGTACGGCGTGAAGGCGCTCCCGGTCGCCTGGTAAGAAGGCTTTAACAGTAGGAGGCAGAGTTGAAGGTAACGATCTATCCTGAAAAGTGCTGTGGTTCAGGGCAATGCGTAATGAACGCGCCCGCCGTGTTCGATCAGCGGGACGAAGACGGCATCGTAGTTTTGCTACACGCATACCCACCAGCGGAGCAGCACGCCAATGTGCGTCGGTCGGCGCAAATTTGTCCCGCACTCGCGATCAGAGTCGACGAGGATCCGCAGTGACAAAACTCGAGCGCATCGTAGTTGTGGGGGCATCAGCTGCAGGAGCTGGTGCCGCGCATGCTCTGCGCTCCGCGGGATACAGCGGCGCGCTTGTCCTAGTGGGAGAGGAGGCTGACCTTCCGTACGATCGGCCGCCTCTTTCAAAGCAGGCACTGCTAGGACAATGGGAGCCTGAGCGATTGCAACTGTTCGATGCTGCCGAATACGACAGGCTGGGCATCGAGCTCATGCTCGGAAGACGCGCTGCGGCCCTGGACGTCGACAGACGTACTCTTCGACTCGACGACGGCGAGCACCTGACGTTTGACGGACTGATCATAGCGACGGGATCCTCGGCAAGGTCCATCCCGGGGCTTTCCTCTTCTCCGAATGTGCACAGTGTGCGAACGATCCATGACGCATTGAAAATGCGGAAGGTGTTCGAGTCGAAGGACACTCGGCTCGCAGTCATTGGCGCGGGATTCGTAGGAACTGAGCTCGCTGCTACCGCGCGTACTTCAGGCTTGCCCGTTTCGCTTATTGACTCGGCGGCGAATCCGCTCGAGCCGAGGCTGGGTCCTGCCGTAGGGAAATTGCTCACTCAGCTGCACAGAGCTCGCGGCGTAGATATGCGCATGGCCGTCAGCGTGGAAGCGGCGGTCAGGTCAGAACCGGGGGCGCGCATCAGCGCACTCCACCTCAGCGATGGGACCACTGTCGAATGCGACGAAGTGGTGGTGGCCATTGGCGCAACTCCGAATGTGGATTGGCTTAAGAGCAGCCGCCTGCAATTGGGCAATGGTGTTCAGTGCGATGAGTGCTGTCGTTCGAGCGGCGGAATCTATGCCGCTGGAGACGTTGCGGAGTGGTTTCACCCGGGGTATGGCCGGCGTATGCGCATCGAGCATCGAACCAATGCTGCAGAACAAGCGTTAGCAGTCGCGACGAACATGCTTGGCGGGCATGTGCCTTATGCGCCAATGCCGTTCTTCTGGTCGGATCAGTACGAAAGCAAACTTCAGATGTTTGGAGTGGCCTCAAACAGCTTGAATGTGCGGGTGCTGTATGGCGCCCTCGATTCTCCCACCTTCGTTCTTGGCTTCTATGAGGATGACGCTCTCTGCGGCGTCCTGAGCTGGGGCGCCTTGAGACAAGCGCGCCTGTATGTCCCATTGATACGAGAGCATTGGAAAAACTTTTAGGAGCGGCACTCCCGCTGCACGAATCGAAGGCCGTCCATAAAACGGATTTACGTGAAGAGCTAACCACAGGAGAAACAGTTATGAATCAGGCAAAGGTATCTCGGCGAGTGCTGTGCGCGACACTGCTAGCAGTGTCGCTCGTTGATGCAGCGTGGAGTCAAGCACGGGCATTTCCTCAGGGGCCAGTGAAAATACTGGTTGGGTATGGTCCAGGAGGCGGGAACGATATAGCCGCGCGCATCATCTCGGAGGAACTGAGCAAGATGTGGGGCCAGCCGGTGGTGGTCGAGAATAAGCCCGGCGCGAACGGTGCGATCGCAAGCACGCAGGTCGCTCGATCAGCGCCAGACGGCCACACTCTCCTTGTGATGCCTCCTACGACGATGATGATCGACGCAGCTTGGCGGCCCAACAGTGCGATCGACCCGGCGAAGGAATTGACAGCGCTTGCCGGCCTTGCTTCAACGCCGTTGGTTTACACCGTGAGCGCTAGTTCGCCTTTGAACAATGTGCGTGATCTCATCGCGGCGGCGAAACAGACGAAATCTGGTCTGAACTACGGTTGGGGCAATCCCGGGATGCGAGTTTCGACCCAACTGTTTAGCGACGCTGTCGGGATCAAGATGTTCCCTGTCGGCTACAAGTCTGCCGGACAGAGTGTTCCAGCATTGCTGGCGGGTGACGTCCAGATGTTGGTGATTGACGCTGGGCCAGTTGTCGGGCTGTTGAAGGGTGGAAAAGCGAAAGCCCTAGCTGTCACCACCCCCACCCGCTCGGCTACGCTGCCCGATGTGCCGACGCTTAGGGAGCAAGGGGTCGACTTTGATTGGACAGGGTTCATCGCACTGTATGGTCCCGCAAATTTGCCCGACAACGTGCGATCGAAGATTCACAAGGACGTCGACACGGTCCTGAAGCGCCCCGAAATCAGGACACGGTTTCTGAATGCTGCTATGGATCCCAGCACCATGGGGCCCGCAGAGCTGGATGCATATTTAAGCGGCGTCAGTAAGCGCATTAAAAGCATCATGTCAGTGCCCGGGTTTTCGCTCGAGTGATCAAAACTAATTCCTTCGTAAAACCATGAGTTCGACGGTTCCGAGCTATGTTGACACTCGCTTGCTCATAAACGGCGAGTGGCGTGAGGGCGCTGGTGGAAAGACACTGGACGTCATAAGTCCTGCCACCGGGACAGTGATTGGGAAGGTCGCGTACGCAACAATCTCCGATCTAGACGAAGCACTATCGTCCGCGCAACGCGGCTTCGACAAATGGAAGCAGAGATCCGCTCACGAGCGATCCATCGTTATGCGGAGCGCAGCGGCGCTGTTACGTGAACGCGCGGAAGACATCGCGCAGTTGCTAACTCAAGAGCAAGGTAAGCCAATCGCAGAAGCGCGCACCGAGGTCCTGGCAGGTGCGGACATCATCGAGTGGTTCGCGGACGAAGCTCGTCGTGTCTATGGGCGAATCATACCGTCGCGAAGTCTCGAATCTCAGCAGCTGGTGCTAAAAGAGCCCGTCGGGCCAGTAGCGGCGTTCACTCCGTGGAACTTTCCCGTCAACCAGATTGCTCGGAAGTTGGGCGCCGCTCTCGCCACTGGCTGTTCAATCTTAGTGAAGGCTCCTGAAGAAACACCGGCCGCGCCAGCTGCACTGCTAAGGACATTCGTTGATGCGGGCGTGCCCCCCGGAACAGTCGGTCTCGTTTTCGGCAATCCGGCTGAAATCTCAAGCTATCTCATCGCCAGTCCGGTGGTGCGGAAGGTGACGTTCACGGGGTCCACTCCAGTCGGCAAGCACCTCGCTGAGCTAGCTGGCCGCCACATGAAGCGCGTCACCATGGAACTTGGAGGTCACGCTCCCGTGATCGTCTCAGAAGATGCAGACGTTGAACTCGCAGCCCGGGCGGCCGGTACAGCGAAGTTTCGCAACGCTGGGCAGGTGTGCATTTCTCCAACACGCTTCCTTGTGCACCGAAGTGTGCTGGAAGAGTTCTCCGACTTGATGATTGCCCAGGCGGAGCACCTGAAGCTAGGCGATGGTCTCGCTTCCGGCACAACCATGGGCCCACTAGCTAACCACCGCCGGCTTGCTGCCATGAAGCGGTTTGTTGAGGACGCGCAAGGGAAGGGCGCTACATGCGCAACCGGTGGTCAACGTCTCGGCGACGTCGGAAACTTCTTCGCCCCCACAGTGCTAACCAACGTTCCGCTGACTGCGAACTTATTCAACGAGGAGCCGTTTGGCCCTATAGCAGCGATCCGCGGATTCGACACGCTTGAAGAGGCAATCGCCGAAGCGAACAGGCTTCCCTTTGGCCTTGCGGGTTATGCATTCACAAAGTCCATCAAGACTGTGCACAGGCTGTCACGGCAGTTAGAAGTAGGAATGCTATGGATCAACCAGCCCGCAGCAGCCCCTGCAGAAATGCCCTTTGGTGGAGTCAAGGAGTCTGGCTATGGCTCTGAGGGGGGAACCGAAGCCATGGACGCATATCTGGTCACCAAAGCGGTTGCGGTCGCAGGTGTTTAGGGCTGCGGGAGATACGGCGGCGTCTCAAGAGGTCGGAGATGCTGGTCGTCAAGCTGCTTCCGTGACTCACTCTTTACTGAGAGAAGCGGCTTTCCGTCAGCGGGTCGAACAGTTGGATTCCAGGTTCGAAGCGTATGCACCGGGCCCCGTCCCGTAAGAGCTCCGCCGTGACCTGCAAATTAACCGCAATCTTTAAACGTTAATCAAACCAAGGAATGACATGAACGATAAACGCAGAAAATTTTATGGCTGGGGGTACGAAGGAGACGAAGTGTCCACGGCTGAACTTCGCGAATTCGAAAGCGCATGGACCCGTCTGCTTGGCGTGAAAGAATTCGAGGCCACACCCTTCCCTAAACTGGAGGATGTTCGAATCAGGGAGCCGCGAGTCAAGATCCCGGCTGCGCTTGCTTCGATCTGCAACCAAGATAAGTATGACCGTCTGTACCATACTTACGGAGCGGGCACCGTCGATGTCGCGAAGTCGCTCCGAGGCGAGTTTCACAACCCGCCGGACGTAATCGCCTATCCGAAGAGTGAAGAAGACATCGTCGACCTGTTCGACTGGTGCGGGTCTAGGAACTTAGCGGTAGTTCCTTATGGCGGCGGGACGAGTGTTACGGGGGGGGTGAACCCACCTGAACACGACCGGTATCGCGGTACTGTTTCGCTCGACATGAAGCATTTCGACCAAGTGCTTGAAGTTGACAAAGCTTCGCAGTCCGCACGCATACAGGCAGGGGTACTAGGCCCAAGTCTCGAAAAACAACTCAAGCCAACTGGGCTCACGCTGCGCTTTTTCCTTCAAGCGTGGGAGTTTTCATCTCTTGGCGGTTGGATTGCTACCCGCGCGGCTGGTCACTTCGCAACTGCGTATACCCAGATTGACGATCATGTACAAAGCCTTAGGGTAGTGACACCGAGCGGCAACATAGAATCTAAGCGATTCCCTGTATCCGGTTCAGGCCCGAATCCAGACCGGATGTTCTTGGGATCCGAGGGCGCGCTCGGCATCATCACGGAAGCTTGGGTGCGACTTCATCAACGTCCGAGATACCGCGCAATGACGTCAGTGAAGTTTGGGAGCTACGAAAAAGCGGTCGAAGCCACGCGTGTTCTTTCACAGTCCGGACTCAATCCGGCGAACGCTCGCCTGATTGAACGTGAAGAGGCTGAGTACACGGGTTCGAGCGACGGGACTTTTGACATTCTGGTTCTCGGATTCGAATCGGCTGATCACCCCGTAGACCATTGGATGGGTCGCGCTCTCGAGATCTGCGCGGATCACGGAGGTAGATGGGACGCTGACAGCCTTGCAGGGAAAAGCGCTGAGATATCCGATAGCGGCGCGAATAGTTGGCGACACAAGTTCCTGCGCGGGCCTTATCTGCGCGAGTATGCAATTGCACGCGGTGTGATGCGTGAAACTATGGAGACTGCGGTCACGTGGAATCGCTTTGCTGCCTTGCGAGAGCATGTCAAGGCCGAAACACATCGAGCCATTCGTGAGGTCACCGGTCGGCCAGGCTCGGTAACCTGTCGCTTTACGCACATTTACCCTGACGGTCCTGCACCATACTTTACTTGGTTCGCTTATGGAGATAAGTCGCGGCTTGCTGAACAATTCATGGCCATAAAGCGAATTGGCGAGCAAGCCATGGTAGACGCTGGGGGAACAGTGACTCACCATCACTCACTTGGAAGGGACCATAGGCCATGGTACGACAAGGAGCGGCCCGAACTGTTCTGCACTGCTTTGAAGGCGGCTAAGCAGGCGTTTGATCCGAAGCAGATTTTAAACCCTGGTGTTCTCTTCGACCCGAGTTAACAAAATGGCAGGCCCACTTTCCGGCATCAAGGTCGTTGACCTCAGTCGCATCCTCGCAGGCCCTTGGAGCACGCAGTTGCTCGCCGATCTTGGCGCAGATGTTATCAAAGTTGAGCGCCCTGTCACTGGCGATGACACGAGAGGGTGGGGACCGCCGTTCCTTGACTGCGAAGACAGTGGGACAGTCGGTGAGGCTGCCTATTTCCTGTCCGCAAATCGTGGCAAGCGGTCTATCACAGTTGACGTGAGTACCTCGGATGGGCAGGAAATCGTCCGCCAGCTAGCAGCAAAGGCTGACGTCTTCATAGAGAACTACAAAGTCGGGGACATGCAGCGGTATGGGTTGGACTACCCGTCGCTTAACACTATCAATCCCGGTTTGGTGTATTGCTCAATAACCGGTTTTGGGCAGTCTGGTCCGTACAGGCATCGGGCGGGGTACGACTTCGTGATTCAGGCAATGGGCGGTTTGATGAGCATCACGGGTGAAAGCGACGACCGCGGTGGAGGGCCACAGAAATGCGGCGTTCCGATAGCGGATCTGATGACTGGGATGTATTCGACGGTAGCGATGCTCAGCGCACTACTGGAGCGAAAGAGCAGTGGAAAAGGCCAGCACGTGGATATGAGTCTTCTTGATACGCAGGTGGCTTGGCTGGCCAATCAGGCGTCGAACTACCTGGTTTCAGGAAAGCATCCAAAGCGCTGGGGCAATGCTCATCCGAACCTCGCTCCCTATCAGTCGTTCACCGCGAGCGACGGTGAATTCATCCTGGCGGTCGGCAACGACCGCCAGTTTGTGGCGCTTTGCAGTGCTATCGGATTGAACGAGATGGCCCACGATGAGCGTTTTGAAACGAATGCCGCTCGTTTGAGCAACAGAGAGGCACTCTCGGCTATGTTAAGTGCGGCCTTCGCGAAAGACGCGACGGAGGAATGGCTAAGCCGGCTCGAACAAGTGGGTGTTCCCGCCGGGCCAGTCCTGACAATTCCTCAAGCACTGAACGACGAACACGTTCTCGCGCGCGGGATGGTATTCAGTCTGCCGCATTCACGGGGTGCTGCGGTTCCTCAGATTGCGAATCCAATCAAGTTTTCCAGAACCGAGATTGACTATCGCAGGGCAGCTCCTTCTCTTGGGGAGCACACAGAGGCGATACTTTCCGAAGAGCTTGGCTTGTCACTGCAAAGTATCCAGGCGCTGAAAGCCGCAGGAACCATCTAGGCAAAACCCGTATACGGCTGAAAATGAACTACTTCAAACGTCTTCTTGCCTCTTCTATATTCATTGGGGCATCTCTCGTTCATGCCGCCGAATGGCCAAGCCAGCCAATCAAAATCGTTCTTCCATACCCTCCTGGTGGTGCTTCCGACGTTACCGCACGATTGATAGGGGGGCGCCTGTCACAGGCTTGGGGACAACCCGTTGTAATCGAGAATCGTCCAGGTGCTAACGGAACGATTGCAAACCTCGCCGTGGCCAAATCGCCAGCAGACGGGTACACGCTCCTGATGGCAAACCTTGGACCGAACGGTATCAATCACGCGGTGTATTCAAAGCTGCCATATGACACCGTGAGGGATTTTCAGCCCATCGTCCTTACAACTTTGGTTCCGTTGGTCGTTGTCACGGCTGCAGACTCGCCTGTTCAATCGCTGCGAGATTTCGTCGTCACAGCAAAACGGCCGAATACCAAGCTCTCGTTCGGATCGGCTGGTAATGGGTCTGGAAGTCACCTGGCGGGAGAACTGCTTTTCTCTGCCTTGGGTGCTTCCATGCTGCATATCCCGTACAAAGGTGACGCGCCAGCAATCATGGATGTGATGAGCAGGCAGATTGCCGCCGCGTTGCCGACTGCGCTGGCTGCGACTCCGCACGTGCAGTCCGGGAAACTAAGGGCGCTAGCTGTGACTAGCCGAACTCGCCTGCCGTCGATGGCCGACGTCCCGACGGTGGAAGAGGCGCTGGGCTTGGCAGGGTTCGAAGCGGTCTCATGGGGCGGGTTTATGGCACCAGCTGCAACACCGAAGCACATCATCCTGAAGATCAATGCTGAAGTGAATAGAGCGCTGACTACACCTGATATCGCAGATAAACTTCGTGCACAAGGTGCCCAGATAGCCGGCGGAACTCCTGAAGCATTCGGTGCATTCATCCATGCTGAACTTGCAAAATGGAAGGCGGTTGCAATGCAGGCAAAGATCAAACTGGAGTAGCCACAAGCCTTCCCCGGATGCCTGGGTTCCGCGTCCCGGGGCGGGGTGTTCTGTGCCTGCAAGCCTGCAAAGCCTGGTAGCACCCAAGCTAGTAGCTAGTGCTTCGGTAGCGAGGTAGACAGTCGCGCACGAGCCTCCCCAGCCTTTCCAACCATCTTTGCCACGCCATAAGACCTGTTCATGAAGATTCACGAGTACCAGGGCAAGGAAATCTTGCGCAATTTCGGCGTGCCCGTCCCGCGCGGCATCGCTGCCTTCACTGTCCAGGAAGCCGTGGAAGCGGCCCAAAAACTCGGCGGTCCCGTGTGGGTGGTCAAGGCCCAGATCCACGCCGGCGGCCGCGGCAAGGGCGGTGGCGTGAAGGTGGCCAAGTCCATCGAGGACGTCAAGCGCATCTCGGGCGAGATCCTGGGGATGCAGCTCAAGACGCCGCAGACGGGCCCTGAAGGCCAGAAGGTGCGTCGCCTCTACATCGAGGACGGCGCCGACATCCAGAAGGAATACTACGTCTCGGCCGTGACAGACCGTGCCACCCAGACGGTCGCATTCATCGCCTCCAGTGAAGGCGGCATGGACATCGAGGAAGTGGCGCACAGCCACCCCGAGAAGATCATCAAGGTCTTCGCCGACCCGATCGCCGGTTTGACCGACGCGCAGGCCAAGGAAATCGCCGACGGCATCGGCATCCCGGCCGATTCCACCGCCAAGGCGGTGGACGTGCTCAAGAAGCTCTACACCTGCTACATGGAGACGGACGCCTCGCTGGTCGAGATCAATCCGCTCAATCGTGACGGCAAGGGCAACATCATGGCCCTGGACGCGAAGTTCAACTTCGACTCCAACGCGCTGTTCCGCCACCCCGAGATCGTTGCCTTGCGTGACCTGGACGAAGAAGATCCGGCCGAGATCGAGGCGAGCAAGTTCGACCTGGCCTACATCTCCCTGGATGGCAACATCGGCTGCCTGGTCAACGGTGCCGGCCTGGCCATGGCCACCATGGACACCATCAAGCTGTTCGGCGCCGAGCCGGCCAACTTCCTGGACGTCGGTGGCGGTGCCACCCCCGAGAAGGTCACCGAAGCCTTCAAGATCATGCTGAAGAACCCCAAGGTCAAGGCCATCCTGGTCAACATCTTTGGCGGCATCATGAAGTGCGACACCATCGCCACCGGCGTGATCACCGCCTGCAAGGCCGTGAACCTGTCGGTGCCGCTGGTGGTGCGCATGAAGGGCACGAACGAGGAGCTGGGCAAGAAGATGCTGGCCGAGTCGGGCCTGCCGATCATCAGCGCGGACACGATGGCCGAAGCCGCGCAAAAAGTCGTCGCCGCGCTCAAGGCATAAGGAACGAACATGTCCATCTACATCAACAAAGACACCAAGGTCATCACCCAGGGCATTACTGGGAAGACCGGCCAGTTCCACACCGAGAAGTGCCAGGAATACGCCAACGGCAAGAACTGCTTCGTCGCCGGCGTGAACCCCAAGAAGGCCGGCGAGAAGATCTTCAACATCCCGATCTACGCCTCCGTCGCTGAAGCCAAGCAGCAGACCGGCGCAACGGTGTCCGTGATCTACGTGCCGCCGGCGGGCGCCGCCGCCGCCATCTGGGAAGCCGTGGAGGCTGACCTGGACCTGGCCATCTGCATCACCGAAGGCGTCCCGGTCAAGGACATGCTGGAAGTGCGCAACAAGATGCGCGCCAAGGAAGCCAAGGGCGGCAAGAAGACCCTGCTGCTCGGCCCCAACTGCCCGGGCCTGATCACGCCGGACGAAATCAAGATCGGCATCATGCCGGGCCACATCCATCGCAAGGGACGCATCGGCGTGGTGTCGCGCTCGGGCACGCTCACGTATGAAGCCGTGGCTCAGCTGACAGAAATCGGCCTGGGCCAGTCCAGCGCGGTCGGCATCGGCGGGGACCCCATCAATGGCCTCAAGCACATCGACGTGATGCAGGCCTTCAATGACGACCCCGACACCGACGCCGTGATCATGATCGGGGAGATCGGCGGCCCGGACGAGGCGGATGCCGCGCGCTGGTGCAAGGCCAACATGAAGAAGCCCGTGGTCGGCTTCATCGCCGGCGTCACGGCCCCGCCGGGCAAGCGCATGGGCCACGCCGGCGCGCTGATCTCCGGCGGCGCAGACACGGCCGATGCCAAGCTCGCCGTCATGGAAGAGTGCGGTTTCACCGTCACGCGCAACCCATCCGAGATGGCGAAACTGCTGAATACCCTGGTCTGAGCGCAGCCGATACGAAGCCCTCGTGCCCGATTCGGCGTTCGGCTGTGTTCAGGTGTCCACTAACGACCAACCATCGATGATCAGTGGCGGCTAGATTCCTAGCGATGGCCGCTCGAGTCATCTCTAGATCTAAATAACTTCAGATTAGTGAGCTTTCCAATGGCGTTATACAGAATTGGCAAATCTACCCCCAATAAGCACCCGAACGCTTGGGTCTCTGCGAGTGCGGAGGTACTGGGTGACGTATGGCTGGAGGATGGTGTTAGCGTTTGGCCTACCGCGGTTATTCGCGGTGACAACGAACCGATTTTCGTCGGGAGCAGGAGTAACGTACAAGAGGGAGCGATCCTTCACTCGGACCCTGGCTATCCCTTGACGCTCGGAAATGATGTGACTGTGGGGCACCGAGCCACGCTGCACGGTTGCACTGTTGGCGATGGTTCCCTCATCGGGATCGGCGCCATCGTTCTCAATGGAGCTTGCCTCGGACGAGGTTGCCTGGTCGGCGCAGGTGCCGTAGTCACCGAGGGCAAAACGTTCCCAGACTTCTCGATGGTGGTTGGCACCCCCGCCAAACTGGTTAAACAGCTATCGCAAGAGCAAGTTGAAAGCCTAATGAAGAATGCCGCGCACTATGTTGCGAACAGTCGACGTTTTAGGGCCGAACTAACCCTCGTCGAGGGATAGAAATCCATCATGCGACGGCTGCGTCGATAACAGGCTCCGAGCCGAGGCTCAGCGGGACACGACGATCTACTTGACAGCATGGAACCCGACAATCGGTCACTGCGTCGAGCTGTCGGTGGGTGCATTGGTCGACGAAGTTCTCAGTAGCGCGCTGTAGGGCAATTCGGGTCAATTGAGGGCGCTTGTGTTGCATCAGCGCAGGGGCTGTAGAGGACGGTCATGACCGGAGAGGCAGGGTCTAGCAATGCCATTTGAGCCTTCACCTTGGGAGGAGACGACCGGGTCAGTCGATGCAAATAGGCTTGAATTTTGGCCCGTGGTTCTTTGCCGCCCAGGCAAGCGGTTTGTATCTGTTCAAGGCTGGCTTCGCCTGCTTGCCTCAGATACAGCAAAATTTCCTCGATGCCTGCAAAGTTGGAGCGGATGAGATTCTCGTAATCTTCAACGTCGGCTAGTGGGTACATGATCTTTTTGCCGAGCTTCAGGTACTCAGGCCCCAGATTCTGTGCGCGCCAGCGTTGCAATGTTTTGGGGCTCATGCCCCAGCGGGCAGCCAGTTCGATTTCGTTCAGGGTTGTGGTCACGCCGGGCGCTCCTTGATGTCACGGAGCTGCATTCACGCGTACTTTGGCGCAGAAGTCGAGTGATTTTTGACGGGGCTGAGTGGGTGTGATTTAATGCAAACAAGGTTGATGGATTACCGCTCATTTCCTACCATTCCCTCTTGAGTGCGAATAGAAAGTTCTGGAGTGGTCAACCATCCACCACCAATACCTAATCCCCAACTCGTCTGAGTTGGGGATTTTTTTCGTCCGTTGGCGCGTATTGCCCCGTGTTGTTGCGGGTTCCTGCGGAAAGCTGTGGACCTCGCCCACCGCACCTCCTGGCCAGTTCTGTGCCCGGTTCTCTCTCCACTGGCCATTTCTCTCAGCGAGTCTTTCGTACGGTAACGGCCCGAAGTCCACAAGACTCAGGGTTCGAGGTCAACAGAATCAACAACTTACGAGTGGACGAATCGAGTAGTTTGATTTTAACAACGCTAGGCGGGGGCCACTAAGCGCAGCGTTGCCCCGCAATGTTGAACTAGTCGAGCGCATTTGAACAACTTTCAAGTTCAATTATCTGAGCCTTTGTGTCGTTCCCCCTCACGTTGCTATACCATAGAAGGCTATGGAACTCATTCCCTCAGAGACCTCACTCGTTGTCGCCGGTGCCTGGAACGCTGCCATTCTTACACCTGGATGGGTGATGCAGCATGCATTCCAGAAGCCTCTAGAAGAGCAAGGGCGAGTGCAGGTTTTTCTGCCAGCATTGCAAGGTGCTGTTTTTGAATTTCCGAGATATGTCATCGACAACATGGCTTACATAGTCAGGCCGGACGCACTTGTTGTTGCTCCAAACGAATCATCGGCTGAATGCCTCGCACTATCTGAAGATGCGGTGACTCGAATCGTTTCAGTGCTGTCACATACGCCAATTACTGGAATTGGTCACAATTTCGAATTTCGTGATCAAAACCCATCTCCTGCGAGCCTGGCAGTATTCACTGAATCACGCCAAGATTTGGTGGATCAGATGCCTCAAGGCTGGATCCCTTCAGCGACAGCAATCGTCGCAACTTTCAAAGACGAAGCTGATACGGTTCAAGTAAACATGCAACGCCAGTGGGATGGTGCAGCAGTTACTGTGAAATTCAATTTTCATCACCCAGTGACTAGTAGCGAGCAGGCGCGCCAAGTTTTGGATGGCACGAACGGATATCGACGGATGGCTGATAATCTGGAGCTTGCCCGACAACTAATAAATAGAATTTATTCTGGAGATCCTCAAGTATGAATAGCGTTAAAGCAGTCACAACAGTTTCTGGTTCGCTTTCATCTGGCGCATGGAGACTTACGGAGGGTCCGCATGCGAAGACTTACTCGAATGACACTACGGGAATCTCCGCTGAAGGCAGGCTGATGGTTCAAGGTCGTCTCGTACAAGAATCCCAAGGCCGGTACCAAGTTGTCGTCACTATTGATCCGGCCGCCGTTGATCGAAAGTTGGCTATTCGAAAAATGAATGACCAACTTGAGGGACGATCGCCGAGGAGCAATACTGATGTGAAGATTCGTCGCTGATTTTCACGGCATTTTTGCATGCATGTCACATACCATCCTAAGCTGGATACGACGGAGTTAATGCAGGGAGATGTGCTGCGACGCACTCCAGAGATTGATGCGCTTCTAAAAACCGTTCATCCACATTTTCATCAGCACCCGAAGAACCTCTACTTCATGGTGCTCACCCAAAGTTGCGACCTTGTTGCTCGTAATGATGGATTCTGCAAAGCTCCGTACATCACTTTAGCCCCTGTTCGATCGCTAGACCTTGTTGTTGAACGTCACTTGGCGCAATTCCCGCTCGCCGAAGTGGCAGCTGATTTACCTGTACTTAGAGTAAAAGCCAAAAACAAAGCAACAGAGTTTCTTCAGCGATTGTTCAACAATAACGAGTTGGGATATTTTTTTCTCGACTCAGAAGACACAATGCTTGATGGGGATTGTGTGGCTTTTCTAAATCTTTCAATTCCAATAAAAGCAGATTTGCATCTAAAAACCTGCCTTGATGCGAAAATTCTTCAGCTGAATGAAACATTTCAGGCGAAGCTCGGTTGGCTTGTCGGGCAGATGTATTCGAGAGTTGGAACTCAAGATTGGGATCCAAAGAAAATCAAAGATAAAGTTTCTAAGGTCTTGGCTGAAGCAGCGATTTGGGTTGATGACGCAAAACTCCCTCCGGTGGAAGAAGCCTTCAAAGCAAAGGCACAGGTAAACCCGGGCGCTCGTATGACCTCGGCAGAGATTTCAAAGGTAATCGCCAAAGCTCCAGACAAACGACGGCGCGTCCTAGATGAGGCGAGTCGTGTAATTGCTGAAGCCCTTGGTAGCGAAAATGCTGAATTGGCTGAAAAGTTAAG
>Ga0255128_1000290_pt1 | contig 22898 bp, 15 predicted proteins | sample Law_Miss_RepC_8d_FD_188562 | JGI IMG/M metagenome (GOLD analysis project Ga0255128, IMG submission 188562) | Freshwater microbial communities from St. Lawrence River, New York, United States - Law_Miss_RepC_8d | ecosystem: Environmental > Aquatic > Freshwater > River | place: USA: New York... | reverse complement strand
GTTGCTTCCATCGCATTTCCCGTGCTTGCACAGGCGCAGGCTGCTGCTGAACCCGAAGTGGAAGAAGTGGTGGTTACGGGTTCCTACATCCGCAACAGCGCGTTTGCACAGAACTCCCCCGTGGATACCGTAACGGCGGAAGACCTGTTCGAATCCGGTGCTCCCAACATAGGCGCCTACATTCGAGATCTGAGTTATACGCAGAACACGAACGTGGTGAACGTTGTTCTGGGCACAGCGGACGGCTCGCAGACCGGCAACAGCAGCTTCAATCTCAGGGGCCTGGGCGAGAACTCCACCCTCACTCTGATCGACGGAACCCGCTCACTCAATACCCTGATGTCCGCCAGCCTGCCGGAAATTGCCGTTGCCCGTATGGAAATGGTTCTGGATGGCGGCTCGGCCTTGTATGGCTCTGACGCCGTGGCCGGCGTTGTCAATATCATTCCGACCAAGCAGTTCGAGGGTTTCAAGGCGCGTAGCTACTATCAGCGCACCGAAGATGGCGCCATGGAAAACATGACCGGCTCGTTCATGTGGGGCAAGTCCTTCAACAATGGTGTCGAGTATGTGGGGGCCTTCGAGGCTCAGAAGCAGACGCCGCTGATGATGTACGAGCGCACGCGTGAGTGGGAGCATTCGGACAACGCGTCCAACGCAGGCCCGGTGGGGTCCTACAGACGGCTGGTTGGGGCGCCTCCGGGTGTAAATATCCTCGGACCCCACGGCGGCACGTCAACGGGCGCCGTCCTTCTGGATCGTGACTGCGGCCAGTACAATCAGGGCACCCTGCCCCGAGGCCTCGGGTACAACAGCAATCCCTCCGGAACCGTTTACCTGGGCAATTGCACCTACGACTACAGCATCCAGCACGCGTACTCCCGGCATGAGGTCAATTACAATCTCTACAACTCAGTGAGCTTCGAGGCCACCGACTGGCTGCGCTTCAACCTGACCATGAACAACCATGCGCGTGTGAACAAGCAAACGTCGACGGGCACGTCCCCCAACGGCGGCAATGACCGCGCTGTCATGAAGATTCCGGCCAATCACCCTGCCAATTACTATGGTTATGACCTGACACCGTGGAGCTGGCGCGTATTTGGAAATACCGGGGGCACTCTGCCGTCCTGGTACAACAGCGACAGCTCCAAGCCTGTGCACGCGCATAACTTCTTCAACAGAGTCAAGCTGATTGCAGAGTATGACATCGCGGGCTCCTGGACTGGCTATACCTATTACTCCCAGCAGGAAACCAAGTCGATGTCGGATTCCAATGTGGTGAGTACATCCCGCCTGCAACTGGCGATGTCCGGACAGGGTGGTCCCAGCGGCAAGGAGTGGTTCAACCCCTTTGGCTCCCAGTCTCCCCGGTCCAAACATTACGTCAAAGGCGTGACCAGCAACTCCCAGGAAATGATCGACTGGCTCATGCTGGAAAACAAGAACGAGACATCCAGCCGCAACTATCTGGATATCTTTGAGACACTGGCTACCGGCGAGCTCTTTGATGTGCCAGCCGGCGCTGTGCAGATGGCCGTTGGTTTTCAATGGCGTGATTTGCTGAACAGAGATTTCGCCGACCCCTGGACGGTCCTTGGCGAGAATTACGCCAACAGCCAGGTGCTGGGCGCGCGGCAGACGGATGCCGATTATGGCTCTGAGGTCCGATCAGTGTTCATGGAAGTGGAAATTCCAGTACTGGAAACCTTGTCGGCGCAGCTGGCCGTGCGACATGAGGAAATGAAGGACTTTGGCCTGGTATCCACCACGCCAAAAGTAGCCGTACGCTGGGAGGCATTGCCGACCCTGGCCGTTCGTGCGTCATGGGGCGAAAGTTTCCTGGCACCTTCACCCTTCCAGGGGCGTCCGTTTGTAGCGGATGACCGTTGCGCGGATATGTTCAGTGGCAGGGACGAGTTCACCGGCACACCGCTGATCGGCGGCATAGGGTGCTCGTCAGGCAACCCGGGACTGCAGCCCGAGTCTTCGACCATCCAGAACATCGGCTTTACCTGGGAGCCCTCTGGCAATTTCCTGGAAGGCCTGAACCTGTCAGTGGATTATCAGCAGATCGAATATGAGAACCGTATTCGAACCCTCAGTCCGCAGGACACGGTGGGATTCCAGTTCTCCAGATTCCTGGAAGAAACAGGCATCGCCAGATCTGCCTACAGCACCGTGCCGGGTTCTGCCACCCGCGCAGCCGCCGACGCCTGGCTGGCAGTAGAAGCCACCAAGCCGGGTGTGGCGATTCTGCGTTACCCCAACGGATCAGTGTCACGCCTGTTTGCGCGCTCTGCGAACATCAGCTCGGTGTGGGTGGACCTTGTTGACACGAAAGCGCAGTACGTCATGGACACCACCAACTGGGGCACCTTCACCACAACCGTGCAAGGCACCTATTACCTGACCTATGACTACATGGGGCTGGACAAGGTGCGAACAGAGGCTCTTGGCAAGCAGAATGGCAGGACAGGGCTCGCCCCGCCATTGCCAGAGCTCAAGCTCAATGCCCGCTTGTCCTGGTTCCGTGGCAATCAGAGCGCGTCAATCTCCGGCAATTACTGGAGCAGCCTCGTATTTGACTCGCAGGTGGTGGACTTCTATCCGGAATGGAAAGGCGACAACACGAAGAATATTCCTTCCAAGGTCCGCGGCGAGTACATCTTTGATGCGCGCTATGGCCATGTGTTCGATCAGTACTTCAACAGTGAGTTCAGTGTCAGCGTCGGTGTGAACAATCTGTTCGACAAGCGCCCGCAGCGCCTGGCGATCATCGGCGGGGCTGAAACGCGCCTCTCCACTCCCTGGGGACGTCAGTTCTATCTGTCGCTGGACTGGACGCCCGGGGCGTAATGCATCAGGCACGGCGGCGCTTCGCGCTGCCGTGCCTGAAAGAGTAAAAAGGGCGCCGTGTGCAGGCACGCGGCGCCCTTTTGTTCGTTCCGGCGGGTCATATTATTGAACAACCGTACCTCTCTTTGATGAACTGAAGAAAATAGAGCAAAAGTTTCAGCTAACAGTTTGCTTTTGCAATCGACTCCTGCTTTGATCTTGTATAAAAGGTGTAGTGGTAGTTTATCGACGTACCGGATTTGCAACCTGCATGCAGTCATCCAGTGATAATCAAGTAGTGCCTTTTCAAGTGCGCAACAGTTGATATCAAAATTACAAGGCCCTCTGTCGTCCACACGGCAATGGCCAACATCTGGAGATAAGCATGCATACCTTCACCCGACGCGGGCAGCTGCGTCATCTGATTCATTCCTGCCTTGTTGCTTCCATGGCCTTTCCCGCACTGGTCCAGGCCCAGGCCCAGACTGCGGCCGATCCTGAAGTGGAAGAAGTAGTGGTGACTGGCTCCTACATCCGCAACTCTGCTTTTGCGCAGAATTCTCCTGTTGCGACCATCAATCAGGATGAGCTTTACCAGTCCGGGGCGCCAAGCATGGCGAACTACATCCGGGACTTGAGCTTTACGCAGAACACCAACGTGGTGCTGAACGTTCTGGGTGGCAATGACGGTGCGCAAAGCAGTACAGGCACAACCTTCAATCTGCGGGGCCTTGGCGAGAACAGTACACTGAGCATGGTGGACGGCTTGCGCAGCATTGACACTTCCGTGACTGCCATGATTCCAGACATCGCCATTGCGCGCGTCGAAATCGTGCTCGATGGCGGCTCAGCTTTGTACGGATCAGATGCGGTCGCTGGCGTCGTAAACATGATTCCGATCAAGCAGTTCGATGGGCTGCGCGTGCGAGCCTATTATCAGACGCCGGAAGAAGGCGGCATGGAAGAGGGCAACATCGCTTTTCTCTGGGGCAAAAGTTTCGACAATGGCATCAATTACGTGGGCGCATTCGATGCCCGCAAGCGCACGCGACTGGGGTACTACGAACGTCCACGAGAGTGGGAGATGGCCGACGGCTCGTCCGGCTCAGGCAACCCGGGCACCTATCGACGAGTGACGGGCGCTACGCCAAAGCTGGGAGCACTGCATGGTGGCCGTTCACTGGGAGGCAACCTGCCAGATCCAAGTTGCGGGACATTCAATCAGGGGCTTGAAGACAGGACCAAAAGAGGTTCCATACCCAGTGGGATCATTACTGGCACTGGCACCAACAGAACATGCTGGTACAACTACACGCATACGTACCCCTATGCGACAGGGATGAGTGAGTACAACCTGTATCAGAATCTGACCTGGGAAGCCAAAGACTGGCTGCGGTTTGAACTCTCCGCCAATTTGAACTATCTGCTGAACGAAGGTTCCAAAGGGGTGGTTACCGCCTTGAATCCGAACAATCGGAACGTCTTGTTCATACCTGCCAGTCATCCCGCCAATACCTTCGGCTACGATGTGACGCCGTGGTTGTGGCGCCCCTCGTCCGGCCTGGGCGTGACGCCGCCCGGGATCAACGAATTTGGAGAGACCTCCGGAGGCACCTATGTCGACTCCAACCGCATCAAGCTCGGCACAAGTTTTGATCTGAGCGATACCTGGTCGGGCTATGCGTATTACTCCACGCAGGAACGCGCTTCACGCTCGCGCACAAAGGTCGGTACTTTGCATCTGGCGAAGTTGCAGCTTGCCTTGATGGGCAAGGGCGGTCCCAACGGCAATCAATGGTTCAACCCCTTCGGCAGTTCCGACCCGCGCTCACCCTTTTACAAAGAGGGCGTCACCAACAACACGCGGGCGGTGATGGACTGGATGTACGAACCGATCAAGCTGACTGGCAGCCGGGACTACCTGGATATCGCGGAGTTTACCGTCACGGGTGAGTTGTTCGATCTGCCGGCTGGTGCCGTCTCCATGGCAACGGGCTATCAGTGGCGAGACACGATCAACGATGAGTTTGCCAATCCGCTGTCGAACGTCGGACTCAATTACAACGTTGATATCACGACTCCGGTGCGCAAGGACGCGAGGTATGTCAGTGAGGTCAGGGCAGTATTCGTGGAAGTGGAGGTGCCGATTCTGGAATCATTGACATTGCAGACGGCGGTCCGCCATGAAGAGTTCAAGGACTTCGGGTTGAAGGCCACAACGCCGAAAGTGGCGCTGCGTTGGGAAGCGATGGACGGGCTGGCAGTGCGCGCTTCGTGGGGCGAGAGCTTCCTTGCTCCCACCCCTGTGCAGGGTCGTCCGTTCATCCCCAATGAGCTGTGTGGTGAGGCCTTCTCAGGCAATGATCCGTTCTTCAACGCCTCCTTGATCGGCTCCTCCACCTGTACCGCCGGCAATCCCGATCTGCGGCCCGAGACCTCTACGATTCGCAACATCGGATTCACCTATGAGGCTATCGAGAACCTCAGCATCAGCATGGACTACCAGAATGTGAAGTACATCGACAGAATCCGTACGCTGGACGATACGGACACGGTGTACGACCAGTTCCGCATATTCCTGGCAGCCACTGGCCGCACTGCGGCCACGTACAATCCTGCCAATGCAGCCGATCGGGCTGCAGCGACTGCCTACCTGCGTTCCATCCCGGGGAGTTCGGTGGTGAGAGATCCACTGGACATGTCGGTAGACACCATCTACAGGCAAGCGCAGAACGTGGCCTCCGTGTTCATTGATCTGGTCGATGCGAAGGTGCGTCATACCTACGAAGCTGGCGACTGGGGGACGTTCACAACCACGTTTGAGGCCTCGTATTTCATGAACTATTCCTACATGGACAACGTGGGAATCGAGATCGAAGGGCTTGGCAAGCAGAATGCAGATACTGCGATTCTGCCGCCCCTGCCGAAGGTGAAGGGCAGCCTGCGCCTGGGTTGGTACAACGGCAACCACAGTGCAGGGGTGTCGGCGAACTATCGCCACAGTGTGCTCTTCGACGACCGTCCTGTGGATCGCTACAACGATGGTTGGATCGCCATGACAGACCGAACCATCGAAGCGGAGACCATTACCAGTGCTCAGTACGCCTATGTCTTCGATCAGTACTTCGACAGCGAGATCACCTTGAGCGCAGGTGTCACCAACATGTTCGACATCAGACCGCAGCGCTTTGCCATGATCGGTGGTTACGAGTCGCGTCTGTCCACTCCGTGGGGCAGGCAGGTCTGGGTGTCACTGGATTGGCAGCCCGGCGCATAGAGTGTGAGCAGCTGAAGTTTGGTTGAGTGTTTGAAGTAAAAGGGCCGGCGCATAAGTATGCGCCGGCCCTTTTTGCTTGTTCTTTCGTCGCCCCAGCCTATCGTTTCGTCTCAATCTGTTCTGTTACCGAAATTCACAATATGCGGAACAGACGTTTCGTATTCACTCAAAAAATAAAAAATTCAGCCCAAAAGCGGCGTTCCATATCCATTGGCATGTTCCAGATATGGCTGGCATGAATTTTGGAAAATGAAAGCAAGCTGGGTACACTCGGCCTGCAGTGGAAAAGTTACAAATTGTCGCAAATTCCCGGGAGCTTTCCGGGGGGATGCAGAGAATTGCACTGCGAAGATTCAGATTATTCCTCTGCAGTGCAAGAGATCGAACGCTGAACAAAGAAAGCCATTGATCACAAGAATCAAAAAGAAAGCTAACAATCGGAGAGTACTATGTTGCACATGAACAAGCGCGGCCAACTGCGCTACCTGATACACACTTGTCTCGCAGCGTCGCTGTCGATTCCCATGTTGGCGCAGGCGCAGGCGCCTGCGGAAACTGACCCTGAAGTGGAAGAAGTCGTCGTTACAGGCTCCTACATCCGGAACAGCGCATTCGCGCAGAATTCCCCTGTGGATACGGTAAGCCAGGCCGACCTTTACGATTCTGGTGCGCCCAGCATGTCCAACTACATTCGTGAACTGACCTACACGCAGAACACTGACGTGGTGGCAAACGTGCTGGCCGGCCAGGACGGTGCGCAGGACTCCGTCGGGGCCAGCTTCAACCTTCGTGGTTTGGGCGATAACTCGACGCTCGCCTTGATCGACGGCACCCGTTCACTATCTTCGGCAGTCTCCGCGTCACTGCCAGAAATCGCCATTGATCGTCTGGAGATGGTGCTGGACGGTGGCTCTGCTCTCTACGGCTCCGATGCGGTTGCTGGCGTGGTCAACATCATTCCAACAAAGGAATTTGAAGGCGTTCGTGTCCGTACTTATTATCAGACTACAGATGAAGAGGGCATGGAAGACACGTCCGCCTCAGTGCTGTTCGGACACACCTTTGACAATGGCATCTCCTATGTAGGGGCGTTCGAAAACAAGAAAAAGACTCCCTTGATGCAGTATGAGCGCCTGCGGGAGTGGGAAATGGCCTATGGCTCTTCGACTTCCGGAAATCCCGGCACCTTTCGTCGCGTGACGACTCCGGCTCCGGCTGGCGTTCGCCTTTATCAGCGTCATGGCGGAGTAGTCTCCACGGCTGCAACCAACCGACTGCTGATCGACCCGTCCTGCGGCACATTCAACGCTGGCTACCCGGGCCACGGTCAGGGCAAATACAGCACGCCATCAGGAGTGCCGCAACGCAATGCTGCTGGCGCACAGACCGGCAACTGCCTGTTTGATTACACGAAGCAGTTCCAGTACTCGGTGGAAGAAGAGGTCTACAACCTTTACAACTCTGTGAGTTATGAGGCGACCGACTGGCTGCGCCTGAATGCGACACTGAACAATTCCTATCGCATTAGCAATGGCCGAACAACGTCTACTACGGCGACAACAGGCAACAACCAGAATGTGCTTTATATCCGTGCCAATCACCCTGCAAACCCCTATGGTTTTGATGTGGTGCCCTGGAACTGGCGCATGATCACCGAGTCCTACACAAATCGTCCGAGTCATATCGAGGACTCTGGTGGTTCGCGCGCATTTGAAACTCACACGCAGCTCAATCGTCTGAAGTTCTCCGCAGAATATGACCTGACTGACACGTGGACTGGTTACAGCTATTACGCAGCCCAGGAAAGCCGCGCGATGAGCGATTCCTATTCTGTGCATCTGGGCAAATTGCAGCTGGGACTGGCCGGTCTGGGCGGGCCGAGTGGGAAAGAATACTGGAACCCCTTCGGTTCAGCGGATCCTCGTTCGCCCTTTTACAAGGCAGGTGTGACCAGCAATTCCAAGGAAATTACGGAATGGATGTTCGAGCGTGACAAGAATCGCCTTACTCAGCGCGAAGAGTTGGACATATTTGAAACGGTACTGACGGGTGAGTTGTTTGATGTGCCGGCGGGTGCCGTCGCAATGGCTGTGGGGTACCAGTGGCGAGATCTTTATGACAATCGCTTTGCAAACCCCATCGATGCCATGGGATGGGATTACAACACGGTCGCAGGAGCGCCTTTGCCCGAGGATGAATTCTATTTCTCCGAAGTACGTGCAGCCTTCATGGAAGTTGAGTTTCCGATCCTGGAGACACTTGCAGTACAGGCAGCTGTAAGACACGAACAGTTCAAAGACTTCGGCCTGGAAGCTACCACGCCGAAGGTCGCTTTACGCTGGGAGGCAATGGAAGGGCTTGCACTGCGTGCTTCCTGGGGCGAGAGCTTCCTGGCGCCTACGCCTGTGCAGTCCCGTCCGTATGTGCGGGACGAAAACTGCGGTGAGGTGTTCAGCGGGCGCGATCCGTTCACCAACAATTTGTTGATCGGGGCGACAACCTGTTCCGCAGGCAATCCGAATCTGGCTCCCGAAACCTCTGAAATCAAGAATGCGGGGCTCACGTGGCAGCCAACAGGCGCGCTCGAAGGGTTCGAGATTTCACTGGATTACCAGGAGATAGAGTACACCGATCGAATCCGTTCCTTGACTACTCAGGACACGGTGACATTCCAGTTCCAGCAGTTCCTGGCAGCAACAGGAATTGGCACCTATGACTTTACCCCAGGTTCTGCGTCACGCAATGCAGCGAATGCGTGGCTTGCCGCTTATGCTGGAAAGCCTGGTCCGGCGGTGGATCGTCGATTGGACCAGTCAGTGGAGTCTGTTTATACCCAGTCTCAGAACATCAGTTCGGTGTGGATCGACCTGTTCGACGTGACAGCTTCCTACGACTTCCAGACGGCCAACTGGGGCTCCTTCTCCACGACGGCACAGACTACCTACTACAAGTCTTACGATTACCAGGACTTGTTCGGTGGTCGTAAGGAAGCCGTGGGACTGCAAAACGCCGGCACTGGCATTGTTCCGCCAATGCCGAAGTTCAAGAGCAATGTGCGCCTGAACTGGTTCATGGACAACCAGTCTGCTTCTCTGTCTGCCAACTACTGGCACACGGTGAAGTACGACGACGTGACTGTGGATGCCTACGGCGATGGCTGGATTCCACCACGCACTATCAGGGGCGAAATGCGTTTCGATGCCCGCTATTCGATCGTGCTGGACGAGTACTTCGACAGCGAGTTCAACCTGAGTGTGGGTATTTCGAACCTGTTCGACCAGCGCCCGCAGCGCATGCCGATGCAGGGTGGTTTTGAGACTCGCCTGTCTACGCCATGGGGCCGCCAGTTCTGGGCCTCCATCGAGTGGACACCAGGCGCATAAGGATGTGAATGGCAGTGGGCGGTTCTTCGCCCGCCGCTCAAGCAAAAGGCCGACACAGCGATGTGCCGGCCTTTTTGCATTCGTAAGACTGGCGCGCTACCAGTAGGCTTCGAGTGTAATGTGCCCGGTCCTGCCTTCTTCGCTGCGCACAAAGCCACGCTGCTGCAGCGCACGGAGGGCATCCTGCACCATGCCGGGATTCCCACAGAGCATGAAGCGGGAATGCTGTGTCGACATTCCGCGTGCGGCAACACGCTCCAGCGTGCCGTTGCTGATGCTGGCGGGGATATGGCCGTGTACGGTGTTCTCGACCTTTTCGCGACTGACGAAGGGTACGAACGTGAAGCGCTGCCCGTGCTGCGCCTGCAGTTGTTCGAGCACGTCCCCATAGGCCACATCGCTCCACTGGCGCACGGCATAGACCAGCACGATGTGTTCGAATCGCTGCCAGGGCTCGGGCGTACGCAGGAGTGACAGGAAAGGTGAGACGCCAGTGCCTGTTGCCAGCAGCCACAGATCACGCCCCGGTGGCACCTGATCCAGCGTGAACCGGCCCTCTGGTTTTCGCTGCACCCAGACCCGGTCGCCGGGTTGCAGACGCCCGAGCTCTGCTGACAACTGGCCATCGAGCTGAGTGTAGAAGAAGAACTCCAGGGGTGACGCACCCGGAGCGCTCAGAATGGAGTAGGGCTGCGCGACGCGCATGCCGCCTATGTCCAGAGCCAGCGAGGTGTATTGCCCCGCCACAAAAGGCGCCACATCAGCTTCTATGCGCAGTGAAAACAGATTCTGGGTCCAGTGAGCATTGCTGGCTACAAGCCCTTCAATCCACTGCATATGTGACTCGACCATCGTGAGACCTGGTTACCTGTGAGTGTCGGGCGCGCATTGTCGCATATTCCCGGGAAAGCAGTTGGCACTGCCGTGGCTTTTTCTGTAGGCTCGGAAGCCAGATTCCTGATACGGCTGTTCAGGTCAACAAGATGATCCCCAGGGGAAAAATATGCTTCGCACGTGGTTTGAGATCGCTTTGTGGAAACGCATTCTGCTGGCATTGGTAGCGGGTGTGGTGGCGGGCAGTCTGCTGGGTGAGAGTGCAGTTTCCATCAAATGGATCGGCGATCTGTTCGTGCGGCTGATCAGCATGGTGGTAGTGCCCCTTGTCTTCTTTACCCTGGTGTCCGGCGTCATTGCGATGGGCGACCCGCAGAAACTGGGGTCTCTAGGCATCAAGACGCTCGCCTTGTTCATGGTCACCACGCTCCTTGCAATCTGCATAGGGATCGCCCTGGCACTGTTGCTGCAACCCGGTGTCGGGGTCGATTTGTCTGCTGCCGTGCCGGGTGACATTCCGGTGCGAGAGGCTGTGTCGATGTCGCAGCAAATGATGGATATCGTTCCGCGCAATCCCATCGCAGCGCTTGCCGAAGGCAATGTGCTCTCAGTGATCTTCTTTGCCGTCCTGCTGGGCATTGCCGGACTGGTCATTGGCGAGCGGGCAAAACCGGTGGCCGATCTGGTCGATGCCGCTTCTGAAATCATGCTCAAGATTACGGGCTGGGTCATGGAAGTGGCCCCCTTCGGCGTTTTCGCTCTGATCGCCTGGGTTGCGGGGACGCAGGGTGTGCTTGCTTTGCTGGATGTCGTGCGTCTGGCTCTGGCAGTGTTTGTCGGCTGTGTGCTGCACGGGGTGCTGGTGTATGGTTCCATGATGAAGTTCCTGGTTCGGCTAAGTCCCTTGAACTTTTTTCGCGGCGCAAGAGACGTGATGCTCGTGGGGTTCTCGACATCGTCGAGTTCCGCCACCATGCCTGTCACCTTGTCAGTGGCCGAACGCAATCTGGGCATTCGCCCGGTGGTGGCGACCACTGTCATACCACTGGGCGCCACGATCAATATGGATGGCACTGCGCTGTATGTGGGAATCGTGACGATATTTGCGGCTCAGGCATTCGGTCTGCCGCTGACATTCGGCGACTATCTGGTCATCGTGGGGGCCACGACGATGGTGTCCATTGGCACAGCAGCCGTGCCGGGCGCGTCCTTGTTCCTGATTTCCGCAGTGATGAGTGCCGTCGGGCTGTCCCCTGAGCAGATTGCCGTCGTCATTGGCTTTATTCTACCCTTCGACCGCCCGCTGGATATGGCGCGCACCAGTTTGAACGTGACCGGAGACCTGGCCGTGGCGACGGTTGTGGCCAACTGGGAGAATGAATTTGACCGTGAAGTGTTTGACGGACCGAATCGTTATTGACGGATTCTGAACGGATTCGAACGTTTCAGAACGACCATGTCAATGTCACGCCCGCGCGCATGTCTTCGTCCAGAAAGGCGGCCAGCGCGTCTTTGTCTGCCCGGGTGGCGATCACCTGGGTCAACAGCGCCAGGTGGTTGCTGAGCGTGTAGTTCAGCGCCACGCTGGCCAGCAGTGAGCCAGCGTCCAGCGCGCTCTGCACCGTCACCGCCAGGACCGCATCGCCATTGCGCATAGAGTTGGAGTAGCGCAGCAATACATTCCCCGTGACCTCTCCCCCCGCCAGACGTTCCCCCGGGAGCAGCAGTAGGCGTTGATCCAGCACTGTTTGTGCCGAGACGCCTGCGATCAGACTTTGCTCATTGCTGATGGCGTATTCAAAGCCGGCCGTTCCGGCGATCAGATCGGCCTTGCCGGCGACAGGTCGTTCGATGCCGAGCGGTGACGTGGCCACGAAATCCCCCAGGACATCGTGGCTGAACGCGATATCCAGATTCAGCAGCAATTTTCCGATCGCACGGTTGGTGCTGAAACCCAGCAGCAGGAAGTCATTTGCCTGCGCTGCGGCGTCACCCATGCCAGAGGCAGGCGCGCTGTAGCGCAACTGATTCTCGTACAGATAGGCCGCCATGAGGGAGACATCTCTGCCAGCGAAACTCCAGCGCATCTTCGAACCGATCTCGAACAGCGGCTTGTCGCGGTGCAAGTCGGTGAGATTGAACTCGGGCTCAAAAAAGAACGGGCTGCCCCGCACCGGCGGCGGATTGAACTCGGGATACAGATTCACGAAACTCGACAGGTGGCTATTGCTGCCGAAACGATCCCACACCATCAGCCACTGATTCAGTCGGGCATCCTCGATGTCGATGATGCTCAGGTCGCGATACTCGCTGGTGTTGATCACGTCGAGCACCGAGTTGCCCACGTTCTCGCCCCAGACGACTGTCTGCGCCCCCAGCTTCAGGCTCTGTGAGCCTTCGCTGCGTTGCAGGAACAACTCGTTCAACCGGAACTCGGTGTCGATCTTCCTGTCGTTGGCCCGGTACTCGTAGTCGCCAGGCCAGTAGAGCTTGGCCTGGGCGCTGCCCTGCAGCAGCCAGCCGGGAGCGAAGGCATTCTGGTAACGGGTCAGCAGGCTCAGGCGACTGTTTTCGGTGGCGGCGTTGCGTTCAATGTGAACGTCGCCAGGCAGGTCCACGCTGTGCGGATTGATCTGGGCCATCACCTGCTGGCTGAGCCGGAACGTGAAAGGGCGCAGCCACGCAGGACGGCGGTCGGCAGTTTCTGCGAAGAGGTCGTCGCTCGCGCTGGCGCTGTCGAAGGCACCGCCATCGAAGCTCAGATTGTCGAGGGAGAAATCCTGGGCGAGGGTGGGGTGGCACAGGGAGAGGAGCAGAGCGCTGAGCAGCAGGCCACATGGATGGCTGGCAGCGGAGTGCAGGCCTTTGCTCGCGGGCAAGCCCGCTCCAACCGACTCCTGCGTGCGCCCGGCCGCCTCAGTCAATTTGCGCTCGCAACTTTTGCAGTTCGGTTTCGCGGAAGGCCACATCGATCAGCGTGCGCTGGCTCAGAAAGTCCTCAGGCACCTCGATCCCGGTATTGATCTCAAGAATGGCCATGTTGGACAAACGATTGCTGACCAGGTTCATCATTGTGAGTGAGCGCGCCACCCAGACGTCATTCACCAGTTCTACGCGGGACGCCAGCAAACGTTTGATCTCGCGGCCGTGCTGGTCATACATGTCGGCGCGCAGCGCCACGTAGCGCTCTTTGTCGATGTACTGCACGATGCGGGCATAGCGGGTCTTGCGCGCGCGCTCCTCGTTCGGGATGGACTCGATCTTCCACACGTCGCGGCCGCCTTCGGTGGTCTCTTCCAGCATGGTCAGCGTGTATTCGTCCAGCTTGCCGGTGTCCTGATCTTCCGTGGTGAACTCCGAGCCAAACAATGCGGCCGGCTCGGTGTCGTCGTCGGAATTGCCACTGGCGATGCGCTTGACGGTCCCCAGGGCCGACAGATAGAGCCACGTCTCATTGTCCTGGGTCGCGTCGTCATAGGCGATGCTCAGCATGCCGATGCCGCGCTCGGCAGGAGGCTCCAGCACGATGGCGACCGATTTGGTGTCCTTGTTGTCAATGCCGAAATTCACGCCTACCGATTCCAATGCCTTGATTCGGGCACGCTCGGCGCAGGTGATCTGATTGTCGCGAATGCCGAACTGGCAACTGGAAAGCTGAATGCGATTGAAAGCGGAATCTGACGTGCTGCGCAGCGCGTCCTCCACTTTCTCGAGAATCTCGCGGGGGCTTTCCTGGGCGCCCGCCTGCGCAGTGCCCAAGGTCAGGCCCAGCGCAAGAATGCCTGTAACCAGGGTACGCGCGAGGCTGTGTCGCGAAGTGGTGGCTGGCATCATGCCGGTGTCCTCTGCGTGGCGATGTCATCGACGTCGAAGGTACGCTGCGCATCCTTGACGCCGAAATCCGGTTTGAAAACGTGCAAAAGAGCGGGAATCAGGAACAGATCGCAAAGCAGCGCCACGAAGATTGCCAGTGACCCGAAAATGCCGATCTTGGCAATGCCCAGGTAGTCCGAAAAGCCCATGATGGCGAAGCCCATCCCCAGCACCATGGTGGTGAAGATCACGGCCGTGCCGACGTCTTCCACGGTGCTCTTGAGCGCCAGTGCCATACTGCGTGTGCGAATCAGTTCCAGCCGGTAGTGTGTCATGAAATGAATCGTGTCATCCACCGCAATGCCGATGATCACTGGTGCGATCATGAGCGTGTCCGTGTCCAGCGGGATACCGAGAAGTCCCATCAGTCCGAAGCTGAGAAAGGCCGGGATCAGATTCGGAATGATCGACAGCAAACCACCCTGAATGGAGCCAAGCGTCAGCATCATGATGACGCAGATCACGCCCAGTGCCAGTCCGAAGCTGCTGTACTGCGACTGCGCGATCTCGTCGGTCGCACGCATCATCAGAGGAATGGATCCCGTCATCCGCACTTCCAATGCGGGGAAGTCTTCCCGCAGAGGCTCGAACACTTCGTCAATCAGCAGTCCGATCTCGTCGAAGAATTGCTGGTACTGATAGGAGCCGGCGTTGTAGGCATTCAAGGTGATGTGCGAGCGGCTGTAATCATCGGAGACCAGGCTGCGCCTGTCATCCGGATTGGCGCTGTTGAACAGATACAGCAGCTGGGAAATCATCGCCTCGGTGTCGGGCACGCGGTAGAAGGCCGAATCATTGTTGTTCATGAGCTGGCTGGTGTCCTTCACGATATCCGCCAGCGACCAGGTGCGCGAGATCTGCGCCGCGTATTCGCTCTCGATCCGCGTCTGCAGGGCATCTACTGCATGCAGCATCGAAGGATTGAGCAGGCCGTCGCTGACGCCCGTGTCAATCATGATTTCCATGCTCTGGGCGCCGGCCATGTGCTCATCCACGACAGCATAGGCTACCCGCATCTCACTGCCTTCCCGGGAAAGCTCCGAGATGTTGCTGTCGATGCGCACCAGGCTGGTGCCGTAGACGCACACCGTCAGAATGGCGCCGAACACGCCAAGAATCGTGGCCGGGCTGCGTGCCACCAGGCGCGGTACTGCTCGCAGCATGGGCTCCTGCCAGTGCAGAACAGCGGCGGTGAGCACGCAGACCAGCGCAAGATAGGCCCCGATCTGCGGGCCCAGAACAGGCATGCCTACCACCAGCAACAGCAAGCAGCACGCGGCTTTGGCAGAGCCTGACAAGACTTGCCAGCGCTGCCTCAGCCAGGACGAAGGTGCGCGTTCACGGGGCGTGCCCGGATGCCACACACTGAGAAGGATTGGGAGCAGCACCATGGTAAAGAACAGCGCCATGAATACGCCGCCCGCCGACATCACGGCGAAGACGCGGATGGGCGTAAGGTCCGACAGACTCAGGGCCATCACGCCGGCCATGGTCGTGATGGTTGTGACGAAGATTGCCAGCCCGGTACTGTCATAGGCCGCATACACAGCCTTGTCGTGATCCAGCCCCTCGCGCCGGTACCCGAAGTAGGCGCTCATCACATGCACGCAGTCGGCAATGCCACAGGCGAAGATCAGCAGGCACGTCAGTACGATCATGGTGGACATGGGCACTCCGAGCCATGCAGTGGCTCCCCAGGTCCAAAGCAGGCTCAGGCCGATGGTGAGAATGGGCCAGACTACCGCGCTGAAGGATCGGAACAGCACCCACAACAGCCCCACAAAGATGCCGATCATCGCAATGCCCAGTACGATCATCTGCTGCAGCATGCGGTAAATGAACTCGTTCATGGGCGGATTGCCCACAGGATAGAACTCCAGGACATTCGCGTGCTGCGTGTAGACGGCGCGAACGGCCGTGAAAAACGCGCTGTATTGGAACATGTCCACTGTCTGGAAGGGGATGTCCTGCACGGCGGCAGCTTCGTCGAAATCAAGTGCAAAGGAATCTGCCGCATCGAATGCGCTGAAACTCAGGTTCAGGGATACGTCAGCGGCGTCAATCAGCGGGGTGAAGCCCTCAACGGGCTCCGCGCCGAAGAGCGTCTGGATCAATATGCCGGCGTAACGACCGTCGGCGGAATAGAAGAGCAGACGGTAATCGTCTTCTGTCAGTGCGCGCTCGCGAATGGCACGCAGAGCTTCGGCAGACTCTGGCAATTGTTCTGGAACAAGGCGGTCGGAACGCAGCGTGTCGCCGTCGACACTCTGCACACGGGCGGTGGTGAGCGATTGCACGCGCCGGATATTGTCCAGTTCTTCGAGGATGACCGGCTCGCCGTCAATTTCCTCTGGATAGTTGCCCGGGTCGAGCTGCCGCCAGTCTTCCAGTTCCCGGGTCAGGGCCTGCGCAGCGCGCAGGGACTGCGCTGAAAACACGTCGCCGTCCAGAGCCCGGTAAACCAGAAACACGGAGTCGTCACTGCCGAACTGTTCGCGGAATTCGTTGAGCGCTGCAATCGCCGGGTCATCCTGGTCGATGAAGCTGTCGATGGTCATGTCGAGCGTGGTGCGTGTGGCAGCGCCATAGCCCATGAAGACTGTGGAGCTGATCAGAATGATCAGCACAGGCCAGCGGGCGCGGAGTATCCACAGAGGAATGAGCGCGAAGAATCTGCTCAGCGAGAGTAGTGTCTTGTCCATCTGATCCTGCTTCCAGATTCCATTCTTCCTGCGACTTCACAACACAGGAGTGCTTTTTTTTCTTGTCGGAATTCGAGTGTTGCTCGCCGGCATCCTGCGCGGTCGATTGGGGCTAATTCAGGCAGCTGTAAACGCCGAAGGACTGCCGTCCGTCAGTAATGGGCGACTCCACGACGATACGGTTGCCACCCATGTCGGCGGCTTCATTGCGGGCAAGGTCGATCAGTTCAGCCTGCAATTTCGAAGAACCGCGCTCCACGAAGGCGATCTCGCTCAGTGCGTTGGCCGTGCTGGTGCCAATACGTCGGCAGCTTGTCACTTCCGTTGGTGTGGCGACGGTGACCAGGCGGCCAGCCGCCGTCAGGTTGACCCAGTTGCCGCAGGCACTGAGAGTCGCGCCCAATCCAAAAGCCAGAATGATCTTGCGCATGTGCTTCTCCTGTATGTGCGAATGCATGTCTACCATGCCAGCTTCGGCTGCGAGGGTAAAGCCTGTGCGGTGAAAATGAAGGGCGCCAACGCTGCTGAAAAAAGCCGTCCGAACATTCTGTGCTACCATCGCCCGCCATCACAGACGTGGTGCGGTGCGCGACGTCACTTGCGGAATTCATCGGGAGGCTGACATGGCAACAGGGGCATTGCAGGGCAAGAACGTAGTTGTAATCGGCGGTACGTCGGGCATCGGCCTGGCTACAGCGCTTGGTGCGAGTCAACTTGGCGCCAATGTCTGGGCCGCCGGCCGCTCGGCCGCGCATATCGAAAAAGCTGTTGCTGCGGGAGCAGGGCGCATCAGGGTGGTCAGCGTGGACACTCATGACGAAGCCGCGCTGAAGGCCTTGTTTGCTGAAGTGGGTGTGATCGACCACCTGGTCTCGGCCGCCACGGGAGGATCCCGCACGCTCAAACCCTTTCTCGAACAGACGGAAGACCAGTTCAAGGACGCGTTCGGCAAGCTCTGGGGCTATGCAAAAGTGGTGCGCACCGGCGCTCCCTTCATGGCAAAGACGGGCTCCATTACCCTGGTCAGCGGCGCTCCGGCGCGCAAGATCAAAGCCAACAGTTCGGCCCTCAGCTGTGTCGGAGCCTCCGTAGAGACCCTGGTACGCTGCCTTGCCTCCGAGATGGCGCCGATCCGCGTCAATGTCGTATCCCCGGGCATCATCGACACAGCCCTGTTTGACTGGATGGGCGATGCCCGTGCCGAGCGTGTGGCGGCCATGGTGAAGGGACAGCTGGTCGAGCGCGTGGGGCGCCCGGAGGAAGTCGCCGGCGCGTTGCTTTACCTGATGCAGAATGGCTATGCTACCGGCACTACCGTCGACGTGGATGGCGGACAACTGCTGCGCTGAGCGCAGCAGTGAAGAACAACAAGAGGTCTCAGCATGAGTTTCAAACCCGTAATCCTGATTTACGATCTCGACAACAAACTGGTTGACGAGATTGCCGCCGAGATCGGCGCGACGGGGCAGTACACCAGCATCAATACCTACAATGAAGCCAATGCCATGGACGCGGTGCAGCAGTACGACCGCTGCTTTGGTCTGCTGACCAACAAGCTCTCCTGTGTCATCACTGGCTGGAACAACTACAAGAAGCCCCGCGACCAGTTCCTGTACCACCTCAGAGAGGCGGAGAGGCGCAGCCCCTTGCGGCAGCCAACTCCTGTGATCATGGTGACGGAAGACCATCGTGAAGACCTCAAGAAGCGCGCGCTGGTAACGGCCGACGGGGGTGTGTGTGCCTACCTGCAAAAGGACAATTTCCGCGACGCCCTGATCGACACGCTGAGCAAGATCGTTTTCGAGAAGCGTGCTGCCGAACTCAACCGTGAGTCACTGCGCGACTTCCTCGCGCAGGAACAGCACGACTGACCCGGCGCTGGCAGGCCCTCCCCCATGTCGAAATTCGAATTCATCATGATGTTCGTCTCGGTGGTCGTCGCGTTCTCGCTGGCCGAACTGATGATGGGCTGGGGGCGTCTGATCCGCAGCTGGCAGCATGTGCAGCGCCCTGTGTTTGTGCTGGGCTGGTCATTCTGGCTGCTGGTGGTCGTGACCTTCCACTATCTGGGCTTCTGGGAGTATCAGACTGGCGTGGATCTGCGTTCCGTTGGTCAGATGTTGCTGGGGCTCAGTGCTCCCATTGTGCTGGTGCTGCTCAGCTTCGTACTCACCCCCGAGCTGCGCGAAGGGCAGTCCATGGACCTTGAGGAGCACTATTTCCGCATCAAGGACTGGTTCTTTCCCCTGGTGCTGGTGTTTTTCATTCTCTCTGCGCTGGCTGATTCGCTGTTGCCCGATTTCCGCGAAACCTGGTTCACGCGAGTGGCTGGTCCGGGCCTGCTCGCCCTGTCATTCATCCCTCTGTTTCTCACGCGCAATCGCCGGGTACACCTGGCGGTGCTGGCGTTCAACCTGGTGCTGATCATCGGCTCCAGTTACACGCTCAACGTGAGAGCGCTGTAGTGTGGGAGCGGGCTTTTGGTGGGAGCGGGCCTTTGGTGGGAGCGGGCTTGCCCGCGAACTTCGTGCAGGTAGCGCCGACCCCGGCCACCCGCCCTCCCGTGCTGCGGCTGACCCGCACTCATCCTGAGTGCCCTCGCATCGCAAAATGCCTCAGGTCATTTTGCTCACTCGGTGCGGGTCTCTTATGCCGCTGCACGGGAGGGCGGATGCCCGGGGCCTGGATGAGTGCCAGCGAATGTTTCGCGGGCAAGCCCGCTCCCACAAGCAAGCCCGCTCCCACAAGCAAGCCCGCTCCCACAAGCAAGCCCGCTCCCACAAGCAAGCCCGCTCCCACAAGCAGGGCCCGCTCCCACAAGCAGGGCCAGCCCCCACCACAAGCCCCCACTACACTGCCAACGTCCGCACCTCGTGGTAGCGGAAGCAACTCTGGACATGGTCGTTGACCATGCCGGTGGCCTGCATGTGGGCGTAGCAGATGGTAGAGCCCACAAACTTGAAGCCGCGCTTTTTCAGGTCTTTCGACAGCGCATCGCTCTCGGGTGAGGTGGCCGGCAGATCGCCCATGCTGCCGCGCCTGCCATCCAGCACCTTGCCGCCGGTGAACCCCCAGATGTACTTGTCGAAGCTGCCGAACTCCTGCTGTATCGCCAGGAAGGCGATGGCATTGCTGCGCATGGCATAGAGTTTGAGGCGGTTGCGGATCAGGCCAGTGTCCAGCAGACGCTCTTCGATCTCCGCGTCGGTCATGCGGGCTACCCGTTGCGGGTCGAAGTTGAAGAAGGCTGTGCGGTAGTGCTCGCGCTTGCGCAGCACTGTGATCCAGCTCAGGCCGGCCTGCTGGCATTCCAGGCTCAGGAATTCGAACAGGGCCTGATCGTCGTGCACCGGCACACCCCATTCCGTGTCGTGGTAATGAACGTAGAGCGGGTCAGTGCCGCACCAGGCGCAACGTGTCGTCATGACTTTCATCCTTGATAAGATGGGTAGGTGCTCCAAGCATAGCCCGGAATCGCGTTGCCTGGAGTATACAAATACGCACTGGCCGATGGGGTTGGCACCGGCATAGAATCAGAGCAGTCAATTCGCTTCATTGTCATGAGAGTTCACTATGTTCACCACTGTTCGTACCCGTCTCCACAAGTCCACCACTCTGGCACTGACCGCCGTCCTGCTGGGCAGCTGCGCCGTCAACCCGGTCACCGGCCAGCGCGAACTGGGGTTCATTTCCGAGCAGCGCGAGCTCACCATCGGTGCAGAACAATACAGCCCGTCGCAGCAGTCCCAGGGTGGGCAGTTCAGCGTCGATCCAGAGCTGAGCGCTTACGTGCAGGGCGTGGGACAACGGCTGGCCGAGGTCAGTGACCGCCCGCTGCCATACGAGTTCGTGGTGCTGAACAATTCAGTGCCCAATGCGTGGGCATTGCCTGGCGGCAAGATCGCGGTCAATCGGGGCTTGCTGACCGAACTCAACAATGAAGCCGAACTGGCGGCCGTACTCGGCCACGAGATCGTTCACGCCGCCGCCCGTCACGGTGCCCAGGCCATGGAGCGTGGCATGCTGCTGCAGGGTGCGCTGGTGGTGGGCGCCATTGCGGCCCAGGGCAGCGAGTATTCTGATTATGTGGTGGGTGGCGCCATGCTGGGCGCCCAGCTGGTGACGCAGCGTTACGGCCGCGACGCAGAGCGCGAGTCCGATGCCTACGGCATCCGTTACATGGCCGCCGCGGGCTATGACCCGGCCGCTGCCATCAGTCTTCAGGAAGTCTTCGTGCGGCTTTCGGAAGGCCGCGACAGCAACTGGCTTGACGGCCTGTTCGCCAGTCACCCGCCGTCCCAGGAGCGTGTAGAGAACAACCGGGCGCTGGTTGCCCAGCTGCGTGCCGAGGGCATCAGTGGCGGCGAGCTGGGGGAAGATCGTTACCGGGAAGCCACTGCCTTCATGCGTGAGACGCAGCCAGCCTACGAAGCCTTCGACGAAGCAGAAAAGCTGATTGCCGAAGACAAGCTGGAAGAGGCCGATCGCCGCCTGGAGACTGCCCTCAGCATGGTGCCCGACGAAGCCCGCTTCCATGGTCTGGCCGCCGATATCCTGGTCTATCAGCGCCGTTATGAAGCGGCGTCACGCCGCTACGATGATGCCATCTCCCGCGACCCGGACTACTTCGACTATTACCTCGGCCGAGGCGTTGCGTTCGCCCGCCAGGGGGAGCGTGAACGCGCACGGGACGATCTGGAGCGCAGCGTCGGCTTGCTGCCCACAGCCCTCGCCATGAGTGAACTAGGCGAGCTGGCCCTGCAGAGCAATGACCGCGTATCCGCCAAAGAGTATTTCCAGGCCGCAAGTGCTGCCTCCGGGCTGGTCGGCGAGCAGTCCCTTGCCGCCTTCATGCGCCTGGATATCCCGGACAACCCCACCCAGTATGTCGCTGCGCAGCCGGTGGTCAACAATGCCGGCCGCCTGCTGGCCCGCGTCGAGAACCGCTCGCCCGTGGCCATGCGCGACATCAGCATCGAGTTTCAGGCCGTGATCGCGGGTCAGCTTGCAACGCGCACGCTGGTGGTGCCAAGGCTGGCGCCCGGCCAGATCGGCGAACTCGACTCGGGCCTGAACTTCCCGCAGGGCGTGCTGCCGACGGTCAATCAGGTGAATGTGGTGGTGCGGGGAGCGGGGGTGGAGTGAGGGTCCGTACGCGCATTGCGCCACCAGGAATGATTCCGGCCTTCTCGAAGCAGGAGGCAGCCGTGTCTACGCAGATGCCTCTGCAGATCGATCCTCTTCATAAATCACCATTTCATCCTTGAAAGTGGAGATTGATTTCTTGAAGTGGCTGTCGAGAGCAAGTGCTTCACGCAAGGTTTGTTGCAGGCTGGACTTCAAGTCTTCCAGGGAACGCTCCTGGCAGTTGACGCCTGCGACTTCCTTGACCCAGCCCAGCCACCAGCCACCCTCGTGTCGGTAAACAGCCGTGAACAGCTTCTGCATTTCTGTGACCTCATGAACCAAAGGCGTTTTCGTCATTGAGTTGAAGTTAAGTGTACTTCCGGAGAAATGGCAAGGCAGGTGCATTTTTCGGCCAAACTTGAGGAAATTTTGGGGTGACCGTCCCGGGTGACTTCTATATACTCCCGTTCCGCACGCATCCGTAGCTCAGCTGGATAGAGTAGGTGGCTTCGAACCACTTGGTCGGGAGTTCGACAAGCGCGCAGGACAGCCGTAGGCTGCCCGAAGGGTGAGAAAGCCGGCTCAGCCGGGTTTCGAATCAATCTCTCCGGGGAATGAATTAGCAGCGTCACAACTGATGGCCGTGATGATGAAAACAAGACATCAACAGTTATGCATCCGTAGCTCAGCTGGATAGAGTAGGTGGCTTCGAACCACTTGGTCGGGAGTTCGAATCTCTCCGGGTGCACCAAATAAAAAAGGGTCCTCCAAAGAGGGCCCTTTTTTATTTGGTTTCCCTGATCGATAGAACTCCCTGGTTCGACAAGCGCGCAGCGCGCAGGACAGCCGCAGGCTGCCCGCTCT
>Ga0255128_1000287_pt1 | contig 22978 bp, 11 predicted proteins | sample Law_Miss_RepC_8d_FD_188562 | JGI IMG/M metagenome (GOLD analysis project Ga0255128, IMG submission 188562) | Freshwater microbial communities from St. Lawrence River, New York, United States - Law_Miss_RepC_8d | ecosystem: Environmental > Aquatic > Freshwater > River | place: USA: New York... | reverse complement strand
GCCTTGTGCATCCAGCCGAATCCAGGTGTAGGCCACGCGCACTTCCAGGCCACGCATTTCATCGTCGCGGATGTGCACTTCGTAGCTGCTGCCTTGGTCGGCATCGGCCGGTGGGCTCGGCAAATCGCGGTCACCGCTCAGGTGTTCGCCCTGGCCCCCGCGCACTTGGTAATAGACCAGGTCGGTTTCGTCGGCACGCAGCAATTCGCTGGCGGGCTGCGGCAAGCTGAACTGCACGCGGTTGTCAGCGCCCAGACGCACCTGTTGCGCCAGGGCTTGCACGTTGTAGACCAGTGCGCGGTCAAAGGGCTTGTTGGCCAAACCCTGCGCCACCAGCCAAGTCAGGGCCAGGCTGATGGGCCACAGCAGCAGCAGCGGCGTCAGCATCCAGTCCAGGATTTCCCCGAAAAGGGAGCGTTGCTCCCGTTTGAAAATGCGCACGTTCCAGCCTTGGGATTTCATGGGTTGACGGCGCGGCGCTCTGGCGGTGCGAACTTCAAACCGTCAGGCGTTCAGCCCGGGATTTTTTCCAGGCAGTAACCCAGTCCCCGCACGGTCGCAATGCGGATCGGGCCTTTTTCAATCTTCTTGCGCAGACGGTGGATGTACACCTCGATCGCGTTGTTGCTGACCTCTTCGCCCCACTCGCACAGGCGCTCGACCAACTGGTCCTTGCTGACCAGGCGGCCAGCGCGCTGCAGCAACACTTCGAGCAAACCCAGCTCACGGGCCGACAGCTCGACCATCTTGCCGTCGATGGTGGCCACGCGACCGGATTGGTCGTAAATCAGCGGGCCGTGTTTGATTTGCGAGGTGGCACCGCCCATGCCGCGGCGGGTCAGGGCGCGCACACGGGCTTCGAGCTCTTGCAGGCTGAAGGGCTTGGCCATGTAATCGTCGGCCCCATAGTCCAGGCCTTTGACGCGTTCTTCCACGCTGTCGGCCGCAGTCAGGATCAGCACAGGCAATGTGGAGCCGCGTGCGCGCAGCCGCTTGAGCACCTCCAGGCCATGCATTTTGGGCAGACCCAGATCCAGGATCAGCAAGTCGAATTCGTTGTTGGTCATCAAGGCTGCATCGGCTTCGCTGCCGCTGGCCACATGGTCCACCGCCGCGCCCGCGCTGCGCAAGGTACGCAACAAACCGTCAGCAAGAACCTGGTCGTCTTCGGCTATCAGAATGCGCATGGCTGTCTCCTGTTGTTGTGGCTGCGGCGCTGGAAGGTCTGTCCAGCGTTCTGTGATTCTAGTGTCAGGTTCGCGCATCGCCACCCCGCGGGCACCGATAGCGCATCAATGCGCATAAGCCTCCAGCCCCAGGGCGACCACCGTGGCCACGTCTTTGCCCACCGCTTCGCGAAACTCGGCTTCGGCGTGCGCCACCGCATCCTTGAAGGCCTGCAGCCAGGCCAGCCCCACGGGCGTGAACACGACGCGGCGGGCTCGGGCGTCCAGCGGGTCCGGCTCCCGCTGCACCAAGCCCCAGGCGGCGCACTGGTCCACCAGATCGCCCATGGCCTGCTTGCTCATGCCCGCAGCGCGGGCCAGATCGGTCAGGCGCGAGCCCTCCAGCGCCAAATGCCGTGTGATGTGCACATGCGCGGCGCTGATCTGGTCACGCGAGGCCAAATTGGCCAGCGCCAGCGGCACGCCCTCGTTGCCCGCCATCAGGTGCAGCACGCGTTCGTCAAAACGGCGCATGGCGTGGCCCAGCAATCGGCCCAGGTGCGTTTCCCGCCAGCGGTCGTCTTGCAAGTCTTGGTCTGGCGCGGGCGGTAAAGAGGGTGTTTGAATCATTGGCAAATGATAAGGCAAACTGACCAAAAATAAGCTTTCAGCGTTTGTACAGTTCGTTTACAGTACTGTTCACGCATCCAGTAAACAGCACATCACTGCTGAACCAGGTGCCCCAACCCATTGATATTCAAGGAGATTTTCATGAGCGACGACAACAGCGAAAAGTCCAAAGCCCTGCAAGCCGCCCTGGCCCAGATTGAAAAACAATTCGGCAAAGGCACCATCATGCGCCTGGGCGAAGGCGAAGTCATCGCCGACATCCAGGTCGTCTCCACCGGCTCTTTGGGCTTGGACATCGCCTTGGGCGTGGGCGGTCTGCCCCGTGGCCGCGTGATCGAAATTTATGGCCCAGAGTCATCGGGCAAAACCACCCTCACCCTGCAGGTCATCTCCGAAATGCAGCGCTTGGGCGGCACCTGCGCCTTTGTCGACGCCGAACACGCACTGGATGTGCAATATGCCCAAAACCTGGGCGTCAACCTGCAAGAGCTGCTGGTCAGCCAGCCCGACACCGGCGAACAGGCCCTGGAAATCGTGGACAGCCTGGTGCGCTCCGGCGCGGTCGACTTGGTGGTCATCGACTCGGTGGCGGCCCTCACGCCCAAGGCCGAAATCGAAGGCGACATGGGCGACAGCCTGCCCGGCCTGCAAGCGCGTTTGATGAGCCAGGCCCTGCGCAAGCTGACCGCCACCATCAAGAAGACCAACTGCACGGTCATCTTCATCAACCAGATCCGCATGAAGATCGGCGTCATGTTCGGCAGCCCCGAAACCACCACCGGCGGCAACGCGCTCAAGTTCTACGCCTCAGTTCGCTTGGACATCCGCCGCACCGGCACCATCAAGAAAGGTGACGACGCGATCGGCAACGAGACCAAAGTCAAAGTGGTCAAGAACAAAGTTGCGCCGCCCTTCAAGACGGCCGAGTTCGACATCCTGTTTGGCGAGGGCATCAGCCGCGAAGGCGAGGTGATTGACATGGGCGTGACCGCCAAGATCGTCGACAAATCCGGTGCCTGGTACGCCTACCAGGGCGAAAAAATCGGCCAGGGCCGCGACAACGCCCGCGAATTCCTGCGCGAAAACCCGGCTTTGGCCCGCGAGATCGAAAACAAGGTGCGCGAATCACTGGGCATCCGCTTGCTGGAATCGGCCATTGCCGAACCCAAAGGCGAGTAAGAAGCCGTTCATACGAGGTAAATCTTGAACAAGCCTGGTTTTCAGCCCTCGCTCAAAGGCCGCGCCCTGCGGCTTTTGAGCCAGCGCGAGCATTCGCGTGTCGAGCTGGAGCGCAAGCTGGCCGCGCACGAAGAGGTGCCCGGCGATCTGGCCAAAGCGCTGGACGAGCTGCAAGCCCGCGACTTCATCAACGATGGCCGCGCCATCGAATCGGTGGTGAACCGGCGTTCGAGCAAGTTGGGTGCCGCCAGGGTCAAGCAGGAACTGGCCGCCAAAGGCTTGTCGGGTGAAGCGGTGGCCCAGGCCATGGCGGGCCTGAAAGAAACCGAGTTCAGCCGTGCGCAGGAGGTGTGGCGCAAGAAATTTGGCAGCCCCGCCCAAGACCCTCAAGCCCGCGTCAAGCAAATGCGTTTTTTGATCACCCGGGGGTTCAACGCCGAGGTGGTTCGGCGCGTGGTGCAAGGCGGCACGACAGAAGACCACTGATCTTTGGCGCAGGCGCTGCCAGCGCGTGCAGGTTTTCAGGACTTCAAATTCAGCGGCATTTGGGCTTGCGCGGCTGCCTTGGCCCAATGGCGCTCTTCCGCGGCGCGTTCGGCATAGCGGTTGAAGCGCCAGGAGGTGCCCTCTGCGGTGATGCGTTGCCAAATCGTGCGTTTTTCACCGGGACTCATTTCGGTCCACAGCTGGACTTCTTCAAAACTTCGGCCGCAGCCCTTGCAGGTCTCGTCGCCTTGGCTGGTCGAGCAAATCGCGATACAAGGTGTATCGGGCGTCGAGGCATACCAGTCTTGCCAGGCTTCAGCGGCTGCAGCCGGCAAGCTGAATTCGTCGGCCAAGTCCTGTTTGAAGTACACCATGAGGCCATAGACTTCGGCCAACGCGCGCAGCTCAGGCGGCAGCGACACCCCGTCGGGCGAAGGGTTCTTGGCCCGCCAGTGGTTGATGGCGGCTTCGATGTCGGTGATGTGGATTCCGGCCATGGTGTGTGTGTGCAAGGAGGGCGATCATAGCCTCAACCGGTGGCAAGGCTGGTCGCGCTCTTCACATGGCCTTTCAGCGCTGGATTTGCAATTCCCGCAAGCGGTCTTGGGCATGGCGTAGACGTGTGTCGACAATCGATGCCTCAATGTGTTCACCGGGCTGCAATCGGCCATGTCTGGCCAAGTCTTGTGCCGCACGCAAGCGGTCGATGGCACCGCTCCAGTCAAGTCGGGCGATTTGCGCTTCACCCTCGGCACGCAGTGAAGCCAGGGCCTGCCCTTGTGAGGCCAGCAAACCGGCCAGGAGTTGCCAGGCCTGCGCATCGTTGGGCGCTTGTTGAACCTGGCGGCGCAACTGTCGGGTGATGTCCTGTTGCAAAGGGTGTTGCGGCAAACGCAGCAATGCCTGTGCGATGGCCATGAGCTCCGGGCGTTGCAGTGCTGGGTCGTTCGCGCTCAGCATCAGCGTCGTCAACACCGCATCAAAGCGCTCTTGCTTGAAGGCGACCTCGGCACTCAACAAACGCAGCAGGCGTTGCGCGGACAGGGACGCGGCTGAAGCCTGTTGCGTTGGATTGACCCATTGGCTCAAGGCTTTGAGTGTGCGGTCCGCCGCCGCCATGTTGCGCATGTGCAGGTGCGCCAAGGTGGCCGCATACAACGCAGCGGACCGCTGCGCTGGGGATGCGCCGGTCATTTTTTCGGCATCCTGCGTCCAGGCTTTGAGGGCGTCCGGGCTGTTTTGCGACAAAACGCGCGCCCTCGCAGCCAGCATGGCCTGCGCCATGTCGGTGGGCACTTTGGCGGTAGAGGTGTTGAGTTGTTGGCGGGCTTGCATGTCGGCCAAACGCTCGGTGGTCAGGGGGTGGCTGCGCAGATAGGGGAACGCACCGCTGTCGTTCAGGCCCGCAGCTTGTTGCAGCTTGGCAAACATGCCCACAAAACCTTGTGGGTCGTAGCCTGCATCGATCAGGATGCCGTAGCCCACACGGTCGGCTTCGCGTTCCATGTCCCGTGAATAGCTCAATTGCGATTGGACCGCCGCCGCTTGCCCGCCCACAATCAAGGCCTGCCCGCCTTGTGCACTTTTGCTGGCGGCCAGGGCACCCAAAATCATCGAGCCAATGACCCAGGGCGTCATTTTGCTTTGGTCATTGATGCTGCGGGCAATGTGGCGCTGCGAGACGTGGCTCAATTCGTGGGCCAGCACCGAGGCCAGTTCGTCGTTGGAACTGACCACGGCAATCAGGCCCAGGTGCACGCCCAGATAACCCCCTGGCAAGGCAAAGGCGTTCACACTGCGGTCGCGCCCCAGCAGGATCCGCCAGGCAAATCGCTCTTGCAGCTCTGGCGAGAGTTCGCCGCGAGCGACTGCTGCCTTGACCAGCGGTGCCCACAACTGCTGGATGTAAGCGTCCAGCACAGGGTCTTCCAGAAAATCGGGATCTCGATAAAGTTCGCGTGCAATGCGGTCGCCCAGTTGTCGCTCGGCGCTCAGGGAAATGCTCTCGCCGTCACCCAGTGCAGGCAAGCCTGCTGGCTGCGACCAGGCGATGGGCATGGCCGTGGCCAACAGCAGCCCCGCCATGGCCATTTGTGAACGCAATTTGTTTTTCAAGGTCGTTGGAGTCCTGTTCAATGCCCGTATGATGCGCCATTGTTGTGAACCACATGTAAACGGGTATGACCCATATTGCCATGAGCCAGACGAGCAGTGTACTGACCCATTTTGATGCCCAAGGGCAGGCCCACATGGTGGATGTAGGCAGCAAAGCCCTGACGCGGCGCGTGGCCGTGGCCAGTGGGCGCATCGACATGCTGCCCAGCACTTTGGCGCTGGTGGCTTCGGGCACGGCCAAAAAAGGCGATGTGTTGGGCATTGCCCGCATTGCAGGCATCCAGGGTGCGAAAAGAACGAGCGACCTGATTCCCTTGTGTCATCCGATCGGATTGACCCGCGTGGCCGTGGAATTTGAAATTCAATCGGCTGCATCCTGCATTGTGTGCACCGCCACCGCCGAGGTCACTGGACAGACGGGCGTTGAGATGGAGGCCCTGACGGCTGTGCAAGTGGCGCTGCTCACCATTTACGACATGTGCAAAGCCGTTGATCGCGGCATGACCATCAATGCCGTTAAATTGCTCGAAAAGCATGGCGGCAAGTCCGGCAGTTTTGTGGCGCCCCAATGAGCCCGGTCTGACCGTCCGACTCAAGCAACGGGATGGACTTGCATTGGCCTGAGCTTGTCATGCTGGGTGGCTTGCTCTGCATGGCCCAGTTCGCTGCTGTGCGTGGGTTGTTCAAGCAAGAGTCATCCCGCGCGGTGAGTCTGTGGAGCCGCAGCGGCATGCTGCTGGGAATCGCTTTGCTGCTGTGGGGCTTGAGCGTTCACCTGCCCCCTGACATCGCGGTCGCTGGGGCCATGGTGCTGGCGCTGATCGGGCTGCTGGGTCTGATGGGTCTGATCCTTGCGCTGCGCCTGGCAGGTCATCGGCCCGTCAAAGTGTTGCAGACGGCTGCGGTGTTTTCAATCAGCGCAGCACTGGCTTGGGGGCTTGCCGCATTGGCGGGCATGGCCAACTGGGGTGGTCCGCAGCAGACAGGGCCAAACGACACGCTGTGGTTGCTGTTGATCGGCGTGAGCGCATTGGGCGTGATCGTGGGCAACCTGAGGTTTGTGGGCTTGTTCCTGGAACAACGGAACCGGCAGATCTTGCAGCTGAAGACTCAACAAGCGCATCAGGAACAAGCGCTTCGATGGAGCGAGCAGATGGTCCAATGGGACCGGCAGTATGGTTTGGGTGGTGTTGCGGCATCCTTGGCGCATGAGCTGAGTCAACCGCTGACCAACCTTTACCTGATCACCGACCGACTGGAGATGGAGCTCAAGGACTCGGGCGATCAGACCCTGCAGCAATGCATTCAAGACCTGCAAAGCAACACCCAAAAAGCAGGCGATATGCTTGGACGTATCCGTTCATTTGTCCGGTCCCGAGACCGTCGTTTTGAACCTGTGCAGCTGGGGCAGGTGATCGAGGGTTTGCAGCAACTGATCCGGCATATGCCCCTGTCCGAAGGGCTTCTAATCCGTGTGTCCATGCCGGACCCCGCACCTGTGGTTTGGGGCGAGTGCGCCCAGTTGACGCACCTGCTCATGAATGTGGCGCGCAATGCCATCGAGGCGACAACAGGTCAGGGCGTTCGCCAGCTTGACATTCGTGTGTGGCAAGCGGAACAGACGGTTCATGTGTCACTTTCAGACAATGGTCCGGGCATGAGCGCCGAGGCGTTGCGGCAGGCGGGCACTGCTTTTTTCAGCACCAAGGCCGGGGGCATGGGGGTCGGGTTGACGATTTCCAAATCCATGGCCAAACACCATGGCGGTCAATTGAAGATGGGCAACCTGGCCGCCGGTGGCGCTTGCATCGAATTGCAACTGCCAGCCCATGAACTGGGCAGCGCTCACCCGGCGAAAAACCAGGCGAGTCGCTGACAACCCTTAACGAAGGGCTTGTTGGCCTTGCTCGACCGGATAGCAAATTTCAATGAGCGATTCGGACAGGCTTTCGCAAAGGCAGTCTTCCAGTTTTTGTGGAGAACAGGCTTGCGTCTTGTGGGGCTGCACGGCATAGCTGGCCTGGCCTGTGGCAGCACCCACACCACCCAAGCCGCCAAAGCCTTGAAAGTAAAGTCGGCTGTAGGTGTTCTTGGGCGCTGCCAACTCTTTCACAACCAAGTTTGAGTTGCCTGGCGCTGTGATGTTGGCCTTGACCACCGCAGGCGACCAGTCGTAGTTGGCACTCAAGCCCCCGTTCAGACCATTGCCCTGGCCATAAACCACATGCACGTCTTTGCCTGTGCCCGCTACAGGGCTGTCAAACTGGCCGCTCACCGAGGTGATGGCCAGTGTTTCGGTGCCCACCAGACCGACGATGCTGCCCGCTTTGACCTGGGCCACCGTGGTGCCATCGGCCAATTTGTCTGCGGCAGAGGTGCCCGTGAACGACAGACGGGCTTTTTGAACGGACAAATTGCCCTGCTGCAAGCGCACTGCGTAGTTTTTGGCATCGGCCCCGCTGATTTTCAGATCGGATGAATAAATGCCTGCGTTGCGGCCTGAGGCCAGTCCGGAGACCACGATCGCATCACCAGCGATGAAGCCTTGCTGCTCATAAGTGCTTTGCTTGTGGATGTTGCCGTTGTAAACCACGCTTTCATCCAGCGCCTTGACGCTGGCTTCTTTGGGTGTGATGGTCAGCTTGCCATTGCCCACCGTGATCTCGTAGTTGCCGGCATCGGCACCCGAGACGGTCAAGGCCGACGTGTACTGGCCAACATCCCGGCCGCTGGGCAGGCCGTTGAAGCTCAGGGCATCGCCTGCAATAAAACCGGAATTTTGAGTGCCCGAAAGTTGTTGGTTGAGGCCGTTGTAGACCACGCTCTGGTCCAAGGACGACAAGCTCGCTGCTTTTTTACCGATGGTGAGCGGCGCGTTGTGGAAGCTGATGTTGTAGTTCTGGACATCAGCGCCAGTGGCTGTCAGCGCAGACCCATAGGTGCCCACATGGCGTCCCTGAGCCAGACCAGCGGCCTGAACCTGATCGCCCGGCAGGAAGCCACTGAGCGCGGCACCTGTTTGCGATTGTGTTTGGCCGTTGTACGTCACCGATGTCGCTGGGGCGCTGATGCTGGCGTTGGCCCGATCGATCACGCCTTCCTTGCTGTCGATGTATTCGATGCTGTAGTTGCCGGTGACATCCGTCTGCGTGCCGTCGATCAGACGAACGCCTTGCACCGTGACGGTTTTGCCCGTACCGGCATTTTTGTCCTTGAAGCTCAAAGTGCCGCCGCTCTCGACCTTGTCGCCGGCCAGGGCACCTGCCAAAGTTCCCACCACAATGCCTGAACCTTGGGCCAGCGTGGTGCCGTCATAGGTTTTGCGCACAGCCGATGCTTTCACTTGCAAGGGTGCGGGCGTGATGTGGGCTGTGGTGAAGCTCTGCAGCGTGATGCTGTAGTTGTCGACGTCAACACCTTCGAACGTGCTGCTGAGGGTCACCGTTTTATCCTGGCCCACATGGCGTGTATCGAAAGTGCCCGTGGCCAGGACTTTCACATCGTCACCTTGAATCATGCCGTCCAGAATCGCTGAATGGGTGGTGATTTCGGCTTGGGTCTGGCCGTCATAAACCTTGTTGTTCGCGGTCAAGCCGCTGACGGTCAAGGCTTTCTTGTGAATGTCAGCCTGCGTGGTCTTTTGATCAGTGACGGTGTAGTTGCCCAGATCGGCACCCCTCAGTGAGTTGACCAGATTGACGGTCTTGCCCTTGGCGGCATTCTTGTCGCTGAAAGTTCCGGTCGATGCCACGCTCAGGTCGTCGCCGCTGACTTTGCCGTCGAAGTGGGCAAAAGCGGTGGAGACCAAGGCAGTGGTGTTGCCGTCGTAAGTCTTGCTGTTGGCGGTTATGCCGCTCAACGTGATGGCTTTGGGTGTGATCGTGCCCTTGGCTGTTTCGGTTTTGATGGTGTAGTTACCGCTCATGTCGGCACCATCGGTATCCCTGATGCTCAGGCCTGAAGTGACTTGCAAGGTGCTGCCATTGTTGCCAAGGACGTTTTTGCTGGCAAATTCCTGGCTGGCGATGACGATGTCCGCGCCTGCGCTGTTGTTGATCACGGTCACAGCTTTGTCGGACGACACTTTGCCATCGTAGATTTTTTCGTCTGCAACGGCCTTCAGTGTGAGCTCGGCTTTGGTGATGTTGGCCGTGGTGCTTGTGTTGAAATTGGTCAGGTTGTAGTTGCCAGCATCGGTGCCGCTGATGGCCAGACCGTTGACGGTGACCGTCTTGTTCGTGCCGACGTTCTTGGTGTCAAAGTTGGCGCTGGTGCTGGACAGGCTCAGGCTGTCACCAGCCAATTGGTCACTGCTCAGCGAGGCGCTGGCTGTTGTAGTGGTGTCGTAAACCTTGTTGTTGGCGCTGGCGCTGATGACCAGGTCTTTTTTGCTGACCGAGTAGTTTGCATTGCTGGTGGTGACACCCGCAAAGCTGTAGTTGGCCGCATCGTCACCACTGATCACAGTAGCAGTCTGTTTGTAGCTGCCTACTTTGAGGTGGCCACTGGTGCTGGTGCTGGTGGCAGCATCGACGATCGAAGCCAAAGCAGTGACTTTGTCAGCAACTTTCACATTGGTAAAGCTCACGGCACCGGCATCGGCTGCCGTGCCATAAGTGCTTGTCACGTCAGCGATGGCTGCCCCGGTCAAGGCCAGCTGGTTCACTTTGTAGTCGCCCTTGATGCCTTCAAAGCTGTAGTTCTCCATGTCGGCACCCGTCAGACCCGTGAGTGTCTGAATGCCCGTGTGCACACCGGCTTTGAGATGGCCACTGTTGCTGGTCTTGCCTGTGGTGTCAATGTTCACCCCATTGGCATTCACCACATCAGTGCCCAGCTTGTTGGTGAAACTTACGGCACCGGATTGCAAGGCCGATCCGTAAATGCTCTCGCCTTGGGCAATGCCGCCGTTCAAGGCCAGTTTGTTGACTTTGTAGTCGCCTTTGACATCGGCAAACGTGTAGTTGTCCTTGTCAGAACCGGTCAGGCCGCTGATGGACTGGATGGCTGCGTGTTCACCGGCCTTGAGATGGCCGCTGGTGCTGAGCTGGCCGGATGTGTCGATGCTCACACCGCTGGCGTCCACCACATCGGTGCCCACCTTGTTGGTCAAGTTCACCGTGCCGGTGAGCAAGTTGGCACCGTAGGTGCTTTCACCCTTTGTAATGCTGCCAGTCAAGGCCAGTGGGTTGACTTTGTAATCGCCCTGGATGTTGGCAAAGCTGTAGTTGTCCTTGTCGGCACCCGTCAGGCCCGTGAGTGTCTGAATGCCCATGTGCACACCGGCTTTGAGGTGGCCGCTGGTGCTGGTCTTGCCGGTGGTGTCGATGTTCACACCGCTGGCCAAGACATCGTCACCGCTCACGGTGTTGGTCAGGCTCACAGCACCGGCCACCAGCGTGTTGCTGTAAGTGGTCAAGCCCTGTGCAATCGCGCCAGTCAGGGCCAACTTGTTGACCACGTAGTTGGCGGTGGGGGTCGTGGAACCTGCAAAGCTGTAGTTGCCTGCATCGGCTCCGGTCAAGCCAGCGCTGACGGTTTGCACATAGCTGCCGGCCTTGAGTTGGCCGCTGGTGCTGGTGGCGGCACTCACGAGGGTTGGGGTGCTGGCAGCCAGAACATCGTCTGTGCCCACTTTTCCGCTCAGGCTGACAGCTCCGGTGGCTGCGGCTGTGCCGTAAGTGGTGGTGACATCGGCAATGGTTCCGGTCAAGGCTTTGGCGGACAGAACAACCGAGTTGTTGACACCCGCGGTCAAGGCGGGCAATTTGTAGTTGCTGGCCAGGCCACCGTTGCTGCCGTTGCTCAAAGTCACGGCGTCCACGAAGTTGACGCTGTTGTCAGCCACGTTTTTGCTGTGGATCGAGGCTTGGGTGAATCCCAGGGTTTCGGTGCCCACGCCGGTGCTGATGCTCAGCTGTGTGCCGGTCAGTGTTTTGCTGCCGTCATAAGTTTTGGCGGCGGCCAGGCTGACTTCTTTTTGGTCAATGAACAAAGTGCCGTTGACTTTGGTGATGGCGTAATTGCCGTTGGTGTAAGCGCTGTCGTTCACCGTGCTGGTGTGTGTGCCTGCGTGGGTGGCTTGGGCACCTGCCGTGATGCTGGCCAGGTCGACTGCAACGCTGTCCGTTCCCTGCAGGTTGCCGCTGGTGATGGCAAAGCCGCTCACGCTTTGTTCGCTGCCGTTGTACACCTTGGTCAGGTCGCTGTTGGCCGTTAAGGTGAGGGGGGCTTGTGTGATCGTGCTGCTGGTGTTGCTGACCGTGGTGGGCAGGTTGTAGTTGCCCAGATCTGCTGTGCCCGCGGTGAAGTGACCCGCTGCCAAAGTGGCGGTCACGGTGTTGGCGGTGGCCACGTTCTTGCTGTTGTAGCTGCCCGCAGTTTGGGTAACGGAGGCCGTTTCGGTCACGCCGCCTACGGTCACGCCTGTGGCTGTGATGGCACCTGCGGCCAGGCTGGCGGCGGTGGTGCCGTCGTAAACCTTGGTCTGCTTGGCCAGGGTCACGGCGAGATTGGCTTTGGTGATGCTGCTGGCGGTGTTGCTGACTGTGGTGGGCAAGTTGTAGTTGCCCACATCGGCCGTTCCGGATGTGAAATGACTGGCCTGAAGCGTGGCGGTCACGGTGTTCGCGTTGGCGACGTTTTTGTCGTTGTAGGTGCCCGTGGTCTGGGTCACGCTCGCTGTTTCGGTGACGCCGTTCACCGTGACGCCTGTGGCCGTGATGGCACCTGCAGCCAAGTCGGCTTGGGTGGTGCCATCGTAGACCTTGGTCTGGTTGCTCATCGCGACCGACAGGTTGGCCTTGTGGATGGTGCTGGTGGTGTTGTCAACGTAGTGGATGTCGTAGTTTTGTGTGACATCGGCGTTGGCACTGTCCTTGATGGTCACGCCCGAAGCCTTGACGTGTTTGTCGCCAGTGCTGGCATTTTTACTGACAAAGGCCTGCGAGCCTGCAGCGTTCACGGACTCGCCTGCCGCTTGGCCTGCCAAAGTGCCCACGGTGCCTGTGCCCGTGGCCGAGGTGGTGCCGTCGTAGGTTTTTTCTACTTGCGTGGCGGTGACCGTCAAACTGGCTTTTTGGATGGTGCCCGTGGCCGTGTTTTGGGTGACGCTGTAGTTCTTGCCATCGTTGCCATCGTTGATGGTGAAGGTGCCAACCTTCAGCGTCGATGCCCCGGTGCCCAAGGCATGTTTGCTGTCAAACACTTGGGTTGCGGTGATGGTGTCGCCCACCTGATGGCCCGAGATTGCGACCACGCCCGAAGAGCTGGTGGTGCCATCGTAGGTTTTGGTGTCGGTGACCGCTGACAGGCTCAGAGCCCTGGGGCTGATGTTGGCGGTGGTGGTCAGGGCACCGGTGGTGCTCAGGTTGTAGTTGGCCCAGCTGCCCGAACCATCTGTTTTGCTCAATGCCGTGACATCCGCAACCGTGACCGTTTTCCCATCGGCGACGTGTTTGTCTGAAAAAGTACCCGAACCACTGACGGACAAAGTCTCCGAGCCCACGCCGGTCGCGATGACGCCCGAGGTGATGTTGGCTGTGTTGCCACCGTCATAAATTTTGTTGGCCGCAGCGATGCTGTCCAGGGTCACATCTTTCTTGAGGATGGTGCCCAGGGCCGTTTGGGTGGTGACGGTGTAGTTGCCACTCATGTCCGCCCCCCCCGTGTCTTTGATGGTGTAGCCGGAGGTGAGCTGCAAGGTGCTGGCGTTCAGGCCGAGCGCATTTTTGCTGGCAAATTCCTGGGCGACGGTCACCACATCTGTGCTGCCGCTGGCATTGATGACTTCGACGGTTTTGTTCGATGCAACCGTGCCGTCATAGGTCTTGGTGTCGGTCACCGCTTTCAGAGTCAGGTTGGCTTTGTTGATCGTGCTGGTCGTGTTGTCCACATACGTCACGCTGTAGTTGCCACCGTTGTTGCCATCGTCGATGGTCACGCCAGACACCGTGACGACTTTGTTGCCGGTGCCTGCATTTTTGTTGGTGAAGGCAAATGTGCCGCCACTGACCGTGTCTGTGCCAAACAGCTGCGTGCTTTGCGTGGCCACTGCAGAGCCCACGGCATTGGTGGTGCCATCGTAGGTTTTGCTCACGTTGCTGGTGGTCAACTTCAACGTGGCCGTGGTGATGACGCCGTCAGTGCCCGAGAAGCTGGATTTGTCACCCGCGAGGTGGTAGTTGCTGGCATCTGCACCACTGAGTGCGATGTTGCTCACGGTGTAGCCCAGGCCCGTGCCTGCGTGCTTTTGCGAAAACGCACCGGAGCCACTGATGGACACGGTGTCAGCGTTCAGTTTTCCGGTCAAGCCCACCACCACGTTGTTCATGGCCGTGGTGCCGTCATACACCTTGGTCACACCAGAAGCGTTGGGGGTGATTTCTTGGGTGCTGACGGTCAAATTGCCCACAAAAACCGGGGCACCCACAAAGTTGCCGCCATTGACGATCGGGTTGAGGTCTTTGATGCTGTAAGTGCCCACAACCGTGTTGCCCGAGGTGCTGGTGCTCGCCAAGCTGGTGCCTGCGTAAGGCTTGAGCGTGGCGCTGATGGTGGTGCCCAGGCCATCATTGAATGTGTAGTTGTTGTCTGTGCCTGTGCGGGTCAGGGTGATGATTTCATCGCTGTTGCTGTCCAGGTACTGCGCTGTCGTTTCATAGACTGGTGCAGTGCCATAAGTCACCGTGGTGTTGGCCGTCTTGATCAGCAACTGGTCGGCGGGAACGATGGTGTAGGTGCCAGGGGTGTAGGCAATGTTGTAGTTGCCCGAAGTCAAACCGTTGGCAGACAGCACGCCGGCATAGACGCCTGCACCCATGTCGCTGTTGGTGCGGGTGATGGCCAGTGTGCCGCCCAAAACAGCGCTGGTCTCGCCATTGACAAAGCCTGCGTAGCTGACGCCCGCATAAGAGGTGTTGTCGGTGCGCCCTACAAAACGCGCATCGTTGTTGGCCGTGACGGTGAGGTTGGCTTTGTTGACGGTGAGTGCACCTGAGGTGTAGGTCACGCCATAGCCCAGCGCGCTTTTGCCGCCCGCGTCAGAGCCCGAAATTTCGTAAGTGGTGGGGGACGCATTTTTAGCGCCTTGCGACGAGCCGCCATAAGCCGCGTTGGCGGTCACCGCCGCAAAGGTGTCACCCTTGATCAGTGCGCCAGAGGTCACCGCGCCGCTGAGCGAGCCGCCTGTGAAGCCCAATCCATCATAAGTTTTGGATGCATTGTTGACTTGCACCGTCACCAGCGGTTGTTCACGGTAAATCGTGTATGTACCGGATGCCAATGCAGCCGTGTAGTTGGTGTCCACTTCATCGCTGTTGTAGCGGTTGTTGCCGGTTACAGCCCCCACACCCGTGCTGCCTGCAAGCGAGCCCGTCATGAAAGTGACGCGGCCACTGGCCCCCGCACTCACCGAACCACTGCCGGAAATGGTCACATCGCCGCCTGTGGCTGTGCCCGCACTGGCGGGCTTGCCTGCCACCAGCGTGACGGCCGAACTGGTGCCATTGGTGGTGCTGATGGCTTGTGTCACGGACAAGTTGCGATCGGCATTCAGGTTCACGGTGCCACCGGTCAGGGCGATGGTGCGGTTCACCGTCAAATCGCTGGTGGCGCCGGTGATGGCGGCAGACACGTTGCCTGCACCCGAAATGTTGTTGGCAATGGTGGTGGCTTCTGCCAGCACATAACTCAGGTTGGCGTTATTGCTCAGGGTGACATCGCCTGCGCCCAATGTGCCTGTGGTGCCCGCGTTGCCCACTTGCAAAGTGCCCCCGCTCACGGTGGTGGTGCCTGCGTACGTATTGTCGGCTGTTAGTTTGGTGGTGCCTACGCCAATTTGGCTGAATGAACCTGTGCCGCTGATGGCGTTGGCAACCGTGTAAGTGTCAGAACGGTTGATGGTCAAATTGCCGTTATCTTCAACCGCTCCTGTGCCAAGCGTACCTGTGGTGCCCCCATCGCCCACTTGCAAAGTGCCTGCACCAATGGAGGTGATGCCCTTGTAGGTATTCGTGCCGGTCAAAATTTGCGTGCCCGCACCTACTTTGCTGAGCGAGGTCACGCCGGTGTTGTTTGTCGTTGAACTGATCACACCGGAGAATGTGGCTACTCCTGCCGTGGGGTTGTAGGTCCCTGCGGTCGTGCCATTGACGCCCACCGTGATGCTGCCTGCGGTGGAGTAACCGGTAGAAATAGAGCCTGCCCCCGTCAGGGCATCGACGCGAATATTGCCCTCTGAGCCCGCAAATGTGGCACCTGAGGCCACATTTAAGCTGGACAAGTTATTGGTCCAGTTCTCGTTGCTGTTAGAACCACCGACAAAAGTGCCTGCTTGCACATCGATCAAAGAGCCCGCACCTAAATTGAAGGTGGCCGCCGTGGTGTTCCAAACCACCTGCCCAGCCCCTGTTTTGCTGATGGTGCCGTTGCCCGCAAAAGTCGTGTTGGTGTAAGCGGTGGTATTGATGCCCGAAGTCACATCGAAATTCAGGGTGGCGCCACTGGCAATGTTGAACTGGCCTGTGCCGTATTGCGCCAAATTGGAAGTGGCCTTTAAAGACATCGTGCCCGCATTGACGTAAGTTTGACCGGTGTAGGTGTTGTTGACGGTGCCTGTACCCACCTGTGGAAACGTCAACACCCCCGTGCCTGCCTGGGTCACTGTGCCTGAGCCGCTGATGGCATTGGTGACGGTGATGTTGTCCGAGCGTTTGAAGACCAGGGCGCTGTTGTCAGTGACCGAACCGGTGCCCAGCGAACCCGTTGTGCCGCCGTTGCCCACTTGCAGCGTGCCAGCTGTCGTGGTGGTGATGCCGGTGTAAGTGTTGTTGGCCAGCAGCACGCCGGTGCCGCCTGCGCCGTTTTCTGTCACCGTGCCGGGGCCGCTGATGGTGCTGGCCACCGTGGACGTGCCCGATGTGTTGGTGAACGATAAATTGGAGCCGCTGTCGGTCAGCGTGAGTGTGCTGCCTGCAGCGCCCAAAGAGCCAACAAAGGTCACTGCAGGAGTTGCTGTATTGGTATAGCTACCGATGGCCAAGGTCTTGCCTGCGTTGACCGTCGTTGCGCCTGCAAAGGCAGTGCTGTTGCCCGTCAGGGTGACCACGCCAGATCCGGCCTGAACCAAGCTTCCCGTGCCCGTGATGATCGAGTCATTTCTATAGGCCTCTGCACGGTTGAAGGTCAGTTTGGTGCCTGCCGCAATGCCGATGTTTGTGGCATCCAGTGTGGCGGTTGTGGATGCTGTTGCGGCCGTGCCGTCACCGACCTGCACATTACCTGCATTGATGTTGAAGTTGGTGGCTCTGAATTTGTCTTTGATCAGCAAATTGCCGCCACCCGACATGTTGACTGTAGTCGCACCGCCCCCGCCACTTCCCAGCCCGTAATTGGTTGAGCTTTGTGTGAATGCCAGAGCAGCAAAACTGCTGTCCAAAAGGGTTGTTCCGCTGGTTGCAGGGGTCAAATTGAAGTTCACATCGGCAGAGTTGGCGTTCAGTGTGCCTGTGATGGTGTTTGTTGCCCCGCCGCTTGTGCTGAAACTGTTGGTGGTGCCACCTTGGCCAATCGGGTTACCCCCTAGGTTCATGATGCCGCCACCCATCCCGCCTGTGAAATTGAAGGCGGTATTTTTCACCCAGCTCAAATTGGAAGGGGCGAGCGAAAACGTGGATGCGTTTTCCACATTGATGCTTGTGGGATTGAGCTGCGCGTAACTTTGACTTCCCGCAGGTGTTGTTGAGAGCGTCAAGCTACCGCCGTCCTTGACCGTGTAGGCGTTGGACACGTTCGTGGCCATGGAGGGGGTGGCAATCCACGAACCCAGTGTCAACGCACCCGTGCCCGCCTTGGTGAAGTTGGCCGCGTTGATGGCGCCGTCGTAGGTGCTGGTGCCGCTTTGTGTGAAGGTAACGCTGGCATTTTTGTTGGTGGTGTCACCAATCGCGCCCGCACCCGTGATCGTGCCGCTGGTCGATGTCAGGTTGATGTTGGAGCCCGTGCCCGTCGCGCCGGTATCTTTGATCGCTGCCGAATTGACCAGATTGCCATTCGAGGTGATGTTGATCGTGGCCGCCGTGCCCGAACTGGTGATTGAGCCCGCGTTGGTCAAATTGACGCCGGTGTTGGTGGTCGTGGCCACATTGCCCAAAATGTTGACGTTGCCCGTCGCGGTGATGCTGCTGGCAATGTTGACGGCATTGGTGGCGCTGCCCGAGTTGGCCCCCGCCGTGAGTGCACCACTGCTCCAGTTGATGGTGCCTCCTGTGTTGTCCAGAGACACGTTGGTGCCCGCCAGCGCTGCTGTGGTCGAGATGGCCCCGCCCGTGGTTTGCAAGAGAAGACCCGCACCACTGGTGAACGCACTGGACGCGGTCAGCGTGCTGCCCGACTGCAGGTACACATTGCCCGTGGTCGCGGCGGTCGTCACAGCCGCAGTGGTGGTCATGGCACCCGATGTGGTGCTGCCAATCTTGAGGGTGCCTGCCTTGATCAGATTCATCTCGGCATTGGTGATGCCCAAGGTGAGCTGGGTGGCGTTGAGCACATCGGCCCCGCCCACATTGACCAGGGTGCCCGCTGTTTTGTTCTGAATGGTGGTGGTGCCTGCGCCAGAGTTGATGGTGGATGTTTGCAGTTGCACACTGTCTGTGGTCAATATCACATTGGCACTGGTCGTGCCTGCGGCCACGCCAACAGTGCCACCACCAATGAGCACGCCGACACTTTTTGCGCCATTTCCACCTTGGCCGATGATGTTGATATCGGCGCCTTGTGAACTGACTACGGTACTTGCATTGTCAATGTAGACACCAATGTTTGAGCCAACGGTTCCTTGTCCACCAGTTCCTGAAACGGTGACCTTGCCTGCACCGACGGCTGCCACCTTGGCTCCTGAGATGGATACGCCGATATTGGTTGCAAGGCCTCCTGAACCATTGCCACCATATCCCGTGACAGCAATATCACCGCCCAGCGATGTGACAACTGCGTTGGCGCCGAGAGCTACGCCATAAAGATAGTCACCAGCAGCGGCGGCCGATCTTGAATCACCGATGAGGGAAACAGTCCCTGTTGAGCCGCCCGTGATGGTTGCGCCTGAAATTTGAATGGCTTTGCTGAGAGTGGCTGTTGTTGTTGTGCTGTAGCCGTTCATAGTGATGGTGCCGGCGCCAGTTGTTTTAATGGAGCCATTCGTCACGACAATGCCATGAACATTTGGGGTGTTTGCGAGAGCGGTCTTGAAAGTGGTTCCTGTCATGGCGATGTTGCCACCACCGGCATCAAATGCAGCTGTACTCAACGAAATGCCTGCGTAACCGGAGATCCCATCACCCGCTGCACTGCCTGTGCCGTTTAATGCCGTGCCACCACCCAAAGTGATGTCGCCCCCCTTGCTTGTAATGCCAGAACCCGTGTTAAAGATAATCGCCCCACCACCAGCGGCATCTGAATCGCTGTTGAATACGACGTTGAGCTTTCCGGTGTTCGATGTGATGGTTTTACTGGCCGCGACCGTGATGTTGCCATGCGCTTGCAAGGTCAAGGTGGCATCACCGCCACCTGTCTTGCTGATGCTTTCGTTGACGGCAATGTTGCCTGCGCTTGTGCCACCTGCGCCAGTGGCCAGCGTCACGCTGGTGCCGGCGGTCAAGTTGGCTGAAATGTCAGAAGCCAAAATGATTGAATCAGCGCCGCTGGTGTAGCTGCTGGTGTAGGGCGTGCCCGTTGCACCGCTGGCGGCAATGGTGATGTTGGTGGGGTCCAGCAGCCATTCGCTGGCTTTGACGCGTGTGCCAGTGGTGGACAGCACATCACCCGAGGTCTCCACAAAACCCTTGCCACTCTCCAGCCTGGCCCCACTCACATCGGTGGCCTTGGCCAGCACGCCGGTTTCTTCGTCGCGCCCGATCACGATGTCGCCGCCTTTGCGCGCTTGGCCCTCGTCATCTTGACCGCTGCTGTTGGCCGTGATGCGCCCGTCCACCTTGATTTGGCCGCCATCGGCCAGCAAGTGCACCGCACCGGCTTGCACGCCGCTGGTGTCGATGCTGCCGGAGTTCAGCACGCTGGCCACGGCCTGGCCCAGTGCAGCGGCTTGCATGTAGACCTGACCGCCTTCGGCCACGATCACGCCGTCCTTTTGGTTGGCCACCGAGGCGTTGATGCTCGCTGGCGTCAGCTCCAGTTTGATCTTGCCCGTGCGCCCGATGGGCACGGTCACAGTCTCTGCTGCGCCCAAAGCCACGCCGCCTTGGGGCGCAATGATCTGGCCTTCGTTGCTCACGCTGGCACCCAGCAAGGCGACATAGCCGCCCGGGGCCACTTCGATGCGGCCTTTGTTGATGACCTGGCCCGTGCTGTCGCCCCGTGTGTAGCGCTCTTTGCCGGCCATGAAGTCAGCGTCAGAGATGTTGAGGGTGGACGCGGTGAAGGCGCTGGCGCTCACGCTGCCATCGCTGCCGACCACGATGCCTTTGGGGTTGACCAGCACCACCTGGCCGTTGGCCTGCAGCTGACCCAGGATGTGGGTGGGGTTGTCTGACAGCACGCGGTTGAGCAGCACCGATTGGCTGCTGGGCTGGGTGATGTTGACTTTGGCGTTTTGACCAATATCGAAGCTTTGCCAATTGACCACCGCTTTGGCCGTGCTTTGGGTGATGGCCAGCTGGTTGGCGGCCTGGCTGAAACTCACGGCCCCCTGAGCCACCTGGGGGCCTTGGGGCAGGGTTTGGCTCCATGCCAGACTGACCGAAGCAAAACCCAGGGCCAGCACGCCCATGAAGCGTGCGCTCACAATGCCTGATGGTGCGCCCGGGGCTGTTCCCGCACCTTGTCCTTTGGACTGGCTGCAAGCATGTTCACCCACGGCCACCAAGGCGCCCAAGTGCTTAGAGAAGATGGTTTTGTAGCAAAGATGGTTCACGGCAGGAATTCGTCAAGTGACGCACCCACACGCGAAAAGCCAAAAACGCTTATCTATCAGTTATGAGTGCTTATTTGTCAATTTTCGATTTCCTTGGAACTTCTATCATTGTCCAATTGGGGTATTCTGTCGAATTTAATAAAACTTTTTTACTTTTATTGCCAATAGTTGCGAATTCACCGAATGGAATGAGAATTCAAAAAATAGTAAATTGGTGCTCAATAAAAGTAGCTCACAGACAGGTTGACGCGCTGGTTGTTGGGGCTGGATTCGATGTTGCTGGGCAACCAGGCTTTGTAGCCACCGTGGCCCTTGGCCCATGTCAATGCGTAATGCAGTTGAAAGTACCGTCCTTGCAGCTGCAGGCCAGAACCCTGCAAGGCATAGCGGTGCAAGCTGGAAGAGGCCGAGGGCTGGGCCTGGAGAATCACCTGCCCGATGTCATAGAACATCGAAATCGAGGCGTTCATAGGCAGGGTTTGGGTCAGCTCCAGGCTGCCCAGCAGCCCACGGTCGCCGATGCCATCGGCGCTGGTGTAGGCGCGCACACCGTTGACGCCGCCCAGCGTGATCTGGTTGTAGCCGTCCAGATTGCGGTTGGCCCATTGGCCCCGCAAGCGGCCACTCAGGCGCAGCGAACCGGTGGCATCCAGCGCGGCTTGGCTTTTCAGGGCGAAATCCAGCTTGCCATAAGAGCCCGCTGGCACCGCCGCACTGACCGCATCGGGGTACTGACCCAGTGTCAGGCCCAGTTCGGCCCGTGTTGGATCGTTCGACAGGCGTTCGTTGTCGGCCGTCAGGCGCCAGCGCAGCTGGTGGTCCTTGATGTTGGAAATGGGTGCACCCGTGGCTTGCAAACGGCTTTCGCTTTGGCGCGTGACCAGATCCAGCTGGGTTTTCAGGACCACGTCGCGTTGTCCGCCCACGATGCGCGTCAGTCCTGCGCCGAGTTCGCTCGACTCGCCCTGGGTGCTGGCCGTGCCGCCCAGCACCGAGCGGCTGCGCGATTGCGAGCCAAACAACTGCCAGCGTGACCCGGCCAGAGGCAGCAAGGACTCGTAGTCGGCGCGGGCGTAAGCAATACCCTCGGAGGCCTGGGCCAACAAGGACAGCTGCGATTTGATGCCCGGCAGGCCGATGGTGGCCGCCCCCATCATCTGAGCGCGTCCGTATTGTTTAAGTCCGTGGTTGTTGACTTGGACCACCCCCGATGACAGGCGTCCCGGCGTGGGCAGCGCGGGCGCGACCGTGATCACCAGGTCCAGCAATTCCGGTCCCACCGCCCGCAAAGTGGCTTCGAGTTCGATGGGTAAGTCGTAGCTGGCCGAGTCCAGCGCTTGGTCAAGGGCCAGTGTGTCCACGGGCATGCCCGATTTGAACTTTTCAGCAAAGCGCGATTGCACGCGTTGCAAATGGGGGGCCTCCATTTTTCCATCCAGCGACAAGACGCGCAGCACATTGATGCGGGGCTGCATGGCCTGGATCTTCAATTGCTGGCCACCCGCCACCGGCACCACTTCGGTTTTGGCATAGGCCATGAAGCCTTCCCGGGCCGCCTTGTCGTAGAACCAGGCGTGAAAAGCCTGGATTTGCTCAATCGACACCGGCTGCCCGATGCGGGATTGCCAATAGCGCTCGATCGCGGCAGGCAGCAAGCGGCTGTCCACCTGGACCGATGCGAGGCGCTCAATGGCCGTGTTGGCCTCCAGCCCCAGCGTGTCCACATGCACCAGCGGTTTGGGTTGTGCCCGTTCCCGCAATTGCTGGCCCAGCTGTTCGATGTTTCTTTGGGCCGCTGCGGGGTCGGCCTGTGCCTGCGCCGCAAAGGGCAGAAGGCCGCAAGTGAGCCAAAACAACGCGCTCAGGCCGTGTCCGTGTGGGTGTTGATTCAGTGTGTTCATGGGGCGTGTGCTGTGAAGCGCTGTCTTTGAAAGACAGACTTTGATGACATTTTTAAAAAAATAGAAGCATAACGTTTATGCGCGGCATGTTTTTAGAAACCAGGTGCGGTGCATCCATATCCTCCCCGAGCGCCATGGTGGACTCGTCAACGCGTCATTGAGCGTCTTGCCCGGCAATAACCGTCAGGGTTTGTCCGTCATTGCGCAGTGGGCCGGGGTTACACCAAGTTCGTCATCGAAACCCTGATCGACGAAGTGGCCCGTGGCGTGGGGGCCGACCCCTTGGTTTGCCGCATCGATCTGCTGAATAAAAAACCGCGCGGTCAGGCGGTGTTGAAGGCGGTGGCCATGCTTTGCAACCGCGGTGTTGAACGGAAAACGCCTGCGGGCGTTGCCTTTGCCGATGGTTTGACCGGCTTCGAGCTTCATTGACCGCCCATCGCCCACAGGGGTGGGCTCCTGGTATGGATTGACCTGTCAATAGGTGCCGGTTGTTTTTAAGCTCTCTCTGTTTCTTTTGTCTTCTCGGTCAGTGACTGTGGATCAGGGACTACGAGGCTGATTGGGCGACGGTA
>Ga0255128_1000273_pt1 | contig 23291 bp, 34 predicted proteins | sample Law_Miss_RepC_8d_FD_188562 | JGI IMG/M metagenome (GOLD analysis project Ga0255128, IMG submission 188562) | Freshwater microbial communities from St. Lawrence River, New York, United States - Law_Miss_RepC_8d | ecosystem: Environmental > Aquatic > Freshwater > River | place: USA: New York... | reverse complement strand
GCATACACCACAGCGGTGTCACCCGTCATTGGTTTGTTGCGACCCTTCGATGTGTTGGCCCAGCTAAATTGCTTTCGAGCATACACCACGTCACAGACACTGGTGTTGGCCTGTGCTGCCCTGTTCAATGTCACAGCAGCAACAGCTTGCATGCCTTCAACACCCTCACCACGTGCCTCATGGTAGATGTTCTTCATCATGCAGCACCACTCTGAAGCCACTGCAGGGGACGGTGTCGGTGCATGGTCACAAGAGGCTGTGCTGAGTAGTAAAGCACCGAGGAAGACGGTGATGGGGATGTGTCGGGCTATGCTCATGTCACACTCCCTGTTCCTCTGCCATCAATGCTGCCCACTTGAGCCACATATAACGCATACCTTGCACTGTTTCATCAACGTTGGAGTATTCGTGTGGTTGATCGCCATACTTCTTGAACAAGGTGTGACTACCTGTGTCACACCCCATAGCTTTCAAGCCATCAAAGACACGATCGTACAAACCGTCAGCGTTAAAGCTGTATGTCAGCTGATAGATGGCTTCAGTAACAGCACAGCATGAGAACTTTTCCTTTATACCATCAGCGGTATATCGTCTGTCATGAGCCAAGCATTTGTCAGCGGCGTAGTGCAGCACATCTGCAACGGTGGGTTGTTTCTTTTTCATGCTGTCACCTTTGCAATGTATAAAGCAATACGAATAGACACAGGCAACACCTTGCGGTAGTAGTCTGTCTCGTGGTTGTCTTTCTCTTGCACACCAAGTGAGGTTAGCAACACATTGGCATGGTCAAGTTCTCTCTTGTACTCTTCACGGGCATCTGATGCATACTTCAGAGAGTCTTCGGTACTCTTCAGCTTCTTCTCAAGTTCAGCGATGCGGATAACCTGTGCCTTGTTGTTGGTGTACAGGTTACACACTTGCACTTCGTCAAGAGATAGGGTGATTGTCTCAGGGTCATCGCCCTGAATGGTGATATTGATGGTGTTCATAACGGTGCATCCTCATGGTTGGCTGGGTTGAACGGTGGACGCTTATGTCCACTGTCGAGTGGGTTAGGAAACTCAGGAAAGGGCCACATTACTTACTACTCCACAGAGGTTACTCTTCTTTGCTCTGGCCTTGATTGTCTTGGACACTTGAGTGCATAGATGTTTAACCAATTGAGAATCTAAGACCATAGAAACCTTGTCACCGTGGTTGTCTGTGCAGTAGACAAGAACACCAGAGTGTTCAGAGTCCACAGACACAGCAACAGAGCAACCGTCTTCCTCGTCACGCAACTGAAAGATTTTCAAAGCCATATTCGTACCTTTCATAGCTGCGGATTTTGCTGTCACGATTGCTACGCTTCTCAACAAACTTGACTCGTGTGTCTCGTTCGTTCAGTGCCATACATAGGGTGGTCAGGTCACAGTCTTCTTCGAGGTAGGCATAGTCGCCACGTTGGTAGCTGTAGCGACTAATCTTGTCGGCAATGCCGAGGTTGACTAGCACGTCTCGCTTGACCTTGCCCCAGCCATGACCGGGGTCGCTATACATTGTGATGGTGAATGTTTTTTCCATGTCAATCCTTACGAACAAAAAAGAGGAACACAATACATGTGATGATGACACCAGTGCAGATGCCGATAATGAAGTCTGGTGTCATGTCATCACCACCAGCTATCATAATAAACAGCATTGCCATCAGCCAGTGCCTCTCTTGCTTTAGCAATGAAGTCGGCTACGCTTTCGAGGTCTTCGGGGTAGATGGTTTGCTCACCGAAGAAGAAACCATTGATGGGCACCAACTTGTTGTTGCCTGTGTCCATCTCAAGTCGGTCAAGATCTTTCGCATCAAGGCGAACGGTGTTGCAATTGAACGACACAGCAGTGCCACCTTTGAGGCGGTAGAGATCTTCCATCCAACCATGCAAAGCATTGAACTTACGCCAGTAGAATAGCTCTGTTGATTCAAACAATGGATGAACATCGTTTTCATCGTAGCGTTTCAGGTCAACTACGTTGTCGCCAGCATCCTTTGCTGACACTGTGAATGCATACATGTCTAAGCCCATGATTGTTCCTTTCAGGAAAGTTCTAGTTCGTTTTCAAAGCATTGCCATTCACATTCAATGGCGTAGTCTAGGTCACCGTAGTATTCACCACAGGTGATTGCATCTCTTGCCCTGATGTGTATCATGGCAGTGTCACATTCGGACAGGTCAAAGCTTAGCTGTGTCACATGTTTCCTTTCAGGAGAGTTGCTCTTGGATGATGTAGGTCGATGCAGCCAGTGCATCTTTGATGGAATCGACAGCCCAGCCAGTGTATGTCTGCCCTTCGTTGTCGAAGAACAGTTCATAGACCTGTGCTGTCTGGTCAAACTGTGCCCAGATTTCGATGCCGTTTTTCTTGGTGATGAGTTTCATGATTGTTTCCTATACAGGACAACTCGACAGTGAGTCAGTAATGCTACTGTGGTCAATAGCATTACAAAGCGCTGTCAATTCCAGACGTTGATGTGAGAACGTTTGTTCTCGCTTACAGTCAGTGCCACAAGACGACCTGTCTTGATCGGATGCTCACCGTACAAGTGGACGAAGCTGTCGTATTTGTAGGGGTTGTATGTCACGGCTGTGCCGTTGTAAACGATGCGCTCAATTGTCAACTCATCGTCAAGGCTGCCGAGCCATTGACCGACAACACCAGCATGAACGTTCTTACGTTGTTCACGAAGGACACGCTGTCGACCTGCCTCTGACACCTTGAACACACCGTCAGACAGCAACACCTTGTCACTGTGTGCCACGACACGGCCCTTGTCCTTGCCTTCCAGTGCTTTGATGCTAAAGCATTTGCGATGTAGATTAAAGTATACGTACACTTTCATTGTGTGTCCTTTCAGGAAAGCTTTTTCAGTTCATCGGATGTGTCATCGATACCCAATTGAATGCGGTCAACCCTGTCCCATTCACCCATGTTATACGCCTCATCCCTTGCCTCTTGCAGGGCGAAGAGGTGATGTTGAAGCTTAGCTTTACGGCTTTGCAACTGTGCATAATGCAAACGTGCATCTTCACGGTCAAAGCCGCCTCGTCGTGTTGTGTACATTGTGTTTCCTTTCAGGAATTAAACGAAGTCAAAGCTGTATTCATTGCCCGGTGTCACAACAACACCCACACCGCTATTGGAGAACACTGTTTGCAGCTTCGCTGCTTCACGTGCTGTGCATCCTCTGACGAACAATGTACCATTGTACATTTCCACTTCATCTGCACTGATACAAACTTTGTTTGCTGAATCGATCACCCATTGATCGAACTGCATAACGTTGCTGAATTGTTCCATGTTGTTTCCTTTAGGAAGGCTTGATATAAACTCTGTAGCCCTGTGCCACAAAGCTTATGAAAGCCACGTCATTATCTGCACCGACCCCGATGCCATGACGTAGTCCCTATGCACATTATCATCCTCATGTGCTATGAGCAGTGTAAGATGTTACGTGCTTACAATCACGCTGGTCCATAGCAACATCTGTCACATGTCACCGACACCACGTCAGGTTTTTAAAGAACAATTTTGTGATGCCGATGCATCGATGCTTTCAATTATGCAGACTTTGCAAAACCCCTGTCAAGTGTAAGGCCATTCAACCTTACTCGCTGTAGGGACTTTGCAAAGCCTCCCCGAAGGGAAGCCTTACGTTATGCTACATACTTGGCACCTGAGCCGTGTGCCACAACAGCGATGCTCTTGGCTTTCACGCTATTACCAGCACACAATCCACACTTCTCACATGTCGTCTTGGCACCGCCTTCGGCTGTAGCAGGACACACAATTTCGCTGCCACGGATAATGTCGTTGACATTAGAAACGATACGGAATGTACGGCGACCCAAGCTCCAAGACAGCGAAGCTGCAGCGACTGACTCGACGCTTTCCATATACAGTGCAGGGTTGAATGCAGCACCTTCGGTGTTAGCTTGGTGGCTGTAACCAGTGTGGCCTTCAGCTTCGCTGATCAACTCATTCCACACCGAAGCTGGCACTGCAGCACCGTCACCGTAGGTGCCGATTCTGACCATGCGGCCTTTGCCGATAGCAGCAAGGCTTTCAGCCTTCGGATACTTACCAGCGGCAAAGCCTTTGTAGACAATCACTGGACCCTGTCCAATTACTACGTAACAGCTACGATTCTTTGCCAGCTTCGCTGTAGGGTCGTCAGTAGCAGTGCCACGGTGAGGACAAGTGCCACAAATGGCAACATCGGCACCTGTCTTGGATGCATCACGGGGATCCATATCGCTACGGATGATGTAGGTCTGTATCATGTCCGCTGTCTTTGCATTGCTTGACTTCGTCAAGGCGATAGCGACAATTGGTGAGCCATCGATCAACGATGGACCTTCATATACTACGTATCCGGTGGGTTTTGCTGCGTTTTTCATGGTGTTTACCTTCGGTAAGTGACAGCGGGAATCGCCGTCGATGGGTTGAATTATAGCGACTTCGGATTGTCCTTGTCAACTGTGGGGTTATTTGGTGGCCTTCATCGCAACGAAGTTGCCACGCTTATACACAGTTGCAACGTCATAGCATGATGCCCATTCTGCAGCTTCGCTGTAGGTGAAAGTGTAATGACGCTTTTTGAAGCCTTGACCGATGACACAAAAGCCGAAGGCTTTTTTCAGTGCCATGATGATTTCGTCTTGCATGAGGTACAAGGCGGTGGCGGCTGAGGTGATGCAGATGATAGCGTACATGATGTTTTCCTTCGGAAATTAATAAGTGAAACCAACGAAGACTTGAGTATTACCTTTCAGGTAAATGCAGCGGTTTATGTCGTCAACATCGACAAGGCAAAATGACTTCGTCATTCTGTCGTATTCACGTTTGATGTATACAGCTTTGCTGTCAGCTTTACGTTTGACGTAGTCACCGGGTTTGACGCTTTTCAGTGTGATGTTTTGCATTGTTTACCTTCGGTAAGTTGCGACAGCACCGTTGCTGTCTGGCCTCAATTGTAGCGACCTTCGAATGGCCTTGTCAAATGTGGGGTTATTTAGTTGACCAAACTGTAGGGGCTTTGCTGGTCGATGGCCTCGCGATGTATGGGGTAGATCTGTGCAGGCTCGATGAAGAGGGCGGTATAGTACTGGATAGCTGTACAGTATACCGCCTAGTGTTACTGACCAACTAGTCAGTAAAACCAAATGAGAATCGTTCTCAACAACTATAAATCACCGATATTTGATCAGTTGTCTCACGCGCCTAAGTCTTTGAATTCATTGAAGATCTATGCATGCGAGTTAAATTGCGCCAGCCTGCGCCGTACATCCTGCGCTGCGATGTATACCTATGTATGCGGCTGCGCGGCTGCGCCTAGGCTGGGGCGGGCGTGGGCCACCCACCCGTAGGGCGCTAGTTGTATACTCTGAAGCCCACAGAAGTGACTTTTTACCCTGTTAACCACAACACAGTCTCCACCACCTCCCTAGCTCCATTGCCCCCACACAAGCCCTACACAGCCCCTATAATGCGTTACCATCTCCAACCAAGGGCTAGGTAGCTCCACCACTCGATAGCCCCCTACAGGACCATTAAAGCGTTCCAGCTTTAGCAGCTTATGCCGCTACAGAAAAGAGGAAGACGAAGTCAACTGTGAAAGTGTTGCACCAAAACTACACAATGAAATATATCGCTTGACAAGATTTTACAGCTTGGTATAACATTGGGGTGCAGGGGTGCTGATGCTTCTATATAGTCTATGTAGAAACCTGTTTTATCCACATAGATAGATACCTACATACCCTATATAGGTATATAGCTCTATAGAGCTACATAGCAAAATCGACTGTGAAGACATCAGCTACATAGCCAAACAATTTGTTTCTTTCATTTGTTTACTTTGTTGCTCTTTGCCTATATACTACAGTTCAGCTAGTCAATGTCGCTACAGTAGACAGACTGAACTAGCCTATATAGTGCATAGCAATGAAACAACACAAACCATCAGTGATAGACTTTTTGTTAGATCAAAAACATCTGTTGCTTACTAAAGATCAAGTAGAAGCTAAAGGGCTTCTAAATAGCCCTCCATACTCTTATGCGGCAAAGATCTATATAGCCCTACACAGAGGCAGCTTAGACAACGTCTATGTTCCTCATTCAGATGTGTTTTATGTTAGAGCCTCTGTTGAGAAGCAAACAGGCTTTTATTTCCCGTTAGACGATGTAGAAGAAGCGATGAGAGCTAACGGTTGGCGCGATAGGCGCAATAGCTGGAGATATTGATATGGCAATCAAAAGAGGCAGTGAAGAGTTCAGTGGCTACAACAAGCCTAAAGCAACACCAGATCATCCGACAAAGAGTCATGCTGTGTTGGCTAAGGACGGTGATGCGGTGAAGCTCATTAGGTTTGGACAGAAGGGTGTTCAGGGCAGTCCAGACGGTAGTGCTCGTAACGAAGCCTTCAAAGCCCGTCATGCCAAGAACATTGCAAAGGGTAAGATGTCAGCTGCTTATTGGGCTGATAAAGTAAAGTGGTGAACAAGCTATAAAGATGCTATAACATATGTACGTTGCTCAGTTCCTCATCTGCATAGCACAAGCGTGTATGGTGTTGGAGTATGAGCACTATGTGATGTACAAAGATCTGCAAAGCTGTGAAGCTGCAGCGGCGGTGAAGGTACAAGAGTTGTTGGCTTTGTTAAAAGACAAGCCTGTTGAAGCTGTAGCGTTTCGTTGTGTAGACAAAACCGACAGCAGTGTTTGAGGCATAGCCTCGTTTTTAAAGAAAGACTATCATGGCTACTACTGCCCCAAATAAAGATGCTGCTAAAGTGGCTAAGCTGCGTGAGATGGCTAAAGACAAATCTTTGCCACAAGATGTGCGCAATCAATATCTCGACCAAGCTAACATGCTGGAAGAGAAAGCTGCTATGGGCGCTGGTGTGAAGCTGGCTAAGGGTGGTTCAGTCGCCAAGGCTCCTGCTAAGAAGAAGCCAATGATGGCTAAGGGTGGTGCTGTCAAAAAGGCTAAGAAGTAATCATGGCTAAGAACCAGAACATTGACGACGACACACGTGCCCGTGCTCTAGCCTTTGTTGAATCACCACGTGCTGTAGCTGTAGAGGACGATGCCACCAAGCGCATTGCTAAACCGAAGGCACGTGTTGTTAGTAAGAAAGAGTTGGACGAGTCTGGTCTTAGCTTGCGTGACTTCCTCAACCGTGAGCGTGGTCTTACTCGTCGTAAAGACAAAAGCGAAGATAAAGTTGAAGCTGCAAAGAAGCAACTCAAGCTTGGTGAGAAGGTTAGTGCCGAAGAAGTTGACAAGGCTAAGAAGCAACTCAACCTCGCCAAAGGCGGTGTTGTTATGGCTAGATGTGGTGCGTCTGTACCACCTGCACAGAAACGGAAATGATATGGCTACAAAGAAAACATTCAAGCCCTGCGAAGGCTGTCCCACTCCTGCTAAATGCAAAGCAGCTGGTAAATGTCTTGCCAAAGAAGGCAAAGGCGGTAAAGGCGCTCTTGTCATTATGGTTGGTATGGCTAAGCCTACAAAGGCGAAGAAGAAATGAAGCCGGGTCTGTACAGCAACATTGCTGCAAAGCGTGAGCGCATTGCCGAAGGCTCTGGCGAGAAGATGCGTAAGGTGGGTAGCAAAGGTGCTCCTACAGCTGAAGCGTTTAAGCAGGCTGCAAAGACTGCGAAGATGGCTAAGGGTGGTGCTGTAGCCAAACAACAAGCCAAGGTTGCTAAAGTGATGGGTGAGTTCAAAGAAGGCTCCCTGCACAGCGGCAAAGGCGGCAAGGTGGTGAAGAGTCCTAAGCAGGCGATAGCCATTGCATTGTCAGAAGCTAAAGTGAAAGCTAAAAAGTAATGGCTAATGGAAACGGTAAAGCTGCTAAGGTTCGCAGTGTTGGTAAGAACTTGACAGCTGGTGCAGCCAACACAATCTACACCTGCCCAGCCAATCACACGGCTAGGGTGGAGTTGTTGTTTGTGGCAAACACTACAAGCGGTAACAAGACGGTGTCGATCCAATGGCACGACGAAAGCTTGGGCACTCAATACTACATTGTTGGTGGCTACACCGTTTCTGCTTACGGCTATTTGAAGCTCGATGGTAGCTATCTTGCCTTGAGCGCTGGTGACTACATTGTTGTAACACCAGAGGCTGGATCAACAATGGACGCTACAGTGAGTGTTGAAGAATACTTCGATCCGATGAATAACTAATATGGCTAAAGAACTAACAGAACAACATAAGCGCTTCCTTGAGGTGTTGTTTGCCGATGCAGGTGGCAACATCAATCAAGCTATGCGTATGGCAGGTTTCTCTGAAGGCTACAGCCGACGAAGCCTCACCAACTATCTCAAAGAAGAAATCATTGAAGCTACACAGCTTTACATTGCTATGGCAGCACCAAAGGCTGCAGTGGCTATGATCAACGCCATTGACGACCCTACAGAGCTTGGCTTGAAAGAGAAGATGTCGGCTGCTAAGGACTTGCTTGACCGTGCTGGTTTGGTGAAGACAGAGAAGGTGCAGGTTGAAAGCACTGGTGGTATTATGGTGTTACCTGCAAAGGAACGTGAGGAAGACTAATGTCAGATGTTCAGTCTGTTGATACATTCGATTTCGGCTTAGGTACTTACGTACTGCCACAGCCTACATCAACAAACGAATATGTTAAGATACCAAGGCTGTCTCGCACTGTTCCATTTGGATATGTTGTTGATAGTGAAGACGATGGTTGGCTTCAGCCTGTAGCAATTGAGCTTGATGCGCTTGAAAAAGCTAAGAAGTATTTGAAGCAGTATAGCTCTAGGCAGGTGGCGGCATGGCTCACCACTGTGACAGGTAGAGAGATAAGCCATGTAGGTCTATTGAAACGTATAAAGAATGAACAGTCCCACAAACGCAAATCCTCTACTTATCGAAAGCTTGCCGATGGGTACGAAAAAGCCCTCAAGAAAGCGCAAGAGTACGAAGAAAGACTCGGCACCAAAGACGGAAGCTTCTTCGATAGTGATCGATACGTCGAACTTAAACGATACTTCACAGGCTCCACTAATTGAAGTTGTTCAGCCTGTACGCGACAACGTCATCTTCAGACCCAACCCCGGCCCTCAGACAAACTTCCTAGCCGCTTCAGAGCGTGAAGTGTTATATGGCGGTGCTGCTGGTGGCGGTAAAAGCTATGCCATTCTTGCAGATCCGCTTCGCTACATTGCCCATCCCCAATTCTCTGGACTAATTCTTCGTCACACTACAGAGGAATTGCGAGAACTCATTTGGAAATCGCAGGAGATGTATCCAAAGATATACCCCGGCATCAAGTGGAGTGAACGAAAGATGCAATGGCAGCATCCAAGTGGGGGTAAATTGTGGATGTCCTACCTTGACCGTGACGAAGATGTCATGCGTTATCAAGGTTTGTCATTCTCCTACATCGCTTGGGACGAGCTAACACAGTGGCCTACCCCATTTGCGTACAACTACATGCGTTCTCGTCTGCGTACAGCAGCGCCTGATCTGCCTGTGTTCATGAGAGCTACCACCAACCCCGGTGGTCCCGGTCATCAATGGGTCAGGAAGATGTTCATTGTGCCTGCAGCACCCGGTAAAAGCTTCTATGCCACCGATGTTGAGACAGGAGAGACGTTGGTGTACCCAAAAGGGCACAGCAAAGAAGGCCAACCGCTGTTCAAACGCAAGTTTATATCAGCTAAGCTGGCTGACAATCCCTATTTGGCTGAGTCAGGCGACTATGAAACGATGTTATTGTCCTTGCCAGAGCACCAACGTAAGCAATTGTTGGAAGGCAACTGGGATATTGCAGAGGGTGCAGCGTTTTCTGAGTTCAACAGAGCCATTCACGTTGTAGAACCCTTCATTATTCCCAGCAGCTGGCCTAGATTCAGAGCTTGTGACTACGGATATGGCAGCTATAGCGCTGTATTGTGGTTTGCTGTAGCGCCCGATGACAGTTTGGTGGTCTATCGTGAGCTTTATGTCAGCAAAGTGCTGGCAGAAGACCTTGCTGTGATGGTTATGCAGGCCGAAGACGGTGAGAAGATCCGTTATGGTGTACTGGATAGCTCATGCTGGCACAAACGTGGTGACACTGGACCCTCTATTGCTGAACGAATGATTATGAAGGGGTGCCGTTGGCGACCTGCTGACCGTTCCGCTGGTAGTCGTGTTGCAGGTAAGAACGAAATACACCGCCGTCTGCAGGTTGACCCCATGACAGAGCAGCCACGCATGGTGTTCTTCAACAACTGTGTACAAATCATTGCAGATTTACCAACTTTACCAATTGATAAGACTAACGTAGAAGATATTAACACCAAAGTTAGCAACGATCACACTTATGACGCTTTGCGTTATGGTGTAATGTCACGTCCACGTAGCGGCTTGTTTGACTTTGATCCTATGTCGCAAAATACCGGCAAAGTTGTAGCCGACTCTGTATTTGGTTATTGATCAACTACATGTTATACCTTTCTTAATACTCTGGAACACTTATGGCCCTCATTGATAAACCCTCTAACGATAAAACTCTAGCGCTTGATGACGCTCCCAAGAATGAAGACGACTTCCAAGGTGGTGCTCTCATCAGCTTCATTGAGAAACGCTACACCAAATCGGAAGAGTCACGCCGCACTGACGAAGATCGTTGGCTCCGTGCCTATCGCAACTATCGTGGCCTGTATGGTCCCGATGTCAAGTTCACTGAGACTGAGAAGAGTCGTGTATTTGTGAAGGTGACAAAGACTAAGACACTTGCTGCGTATGGTCAGATTACAGATGTGTTGTTTTCTAACAACAAGTTCCCTCTCAGCGTTGACCCGTCTGTGTTGCCAGAAGGTGTAGCTGATTCTGTCCATTTCGATCCACAGAATGCTGCTGGTGGTGCTCCTCCAGCTATTCCGTTCGGTGAAGAGGGTGCTGCTGGTATCGGTAAAGACTTTGACTTGGACAAGTTGGAAGAGATGCTTGGTAGTCTCAAGGAAGACTTGAAAGATGTTCCCGGTTTGAAGAATGGACCGGGGCAGACACCCACGTCTGTGACGTTCTATCCCGCTATGTTGGCTGCTAAAAAGATGGAGAAGAAGATCCATGACCAGCTTGAAGAGAGCGGTGCTAGTAAGCATCTTCGTGCTTCTGCTTTTGAGATGGCCTTGTTTGGTACAGGTGTGATGAAGGGTCCATTCGCTGTCAACAAAGAATATCCCAACTGGACAGAAGACGGTGAATACAAACCAACAATCAAAACTGTACCAGAAGCTTCGCATGTTTCTCTCTGGAACTTCTATTGGGACCCAGACGCAAACAACACAGAAGACTGCCAGTATGTCATTGAGCGTCACAAGATGTCGCGTACACAGCTTCGTGCTTTGAAGCGCCGTCCCCATTTCCGTAAGAACGTCATTGATCAACTCATTGAACAAGGTGAAACCTACGTTAAGAAGTATTGGGAAGATGATCTGCGTGACTACGCTCCCAACTTTGACGTTGATCGCTTTGAGGTGTTGGAGTACTGGGGTAACGTTGACATTGAATTGTTGGAAGAGAACGATGTCACCATCCCTGAAGACTTCAAAGACGGTGATGAGTTGCAAGCCAACATCTGGTATTGCAACGGCAAGATCATTCGCTTGGTGTTGAATCCTTTCAAGCCTGCAAAGATTCCCTACTACGCTGTTCCATACGAACTCAATCCATACAGCTTGGCTGGCGTTGGTATTGCAGAGAACATGGACGATACACAGACATTGATGAACGGCTTCATGCGTATGGCTGTGGACAACGCTGTGTTGTCGGGCAACCTCGTCTTTGAAGTTGATGAAACCAACCTTGTCCCCGGTCAAGACATGTCTGTCTATCCCGGCAAAGTGTTTCGTCGTCAAGGCGGTGCTCCCGGTCAAAGCTTGTTCGGTACTAAGTTTCCTAACGTGTCGCAAGAGAATCTGCAGCTGTTTGACAAAGCTCGACAGCTTGCTGACGAATCCACAGGTATGCCATCGTTTGCTCATGGTCAAACTGGTGTAAGCGGTGTTGGTCGTACAGCATCTGGTATCTCTATGTTGATGAACGCTGCTGGTGGTTCCATTAAGACAGTGATTAAGAACGTTGATGACTACCTGTTGGCTCCGCTCGGTAAAGCCTTCTTCAGCTTCAACATGCAGTTTGACTTCGACCCAGAGATTAAGGGTGACTTGGAAGTCAATGCTCGTGGTACTGAATCGTTGATGGCTACTGAAGTGCGTTCACAGCGACTGATGCAATTCTTGCAGATTGTTAGTAATCCAGCACTGATGCCATTCGCCAAGATGCCTTACATCATCCGTGAGATTGCCAAGGCGATGGATCTTGACCAAGACAAAGTTACCAACAATATGGATGAAGCTGCACGTCAGGCTGCGTTGATGGCACCGCCTGCTGGCGCTCCCGTTGGTGGCGCTATGCCACCGGGTGCTCCACCTGTACCGGGCGCTGGTGTGGCTGATATGACTGGTGGTGGTGCTGGCAACATTGGTGTTGGTGCTGCTCCTGTACCGGGCGAACAAGGCTTTAGCGCTGCTCCTCAAGCTCCGATGGGTGCTCAATAAATGAGCAAAGCTTTCCTACCTAAACTGAAGGGTATGCTTAACAGTCCTCATATGTGGGATGCCTTTGTTGAAAAGCTCGACTACGACATTGAACAACATCAACGCAAGCTGGAACAGGCTACAGAGTTGAGCGAAGTATTTAAGGCACAAGGTGCCATTGCTGCATTGCGTCAGCTGAAGTATTTGAAGGATGAGATCAATCATGCAAACTGAAATGAATAAGCTGTTCGCTGAAGGCGGTGTAATGCAAGAGGGCGGTACAGTCGATCCAGTTTCTGGCAATGAAGTACCACCCGGTGCTATGCAAGAAGAAGTCAGGGACGACATTGATGCTAAGCTTAGCGAAGGTGAGTTTGTCTTTCCTGCTGATGTTGTACGTTTCTATGGTTTGGAAAAGCTGATGGCGCTGCGTGATAAGGCTAAGAAGGGTCTGCAACGCATGAACGAAATTGGTCAGATGGGTAATGCCGAGGAAGTAGAAGACGGTGAAGCTTTGTTTGGTGGTGGTGAAGATGAGATGGATGATGATGCGTTCTCGTCTGAGATTGACTCCATCATGTCAGAAGATGAGGGTGGTGAAGAACGTGAATATGCAGCTGGTGGTTATGTAGGCGGTGAAGAAAACGAACAACTCTACCGCGATGCGCCCATTAAAGGTTTTGAGATGGTGCCAATGACCAACGATGCTGGTCAGACCATCTACATTCCTTTCATTAACGGTGTAGCTCAGTTGTCCATTCCTTCTGGTTATAAAGTGAAAGCTGCTGGTGCTACTGAGCCTACGGCTCCTGTTGCCGCTGGTCCAACTACACAGACAACACCTAGTGGTGGTGATGCTGGTGGTAGTGACGGTGGTGGACCTGTCGGTGGTGGTGGTGGATCGTTCGGCACAGACGCTCCAAACCCTAGCAGTACACATGGTGGTATCACCGCAGGTTCTCCTGTTGCATCAACCCTTGGTGGAATTGTTGGTGGCTTATTTGGTTTATCAGTTGGTATGCCTTCATTGGGTGTTCAAGCTGGTAAATCATTAGCGTCTTCCTTGTCTAACTCACAGGCTCAGGCTCAGACAGCAGAAGCTATTGGTTTCAACCTTGGTGTTGAGGGATACAGCAGCCAAGCCGTTACAGCCGCACAACAAGCAGCACAGAATGCTAGTACTCAGGCTAATGCTACAGCGGGAAGTATTGCTGCTGCAGGTGCTCAGGCCGCTGCTGATGTTGATGGTAAAGATCCTATGGAAGCAATGATGGCTGTTACCAATGCGTTTGGTACAGGTACGTCTGGTACTTCTGTCAGTGAAGGAGAAAACCCTTCAGGTGGCACTAACGTTACAGGTACGGTTAATGGTGAAACTTTTGGTTACACCGAAGCCGCTCCTTCAACTAACACCAGTACCGAAAGTAGTTTTGGTTTTGGTACATCTGGTACAGATACCGGAGCAGATGGTATTGGTGGTGTTGGTACTGGTGCAAGTGATGGATCAGGCTCCGGTGCTGGTGCAGGTACTGGTGGTGCCAGTGCTGGTGACAGCGGAGATGGTGGTGTAGGCGCTGCCTCTGCTGGTGACGGATGGGCCAAAGGCGGTTTCGTCCCTAATCGTAAGAACAAAAAGACTGGTAAGTCTACAAGTTTTGTAACCCGTCAGAAGTAAATAGAGTACACTATGAATACCAGAGTCTGTGGTGGGCAGACTGGTACTAAACAATACCCACCATCATTGGCTACCTGACTCCGAGACATGTTGTCTCCTACAGTGCAGCCCCAACTTAAAAGGTAATTATGACTGAAGTAGTCTTGGAACAAAAATCGCAGACGACAGCGCTTGCTCCGTTTGGTAAACGCAACACCAACCGTGAACGCATTGAACGCGAAGAGCAGGAACTGAAAGAACTCACTGAGAAGAACGTAGAGAAATCTGCAGCTGTTGAAGATGGCGCAGAAGACGACAGCAACTTGTCAGCAGAAGAGAAGAGCTTTAAGAAGCGCTATGGTGATCTTCGTCGTCACTCACAGCAACAACAACTTACCCTGCAAAAGCAAATTGACGAACTGCGTACACAACTTACTCAGTCTACCGAGAACCAAATCAAGCTACCAACGAACGAAGAAGACCTTGCTCGTTGGGCAGCAACCTATCCTGACGTGGCAAAGATTGTAGAGACAATCGCCATCAAGAAAGCTAAAGAGCAAACTGCTTCTATGGAGCAACGCTTTGCTGCACTGGATGAACAAGAGAAGCTGACAGCACGTGAGAAGGCTGAGCTTGAGTTGATGAAGATTCATCCAGACTTTGACACCATCCGAGACACCGATGACTTCCATGACTGGGCAGACGAGCAACCAGCTTGGGTGCAACAAGCCCTATATGAGAATGATACAGATGCTCGTTCTGCTGCTCGTGCCATTGATCTTTATAAGGCTGATCGCAACATCGCTAAAGCGAAGTCGAAGAAGGAAGATACTTCTGCAGCACAGAGTGTTCGTACCCGTGGTGAACGATCTGCCCCGTCAGGACAAGACACCGAAGGTGTGATGTACGAGTCTCAGGTGGCTAAGATGTCTAGTAAGCAGTACGAAGCCAACGAAGAAGCCATCATGAAGGCTATACAAACTGGTAAGTTTGTGTACGATTTGAGTGCTGGCGCACGATAATAGTTGACACGGGCTGAAAAAGTCTGGTATAACTTTTAACAGGACGAAAAGGGTAGCTCCCCTGACAGTGCTAACTCACTGCCTAGTCCTTTGCTAAATCTAGTTAGGGATTGAAATGAATGATGTTGTGAAGACTTGCAGTTGTTGCAAGGTTGAGAAGAATGTCAGTTTGTTCTACAAACACAAACGGACCAAGGATGGTTATGAAGGTAAGTGTAAAGCGTGTCATGACGCATACACTAAAATTTATTACGAAAAGAACAAGAGTAAAGTTGTACAGTATAGGGTTGATTACAATCGTAACAATACTAGAAAACAGTACAGAAACTTAGACTCACGATTCAATCTGCTGGTAAAGTCAGCTTCTTATCGTAAGAAATTTGAAGTTTCAATCACACCTGAATATTTAAAAGAGGTGTGGGAGAAACAACAAGGTCAATGTGTTTACACAAAGCTGCCGCTGCTTGCAACAGCCAACCAGTTTAATACCGTAAGCCTTGACAGGATCGACAGTAGTAAAGGATATGTTGAAGGCAATGTCCAACTCATATGCTCTGCTGTCAATAAGATGAAGCAAGACTATACAGAAGATCTGTTTGTTTTGCTGAGTTGTTTAGTGACACAAAACAATAAACTGTCAGATACACCTGATGTTTTATTAGCCCGTTATTTTCCGTTGGGCACTTCGGAAGAATGACGCACCTAGTGAAGCCAGCCTCTGTAGTTGTGTTAGTGTATTTAATTATATGCCAATATTTCTAGGAGAATCATAATGGCCTTCCCTTCAGTAGCCGGATACGGCAACCTGCCTAATGGCAATTTCAGCGCTGTAATCTACAGCAAAAAAGTACAACTCGCCTTCCGTAAATCTTCGGTGGTCGAGGATATCACCAACAACGACTACTTCGGTGAAATCGCTCAGATGGGTGATTCTGTAAAAATCATCAAGGAACCTGAGGTGAGCGTTCAGCCTTATAAGCGTGGTACTCAAATCACCGCTCAAGATCTGGACGACGAGGACTTCACACTGGTCGTCGATCAGGCAAACTTTTTTGCCTTTAAAATTGATGACGTAGAAGCTGCTCACTCGCACGTGAACTTCATGCAAATGGCTACTGACCGCGCTGCTTATCGCTTGCGTGACCAGTACGACCAAGACGTGCTGGGCTACTTGTCCGGTTACACACAGTCTGCTCTGCATGCTGCTGCCGACACTGCCCGTACCACCATCCCCGGTACTAAAGCTGTTGCCACCGCTGGTGCTGACGAACTGTTGGCCTCCATGAAGCTGAGCCGCCCAAGCTTCGGCAACCTGACTACCGCTGGTAGCGTTGGTGACTCCATTCCTTTGGCTCCTCGTTTGCCCGGTGCAACTGCACTGCCCACTACCACTGTTTCGCCTTTGATGGTGATTGCACGTATGGGTCGTCTGTTGGATCAGCAGTTCGTTGACACCCAAGGTCGTTGGTTGGTCGTCGACCCAGTGTTCATCGAAATGTTGAAGGACGAAGACAGCCGTCTGTTGAACTCCGACTTCGGTGGTTCCGGTCTGCAAAACGGTTTGGTCATCAACAACCTGCACGGTTTCCGTATCTATGTGTCTAACAACACTCCTAAGATCGGTACTGGTCCCGGTACTGCTGGTGCTTCTGCTCAATCCACCAACTTCGGTGTGATCGTTGCTGGTCAAGACGCTGCTGTGGCAACTGCTCAGCAGATCAACAAGACCGAGACTTACCGTGATCCCGACAGCTTCGCTGACATCGTGCGCGGTATGCACCTGTATGGTCGTAAGATCTTGCGTCCCGAGGCTATTGTTACTGCAAAGTACAACGTGGCCTGATGAAACAGGGGAGGCTCAAAAGGCTTCCCCGTTTCTACATCATTCAATAAAGGAAATTTAAAATGTCTATTGTTCAATCTGTGCGCAGCGCTCCCGTGCTGTTGGAGAAAGTTGTTTCTCTGGCTGCTACTTCCGGTACTGCTGTTGGTATTTCTGTGCCTGCTGGTGTGGTGGTTCTTGCCGCTGGCTTCCAAAACTTTACTGCTGTTCCTGATATTACTACTTACACTCTGGACGTTACTGACGGCACCACTGTGTTTGCTAATGATCTGAACTTCGATAACACCGCTGCTAACACCAACAAGGGTGGTGTCGTTCCCGGCTTTATCGCTGCTGCTGACACTATCGACGTTGTCACTACCATCTCTGGTTCGCCCGGTATCATCACTGGTCGTGTGTGGGCTGTGGTGGTTGACTGCTCTAAGAACGCCGAAGCTGCTACTGAAGTTGACCGCGACCAACTGGCCTAATCTTTTAGGCTGACCTAAGAGGGAGGGTCTTTAACGAGGCTCTCCCTTTTGTTTTTTAAATATACAGGAACCATCATGGCATACGACTACATCAGTCTTGTTAATGAAGTGAATCGTCGCCTTAACGAAGTTGAACTTACCTCTGGTAATTTTTCAACAGCCAAGGGTTTTTATTCTCAAATCAAAGATAGTGTCAACTCCTCCATTCGTGACATTAACCAGACACACTATGAATGGCCCTTCAATCATCAACTTGCTGAATTGTCTTTGATAGCAGGTACTACCCGTTATGCTTTCCCTACTGATGCTGGGTCGATTGACTTCGATACCTTTCGCATCAAGGAGAGCACCACATTCGGTAACGAAACAGTGAAGCTTGGTGTTGTCGACTATGACGACTATTTAGAAAACGCTGTTGACCAAGAGTATGGCGACAATACTTCCAAACGTGAAGTTCCTTCCGCTGTGTTTCAAGCACCAAGTTTGCAATGGGGTGTAACACCACCACCTGACCAAGCCTATGAGCTTGTCTACGAATACTATAAAGTTCCTGTAGATCTTGCGAGTGCTACAGATGTTCCTTCCATTCCAGAGCGATTCCGTCATGTCATCATTGACGGTGCTATGTATCATGCTTATATGTTCCGTAGTAACGAGCAAGCTGCTAACATTGCTAAGGGTAAGTTTGAAGAAGGTTTGAAGCGTATGCGCACCATCTTGATCAATCGTTTTGTTTACATGCGCTCTACTGCCATCATCCAATCTGGTAGTGGTAGCTCTGCTTTTGGTGATCGGGTGCGCTAATGGCTGATGGACTTCAGACCTATCCGTTTGAGTTCCGTGGTGGACTCATTTCCAACTTGTCTCCGTTGCAACACGGTACACAGGCACCCGGTAGCGCTCGTCTGCTGAAGAACTTTGAGCCATCGACTGATGGTGGCTATAAGCGCATTGAAGGCTACGACAAGTATTCAAGCTCGTTTGTTCCTGCCTATGGTGAACCAAAGGTACAGGGGTCTGGACAGACTGGTACAACGCTGGTGCTTGCTAACATTTATACTGCCCCTGTTGCAGGCTCTACATTCACCATTGCTGGTGTCACTGGTACATACACTATAGCTACAGCAGGTGTGTCGTTTAACGATACATACAAGCAAGCAACACTGACGTTGACAACATCGCTGGCATCTAGCCCAGCCGATAAAGCTGCTGTCACCTTCACGAGTCACACAGGCACTATCAAAGGTATTGTTGCTTGGAACGAGACAGTGTTGTCCTATCGTAACTCTGACATCTATTCAACCACAGGCTCTGCACACACCAAAGTATCTAAGCCTTCATACGGCACAGTGTTGGTCAATGGTGGTTCTCAGACAGGTTCTACATTGAACGTTGATGGTTTGACAGGTACACCACAGGTTGGTGACACCTTCTCCATCGCTGGTGTTGAGAAGGTGTATACATTGATTGCACCCGCCACAGTTACATCTGGTGCTGCTGCGTTGTCCATATATCCTTCGTTGGCATCTAGTCCTGCGGATAATGCAGCCATCACTATGTTGTCGTGTGATAGAAGCGCTGGCCTCAAACTGCGCTTTTCAAAGTATAGATTGGCTGGTACAGATAAGGTTATGGCTGTTGATGGTACTAACACACCATTCAGTTGGGACGGTACAACCTTCACTGAGCTTACAGCTGCCCCGGCTGATGTGGTTGCTGCAAGCTTTGTTGCTTACCATAAAAATCAAATGTTCTTCGCTAAAGGCGAAACTTTGACATTTACGTCACCTTATACTGACTCTGACTTCAGTGCTGCTAACGGCTCTGGTGTCATTAACGTTGGTGGACTCATCACAGGTATCATTCCTTTCCGTGAAGCTCTCATCATCTTCACAGACAAAACCATCAATCAACTTGTCGGTAACACTTTGCAGGACTTCGTGTTGCAGCCTGTGACAAAGAATGTTGGCTGTGTTGCTCCTGATACTATTCAGGAAATTGGTGGCGATGTCATCTTCCTTGGTCCTGAAGGTTTGCGTTTGTTTAGCGCTACAGACCGTGTTGGTGACTTCAACTTGGGTGTAGTGTCTAAGCCTATTCAGAACGAGATGACCAGTATCATTGCTTCTAGTAGTAGCTTCGCCAGCTGTGTTATTAAGCAGAAGTCGCAATACCGCATCTTTGGTTACAACGCTACTGGTGCTTCTACAGCGAACGCTAAAGGTGTCTTGGGTACACAGATGGTTGGTGACAACACCAGCACTATGTCGTGGGCTGAGACATTGGGTATCAAAGCCTATGTTGCTGATGGTGACTATGAAAACCAAACAGAGACATTGGTGTTTGCTCACGATGATGGCTACATCTATGAGATGGAAAGTGGTAACAGCTTTGATGGAACAAACATCATTGCTTCATTTGCTACACCTTTTGTTTCAATCAATGATCCACGTATTCGTAAAACGTTCTACAAACTATTCCTCTACACAGACCCTCAAGGGGGTGTCACCACCTCTGTCAACTTGAAGCTTGACTTTGACACACAAGGCAGCATTCAGCCTGACACTATTGAGCTGTCTAACGAAGCAGGCACTGTAGGTTTCTATGGTAGCTCTGGTGCTAGATATGGCACCACAGTGTTTGGAAGTAAGTTGGTAAAGCAGTTTGAGACTCAAGTGATTGGGTCGGCTTTTAGCGTGTCGCTGCAGTTTGTGTCGGATGGTCAAAACCCTCCGTTCAGTTTGGACGCAGCAACTTTGGAATTTGCAACACATGACAGGCGTTAAAGCTTTACAGCTTTGATGTTTCGGTTATAACTACACACATTAGACAGGAACTATTATGGCAGGATATACACGAGTCGATACAAGTAACAACATTTCTGACGGAAATGTAATCGCCGCTGCTGATCTCGACAACGAATTTGATGGCATTCAAGCAGCCTTTAACGCCAGTACAGGTCACAACCATGACGGTACTACTGGTGAGGGTGCTCCCATCTCGGTGTTGGGTCCGACACAGGATGTTGTTGTTGGCTCATCCACTGTTACACCTAAGACAACAAACACCGTTGACATTGGTAGTAGTTCGCTGAAATTCAAAGACCTGTATTTGGCTGGTAATGCTTCTATTGGTGGCACATTGGCTGTTACAGGCGTTACCACTTTCACAGCACAACCTGTCTTGTCTTCACTGACTGCCAACCAAGCAGTGTTTACTAACGGCTCTAAGGGTTTGGTTAGTAACGCAATCACTGGTACTGGCAACGTAGTGATGTCTACTTCACCAACGCTGGTGACACCTGTGTTGGGTACACCAACCAGTGTTACGTTGACGAACGCTACAGGCTTGCCTATCTCCACTGGTGTGGCTGGTTTAGGTACTGGTGTTGCTACGGCCTTGGCAGTCAACGTAGGTTCTGCTGGTGCTCCTGTGTTGTTTAACGGCGCACTTGGTACACCATCAAGCGGTACAGTGACCAACTTGACAGGTACCGCATCGATCAACATCAACGGTACTGTTGGCGCTACAACACCTGCCGCTGGCACATTTACAACGCTGATTGCAAACGGCAACACAACCCTTGGATATGCCTCTACCAACACTGTGACGGTGAACGGGTATATGGGTGTGGGCACTGGTCCTAACAGCACAATTGCGCTTTACGCTCGTGGATACGCCTTGTCGGGGCCAAATCAAACGGGGGTTTACTCGTACCCAACAGGGACTTCTGCGGCAACTGCCAATATCCGCGCTTTCTCTGCTCAATTGGGCACCGCAGCAGAGGTGTTTACTGTTTCGCAAGCCGCTTCGTTTTTCGCAGCAGACCCAGTAAAAGGCGCTGGCTCTACCATCACCAACCTGCACGGTCTCTACATCGTTGACCAAACCCAAGGCACAAACAACTACGGCATCACCTCCCTTGTCACCAGCGGCACCAACAAGTGGAACATCTATGCCAGCGGGACAGCGTCGAACTACTTTGCTGGAAATGTGGGCTTGGGTGTTACTCCGAGTGCTTGGGCGTCTTCTGTTGATGCGCTGGAATTGCCAACAGGGGCGTTCTATTCGTTTGCTTCCGGTTCTGTTTCCAACTTCTACACGCTCACCAATGCTTATCTGAACAGCGCTGGTACGCCGACCTACAAGCAGACAGCGCCAGCCACTCAGTATCTTACGACCGCTGGCGCACACCAGTGGTTCAACGCCCCATCCGGCACCGCAGGCGCGGCCATTACCTTCACGCAGGCAATGACGCTGGATGCAAACGGCAACTTGGGGGTTGGGACAACTTCGTCGCTGAATGCTTCCGTAAATACTTCGGTGGCAACAACAAAAGCAGGCTATTCCGTTCACTCATCTGGTGGCTCAGGCGCAACTACGGGTTTAATGTTTTCCAACACAGGCTCATACGGATTTATTGACTACGATCCATCAAGCAGTTCTGGTATTAGATTCTCCGGTTTTGGGCCTTTGCGTTTTGGTAGCAACACAAATGCGGCTTATGGTTCCTCTACGTTTACAGAGGCAATGCGAATCACCAGCACAGGTACAGTGGGTATCGGTACGATTTTGCCTGTTGGTTTGCTGGACGTTGCCGGAACTGCACCAACTCTCAACATTCGTGATACGCAGAGCAAAACTTGGGCTGCGGGGGACATTGTTGGCACATTGGACTTTTACTCAAACGACACCAGCGGTGTTGGAGCGCAAGCGGTAAGCCGCATTCGTTCTGTTGCCGATACAGCTTCCGCTGCGACCAGTGGAGCATTGGCTTTCTGGACAGCGGCAGCAGGTGCAGCGGCAACAGAAAAAGTCCGCATCACCAGCGCAGGTAGCGTGGGTATCGGGACGACTTCGCCTTCTGCAACGCTGGACGTTGTTGGTGAGACTCTTGTTCAAGGGCGCTTGCAAGTAACAGCGGCTTCGCCTGAATTGTTGCTAACAGTTCCTGCTGGTGGCCTTGATAGCCGAATCTACAACGATGGTAGCGGCAACCTTATCTTCGGCAACGGAACGAACTCGGCAACACCCACCGAACGCATGCGTCTTGACTCCTCCGGCAACGTGGGTATTGGGACGAGTTCGCCACGCTCATTGCTTAACCCAAGCGGCTCTGGCTCTACTGGCGCGGTCTTGACGCTTGAAAACTCCAACACGGCGCTGACGACCGGGAACGTCATCGGTGAAATTGACTTCTACGCCAACGATGCCTCTACCAACGGTACAGGCGCGAAGGCAAAGATTGTCAGCGTGATTGAGAATTCTGCTGGAAATTTGGTTAGCCTGACCTTTGCGACATCAGACAGCACCAGTGCGACAGGCGTAGAACGCATGCGCATCGACTCCTCCGGCAACCTCGGCTTGGGAGTTACTCCGAGTGCTTGGGGTGCTACAAGTACGGCCCTTCAAAACCGCAACGCATCATTCTGGGCAACCAATGCAGCAGCATATCTTGGGTACAACTACTTCTTTGACGGCTCTGCACGCAAATACATCGCTTCCAGTTTTGCAACCGAATACACGCAGTTGAACGGCCAGCACATCTGGTACAACGCCCCCTCCGGTACAGCGGATGCTGCCATCACCTTCACACAGGCGATGACGCTGGATGCAAGTGGGAATTTGGGTATTGGGACGAGTGCCCCTGCCTTTGCTTCGGGTAGCGGTTTGGAAATTGAAAGAGACAGCACGAACGCCACACTCCGTT
>Ga0255128_1000272_pt1 | contig 23310 bp, 15 predicted proteins | sample Law_Miss_RepC_8d_FD_188562 | JGI IMG/M metagenome (GOLD analysis project Ga0255128, IMG submission 188562) | Freshwater microbial communities from St. Lawrence River, New York, United States - Law_Miss_RepC_8d | ecosystem: Environmental > Aquatic > Freshwater > River | place: USA: New York... | reverse complement strand
TCCACATCTTTGGGCTTGGGACACAAAGAGGGGTTGAGCGTGGCACGCACAATGATGTAGAGCAGGTACAAAAACGCCAATGTGAAGCCAGGGATGATGGCCGCTGCATACATCTTGACCACTGAAACGCTGGCTGTGGCTGCGTAAACAATGAGCAAGATGGAAGGCGGAATCAAAATACCCAAAGTGCCACCTGCCGTGATAACACCACTGGCCAGTTTTTCGTCATAACCAGCTTTGAGCATCGCTGGCAAGGCGATCAAGCCCATCAGGGCCACCACCGCGCCCACAATGCCAGTGGCTGTCGCAAAAAGTGTACAAGTGACCAATGCAGCCACGGCCATCGAGCCAGGCAGTGCACGCAAGCCAACCTGCAAACTCAAAAACAATTTATCCAGAATGTTGGCACGCTCGATGATGTAACCCATGAACAAAAACAAGGGTATCGATATGAGCACATCGTTGTTCATCACGCTGAAGGTGTTCTGCGTGAACAGGTACAGGATGCGGTTATCCCAGATCAACTGGTCGGGCGTGAAGTAAGCATAAAAGCCGAAGCCCATGCCCATGGCCATCATCGTGAAGGCGATCGGAAAGCCGAGAAAAATAAAGACAATGAAGAGCCCCAGCATTAGGAGGGCGACAAACGGATCACTCATGATGGGTCTTTCTCTGCGTGCTGTTGAATCAACACTTGTTCAAGTTCTTCGACATCGCTGCCACGCGACAACCACTCGCCAGTGCGGATGCACACCAGGCAACGCATGACCTCTGCGGCACCGGCAATCAGCAGCGTGACACCGGCCACAAAAATAACCGACTTCAGAGGCCAAACAGGCACGCCTGCAGGGCTGTTCACGCTGGACTCCAAGATACGGATACTTTCATAAGCGTATTGACCGCCGGTGAACACCATGGCAAAAATACCTGGAAAGAAAAACACGAAATACAAAGCCAAATCCACTTTGGCTTGCGTGCGGTTGGACCAGTTGCGATAGAAGAAGTCACCGCGCACATGCGAGTTGCGCGAAAGGGCGTAAGCACCTGACATCATGAACATGGCACCGTACAGCATGTAGCTCATGTCAAAAGCCCACACGGTGGGGCTGTTGAGCACATAACGCATGAACACCTCAAAACAGGTGGATGCGGTCAGAATCAAGACACACCAAGAAAAAGCGTGACCAATCGACTTGTTGAGGATGTCAATCCTTCGAATCCAGACTTCCATGCGATTTACCTCTAGACAGACAAAAACAAAGGCTGCCGGAATAGATTCCGGCAGCCTTTAACCGACCCCAATGATCAGCGCGGCAGCTTGGTCTTTTGCACGTGCTCGTAAGCCATTTTGTAGTCGGCTTCGTTGGTGAAGTGGTAGAAGCCCACGCGGCGTGACCAGGCCTTGAAGGAGTCGTTGATTTCCTTGAACATGTCGACTTCGGTCTCCAGCTTTGCCGTGACCTTGTCCCATGCAGCCAATTGACCTTTGTACACGTCAGCAGAGGTGCGTGACACCTGAACCTTGTGCTTGACGATCAACTCCTGCAAGTCTTTGGAGTAGTTCTGGTGGGCCAAGGCGGTCGATGCGGTCGATGCGGCTTCGGCAGCGTACTTCAAGATGGCCTTCAAGTCAGCAGGCAAGGCGTTGTACTTGTCTTTGTTGAAGATGATTTCGAAGAATTCCTGGGCCTGGTGGAAAGAGCCCATGGAATAGAACTTGGCCACGTCTTGTGCGCCAAAACGCATATCGGCGGTGGGGTTGTTGAATTCGAAGGCGTCGATCACACCGCGCTGCATGGCAGGCACGATTTCACCGCCAGGCAACTGAGCCACAGCCATGCCCATCTCTTGCAGCATGTCGGCAGCCAAGCCGATGGTGCGGTACTTGAAGCCCTTCAAGTCGGCGGCCTTCTTGGGAGGGGCCTTTTTGAACCAACCCAGAGGCTGCGAAGGCATAGGGAAGGAGAAGAAGCCCACAACGTTCAGATTCATCTTGGCAACCAGCTTGTCCCACAGCTGCTGACCACCACCGGCCTGAATCCAGCTCAAGCCGATTTCAGGCGTAGCGCCGCTGACGGGGCCAGTGCCGAACAACGAAGCCGATTTGTTCTTGCCATACCAGTAGCCCGACACGTGGTGACCGCCATCGAGCACGCCTTTGCTAACGGCGTCGATGATTTCGAAAGGCTTGACCACAGCGCCTGCAGGCAGGTATTCGATTTTCAGGCGGCCACCAGACATTTCATTGACGCGAGTGACGTACTGCTGGGCCATCTCGCTGAAAATTTCGTTGGTACCCCAGGAGCCTTGCATCTTGAAGACGATGGGGGCCTGGGCCACGGCGATCATGGGCACGCCAGCCAGAGGTGCAGCAACAGCTGCAGTGGCGGCTTTGCCGAAGAAACGGCGGCGGCTGGCTTCAGGGGCATCGGCTTTTGTCGATGGAAGGTCTTGCTGGACTTGTGTCATTGGGTGTCTCCTGTTTGAACGTGCAAGCGTAAAAAATTACCGCTCAGTTTTCTATTATCGGCCTCACCCAGACTTTGATCCTAAGTGAATACCCGAATTGGACCCGTCATTTATTTCATCGGCTAGCGCAAAATAATTCAATTCACCAAATCAAAGCCCTGGGCTTCAACGCCCATGAAGGCCGCAGTGAAATCTGCCAGTCGGGCATAAAAGACGGCTTGCGGGTGGTTCTGGATGGCCTGGCACATGAGGGGCACCCATGGCTGCAGATGTTGGCTGAAAAAAGCCATCTGCTGGGTCAGGTTGGACACAGTCACGTCGTCGCCCGCAATCAGGTAACGCATGACTTCGAACACATAAGCCGCATGGTCTTCGGTCTCGGACATGTCTTGGCTGCGGGCCAAGCCCAAGGCGGCTAAGTCGTCGCGCAGGCGCACGAGGGGTTTTTCATTGAGGAAACCGCTCAGGTAATGCGAGCCAAAAACGTAAACCTCGGGCTTGCCCACCCCACCAAAAAGACGGGTGAATTCGTCGGCAATCTGCCGCTGGCTCAGGCTGCGAGCGCAGGCCACCAGCTCGCGCCAAGGCTCCTCCAAAAAAGCCCCTGCGTCGGGGGCTTCGGTCACAGCCACTTGCAACTGGCCGAGCAATTCCTCGTTAGGTGCAGCGTAAAACAGCTGCGACAGCAAGCCATAAATTTCAGCGCGGGCGGTTTCTTCGTCCAGCGCGTGGCTGCTGGCGGACAGGTTCAGGTCTTGGCTCATGGCAACAACTTATTGGTTTTTGGAGGGCAGCTGGCCATCGGTGATGCGCACCTGGTTTTCGTCGGTGAACATGTCGATGACACGGCAGTCACCGCACATTTTCAGGCGCTCCAAGGCCGGGCCCTGGAACATGCTGTGGCCAGTCAGACGCCCCAACATGGTCTCGATGGCTTTGAGGGTGCCAAAGGGTTTGGCGCAGCGGATGCAGGCATAAGGCGGACTGCTGTGCACCACCCGTGGCTGAGTGCGTGCAGCCAAAAGCGACAAGCGCGGTTGCAGCGTGATGGCGTTTTCGGGGCAGGTCTTGGCACACAGGCCGCACTGCACACAGTTTTTCTCGACAAACTTGAGCTCGGGCTGCAGCGGGTTGTCTTGCAGCGCGGACGAGGGGCAAGCGCCCACGCAGCTCATGCACAAAGTGCATTTGCTGCCGTCCACGGTGATGCTGCCCAGCGGCGAACCTGCAGCGGGCAAATCGAGCGCCTTGGGGCGGCTGGCCTCGTCCATGGCCATCACAGGCGACTGCGCCATCAGGTGGTCGATGACCAGCTCCAGGTTGCTGCGCTTTTCGGCTTGCACCGCATAGCGGGCGGCGGTGGCCGGGCCCGTAGGCAGGCTGGTGGCCTTGAGGCTGCGGGCGCACAAGCGCTGCAAATCACCGTCCAAAGCCGTGGCGGTTTTGGCTTCGATCAGCTGGAAATGCACCCCGGTGTAACCCAGACCGCTCAGCAGGCTTTGGGCCACGGCCATTTGTTCCATGAGCGAGGCGCGGTATTGCGGCGCTTCTTCGTGGGTGAGCAGCACCATGACCTGGCGTGCGCCATAGGCCACGGCCGACAGCCACAGCTCCATGCCCACACTGGCGGTGTGCCACAGCGCCACGGGCATGACCCGGGCGGGCACGCCTTGCAGCACACCCAGCTGTGCACCCCGGCCCAACTCGTCGATCAGAGCCTGGCCTTTTTCCTGGCTGTGCAGCAGCAAAGCAGCGTCGCGCCCGCCAGCGGCCTGGTAGGCCGACAACAATGCTCGGATCTTGGCGCCCTGCTCTGCCGGACGCGGGTAGGCGTAGGTGAGGGCGCCCGTGGGGCAAGCCGTGGTGCAAGCGCCGCAGCCCACACACAGATTGGGGTTGACCACAATTTGCTGACGGCTTTTGTCCGAGCGCACGGCCTCGGCTGAGCAAATGTCAATGCAGGCGCTGCAGCCCACTTGCTCGTTGCGGCTGTGGGCGCAGAGCTTTTGTTTGTAGGCAAAAAAGCGGGGCTTTTCAAATTCACCCACCAGCTCACGCACCTTGAGCAAAGTTGGCAGGTCTTGCCCATCCCAGCGGAAGTAACCCTGGGGCAAGGCGTGCGAGGTGAAGGTGGGCGAGGCTTGGTCGCCGCGCAGGTCCAGAACCACGTCAAAGCGCTCGGTTTGCGGACGGGCGTCGCGGCTGAAGTCGATGGCACCTGCGGCTTCGCAGACCTTGACGCAGTCGCGGTGCGAAGTGCAGCGCGACAGGTCCACTTGGTAGTCGAGACCAATGGCCTGCTCGGGGCACGCCGCCACACAGGCGTTGCAGCGCGTGCACAGGTCCAGGTCAATCGGGTTGCTCGCGTCCCACGACACCTCGAATGCGCCCAACCAGCCTTTGAGACCTTGCAAGCGACCGGCCACGACCGGGAAGCGCCGCTCTTGGCCTCCACCTGCGTTGCCGGGGCCTTGCGAAAAAATCGTCACCTGCATCGCGTCGGCCAAAAAGCTGGCGGCGCGTTCGGCCGCATCGATGGCGCCAATGATGAGCACACGGCCTTCACTTTTGTAAGTGACGGTGGGCACCGGCTCGGGTTCGGGCAGTCGGGCAGAGGCCAACAAGGCGGCCATTTTGGGTGTGGCGTGCGCGGCCTCGCGACCCCAGCCGCCGGTTTCGCGGATGTTGACGAAGCGGATCGGTGAAATCGCGCCTTCGGTTTGCTCGGCCAGTTCACTGAACAAACGCTTTTCTTGCGTGCAGGCCACCACCACGGTCTCGCCGGTTTTCACGGCTTTCTGAAATTGCCCCGCCTCACGGCGGCACAAGGTGGTGTGCAGCGTCAGGTCTTCACCCAGTGCTTGGCCCAGCGCTTGGGCTTGCAGGGGCATGGTTTGGTTGCAGTTGCAAATCAGGGTGGTCATGTTCTGGGGGTGCGTTGACAAGGGGCTGCAGCACAGGGCTGGCCAGTCCTGCCGAATCGGGCAGGGAAGTCGGCGACTGTGCCACAACTGGCGAGCCTTCCTGCGCTGCGGGACTTTGCTCAGGGTTTCCACCGAGGTCACTCGAAGCTCCCCCTGCGGGAAGCACGGACTCTGCCGTGGTCGCCGTCTTTGTGGCCGCTTCATCGGGTTTGTCCAACAAACCCAGCAATTGCGCACCCACCATTTTTTCCAACATGCCCGCAGGCAGCGGGTCCGGGGTGTTGTAGTCGCCGATGTAGATGTCGAGCCCGTCCATCACATTGAAATGCGGGTCGGTGAAGAGCTTTTTCATGGCCACATTGCGCACATCGGCTGTCACGCCGGAGCGCATGAAGGGCTGAAAGTCCGAATCCGGCGTCAAGGCGCGGGCGTCGTCCAGGCTGGGCAAGGGCTCGGCGTGCGTCTCGCTGGACTTCGCCTCGGCTTGACCCGGGGAAAGCGCTGGGGGTGCAGTCATGGAGCGCTGAACCACTTCGGACGATCCGGGCACGCCAGACAATTCGGTCGGACTCGCTGGGGCAACAGGCTCGGCCACTGGCAAGCCCTTGGCCACGGCTTGTTTGCGCTGCGACCAGCGACTGAAAAAGTGCTCGCTCATGAGCCCTGCCTCCCACCTTTGCGTTTTTCAGTTGTGCTGACGGAGGCGGGCTGGCCAAAGCGGTCCGTCAACCCCTGAAAGCTTTGTGGGCGTTGACGGCGTTTGACTTCAGGCACATAAAACGCGTCGGTGAAAGCCTGCAGCCGGGCCACCACTTCGGCTGAAGCGGGCACGTTTTCCACGGTCTCTTGCGCATCGAGCCAGCGTCCGGCGTCGTGGTAACTCAAGCTTAAGGCTTGGGGCACGGCTTGCTCCTCCTGGCCATCCGGCCCTTCTTGCAGTCGCCACATGACAAAAAAACTGGGCGTGGGCGAGGTGAGGTTGAGCCAATAGCCTTCGGCATCGTCGCTGAACAACTCCACTCGCCAGCCAGGGTAGAGCCAAAGCACTTCGTCATCGGTTTGGCGCAGGCAGCGCGGGGCTTGGCCAAAACCCGCTTCTTGCGGCACCACATCGGCCAGCACCCAACGGTGGGACTGCCAGCGGGCCATGGCCCCCAACACGGCTTCGCGGCGCATCAGCACCGCCATTTCAGACACGACATGAACAGACATTGCGTTCTTTCTTTCAGCGGGTTTTGCCCCGCATCAACCCAACACGGGTTCGCTCAGCAAGGGTAAACGCAAAGTGAAAACCGTACTTCGACCGGGCTCAGACTGGAAGGTCAGGCGCCCGCCGTGCACTTCCACAATCGATCGGCTGAGCCACAGGCCCACGCCCATGCCTTGGGACTTGGAGGTTTTGAAGAGACTGAACACATCTTCCGCACACTCAGCCGCAATGCCTTTGCCATTGTCTTGCACCTGCAATTCCAAAAATTGACCCACGACCTTGCCACGGATGCGCAACTCAGGGTGCGGCAGACCGGACTCCATCAGTGCATCGATGGCATTGTTGAGCAGATTCAAAATGACTTGTTGCAGCTGAGTCGCATCGCCATGCAGGCGCAAGTTGGCATCCCATTCCAGCGTCGAGACGATGCCGGCATTTTTCATTTTCGACTGCAAGAGATCGAGCACATCCTGCACCAGCACATCCAGTTTCAAGACCGTGTGCTCTCCGCGACCCATGCGAAACAGATGGCGGAGTTTGCGAATGATGTCTGCAGCCCGCTGGGTGTCCTGAACGATGGCCATGACCACTTGTTGTAAACCATCCAGATCAGGCAATGATCTTTCGCGTTGGGCCTCTTCGATCTTGGCCTGGACCAGCTCTGCTTGCAACATAACGGCTGTCAAGGGCTGGTTCAGTTCATGCGCAAAACTGGCCACCAAAGCCCCCATGCCCGCGCTCTTGTTGGACAGGGTCAGTTGCCGGATGATTTCCTCGCGCTCGGTCAACAAGACAGACAGGTCTTCAGCGTGCTGCAAAGCCAAAGCGGCACGCTCTTGCTCACGGGCCAATTGAAGCTGTATAGCGACTTGGCTGCGGTGGTTCTGTTCCACAAAGATCTGCATGAACCCGACACACAGCATCATGATGGCGGTGAATTGACCGATGAACACCACGGCATGGTCCCAGGATGCCTCATACAAATCGTCGGAGCCAATGCCCGCCAGCATGGCCACCGTTTTGATGCCCAAGGTGCCCGACAAAATCAGGCCCGCCCACATCAACGAATGGGCGCCCTTCTTGTCATGGGTCAGGGCAATGCGCTGGCCTGCAAAAAAGTACTCCAGGCAATTGAATGTATAAAAAACATAGAACACCAGCATGAGGGTGCTCTCGGGTGCGCCTGAAAAATGAAGGGCATAACTGAGCGCCAAAAAAACCACATTCATGCCAGCCGAGGACCACAGCCAAACGGGTGAAGCCGGTCCATTGAGAGAGCGCAAAGCCAGTTGCCGCCCCCAGTTGCCTGCTGCCATCAAAAACTGACCGGCCACGACCACCACATCGGTGCTGAGCCAGCCACGGCTGCCCAGCACACACAGGCCCAGTGCACTGAAAATACCCGAGGCACTCCACAAAACCACCACAGGGCTGCGAAAACGGGCCAAGCCGTACCAGATGGCGGCATGCAGCACCAAGTACATCAAAGCATCCATCCAAAAGATGGTTTGCACATTCACATTCAAAGCGGCCTCCTTGGCCAAATCTGAAAGCCTCGGTAGAAGGGGCCGGATCACCGGCCCTCGGGCTCAGAGTGCCGCCAATTATGCGTTCACCGGCGTCGCTGCTTCGATCCGCACCGCGCAGTATTTGAATTCCGGGATCTTGCCAAATGGGTCCAGTGCCGAATTGGTCAGCAAGTTGGCTGCGGCCTCTTGGTAAGCAAAGGGGATGAACACCGTGCCCAGCGGGGTGCCATCGTCTTGGCGCACTTGTAAATGCACCCGTCCTCTGCGCGAAGCGATGTCGACGGTGTCACCTGGCTGAAGCCCCAGGCGCTGCAATTCGCTGCTGTGCAGCGAGGCCGTGGCGGCAGGCTCCAAGGCATCCAGCACAGTCGCGCGACGCGTCATGCTGCCCGTGTGCCAGTGCTCCAGCTGCCGCCCCGTGATGAGCACCAAGGGGTACTCGGCATCGGTTTGTTCGTTGGCTGGGATCAGGCTGGCGGGCACCAGTTGGACGCGGCCATCCTGGGTTGGGAAATGGTCGTGGAACACGATGGGCTGGCCGGGATCGGTGGCACTCACACAGGGGTAGGTCACCGAGCCCGCATTCAGACGCGCCCAATCGATGCCACCAATCGCCGGTGCCATGGCTTGGCGCATTTCTTCATAGACCTCGGCCACACCATCGTGCTCGCCTGCGTAAGCCCAGTTCAGGCTCATGCGCTGCGCGATTTGCTGGATGATCCAGAGGTCGGGTTTGGCATCACCAGGCGGCAACACGGCCTGGCGGCCCATTTGCACCGTGCGGTCGGTGTTGCTCACGGTGCCGGTCTTCTCGGGCCAGGCGCTGGCCGGCAGCACCACATCGGCCAACCAAGCGGTCTCGGTCAAAAAAATGTCTTGCACCACCAGGTGCTGCAAACTGGCCAGCGCATGTCGAGCGTGGTTCAGGTCCGGGTCGCTCATGGCCGGGTTCTCGCCCATGATGTACATACCGCGCACCTTGTGTGGGTCACTGTCGTCGGCCAGCGCTTTGTGCATGATCTCGACCACGGTGTAACCGGGCTGGTCATCCAGCTTCGTGTCCCAGAATTTTTCGAACCAGTCGTGCGCCGATTTGTCGCTCACCCGCTGGTAATTGGGGTACATCATTGGGATCAGGCCAGCGTCGCTCGCCCCTTGCACGTTGTTTTGGCCACGCAGCGGATGCAGGCCGGTGCCGGGGCGGCCAATCTGCCCGGTGATGCTGGCCAGCGCGATCAGGCAGCGCACGTTGTCGGTGCCGTGCACATGCTGGCTCACGCCCATGCCCCACAAGATCATGGCGGCTTTGGCACTGGCATAGGCCCGCGCCACTTCTCGAATGCTGTCTGCGGGGATGCCGCAAATCGCGCTCATGGCCTCGGGTGTGAAGGCTTGCACGTGGGCTTTGAGTTCGGCCACGTTGTCGGCGCGTTCACTCAAAAATTGTTCGTTGCACAAACCCTCGTGCACGATGACGTGCAGCATCGCGTTGAGCAAGGCCACATCGGTGTCGGCCTTGAACTGCAAGGTGCGCCAAGCATGACGCCCGATGTCGGTGATGCGCGGGTCGGCCAGCACAATGCGTGTGCCGCGCTGGGCCGCGTTCTTCATCCAGGTGGCGGCCACGGGGTGGTTGGCTGTGGGGTTGGAGCCGATCACGAGGATAAGGTCCGAATGCTCGACATCGCGCACCGGGTTACTGACCGCACCCGAGCCCACGCCTTCGAGCAAGGCCGCGACGCTGGACGCGTGACACAGGCGGGTGCAGTGGTCCACGTTGTTGCTGCCAAAGCCGGTGCGCACCAGCTTCTGGAACAGGTAGGCTTCTTCGTTGCTGCCCTTGGCCGAACCAAAACCAGCCAGCGACTTGGCGCCGTGTTGATCACGCAGCGCATTCAGTGGCTGGGCGGCCCGCTCCAGGGCTTCCTCCCAAGTGGCTTCGCGGAAGACTTCACGCCAATCGGTGTGGCCATCGATCAAATCCAGGTCTTTGGCCACGCCCGCTTTTCGGATCAGCGGCTGGGTGATGCGGTCGGGGCTGTGAATGTAGTCCATGCCAAAGCGGCCCTTGACGCACAAGCGGCCTTCGTTGGCAGGGCCTTCGCGGCCCTTCACGCTGATGATCTTTTCGTCCCGGACCTGGTAAGTCACCAAGCAACCGACACCACAAAAAGGGCAGACCGAATCCACCTCACGGTCCACCTTTTGTGGGCCCATGTGGGTCTTGGGCATCAGGGCACCTGTGGGGCAAGCCTGCACACATTCGCCGCAGCCCACACACGAACTGCCGCCCATCGGGTCGGCCAGGTCAAACACCACTTGGGTGTGTACGCCCCGGAAGGCGAGGCCAATCACATCGTTGACTTGCAGATCACGACAGGCGCGTTGGCAGCGGTTGCATTGGATGCAAGCGTCCAGATTCACGGCCATGGCCGGGTGCGACAGGTCGGCGGGGACGGCTTCACGCTTGAGCGCGGCCAGCGCCGGGCGCACCTGCACACCGTGGTGCTCGGCCCATTGGCTCAGCTCGCCATGTGGTGCCTCGGCGCGGTCATCGAGCCATTTGTGGCCCTGCTCGGGCAAGTCGGCCAGCAGCATCTCGAGCACCATCTTTTGGCTTTTGACGGCACGTTCGCTGTTCGTCTGCACCTGCATGCCGGGCGTGGCGCTGCGGCAGCAGCTGGGGGCCAGCGTGCGTTCACCGGCCACCTCGACCACGCAGGCTCGGCAGTTGCCGTCGGGCGCAAGGCCTTCCTTGTGGCACAAGTGCGGGATGGCGATGCCCAGCTCTTTGGCGATGTTGAAAATGCTTTTGCCAGCGGGCGCTTCAACGCTTAGACCGTTGAGCGTGAATTGGACGGTGCTCATGCGGCCCCCACTTCGTGCGGGAAATACTGCAACACGCAGCGGATCGGGTTGGGTGCGGCCTGCCCCAAGCCGCAGATGGACGCATCGCCCATGACCTGGGCCAAGTCTTGCAGGGTGTCGGCATCCCACACAGGGCTGGCCATGAGTTGCGCGGCCTTGTCGGTGCCCACGCGGCAGGGCGTGCATTGGCCGCAGCTCTCGTGTGCAAAAAAGCGCATCACGTTCAGCGCTGCTTCGCGTGCGCTGTCGTGTTGGCTGAGCACCATCACAGCCGCCGAGCCGATGAAGCAGCCATGCGGCTGCAGGGTGTCAAAGTCCAAAGGCACATCAGCCAATCGCTCGGGCAAGATGCCGCCGCTGGCACCGCCGGGCAGATAGGCGTAGAGCGTATGGCCATCTCTCATGCCGCCGCAGTATTCATCGACCAGTTCGCGCAAGGTGATGCCCGCAGGCGCAAGCTTGACGCCAGGGTGATTGACGCGCCCACTCACACTGAAACGGCGCAGGCCCTGACGGCCGTGACGCCCTTGCGATGCAAAGCTGTCCGCGCCTTGCTCGATCAGTTCGCGCACCCAAAACAGGGTTTCAAAGTTGTGCTCCAAGGTCGGCCTGCCGAACAAGCCGACCTCGGCGATGTAAGGCGGGCGCATGCGCGGCTCACCGCGTTTGCCCTCGATGCTCTCGATCATGGCGGACTCTTCGCCACAGATGTAAGCGCCCGCGCCACGCCTCAGTTCAATGCGTGGCAAGGCGCAAGGCGGATTGGCCTGCAAAGCGGCCAATTCTTCGGTCAGCAAAACACGCGCTTCGTGGTACTCGTCACGCAGGTAGATGTACACCGCCTCACAACCCACAACACTGGCGGCGATCAGCACGCCTTCCAGAAAGCGGTGCGGGTCGGCTTCCAAGCAGGTGCGGTCCTTGAAGGTGCCGGGCTCGCCCTCGTCGATGTTCACCGCCATCAGGCGCGGCCCGGGTTGGTTGCGTACGATGCGCCATTTGCGCCCGGCCGGGAAACCGGCACCACCCAAACCCCGCAAACCCGTGGACTCCAAGACCTGGATCACCGATTCGACGTCGCGCTGGCCCGAGGCCACTTGTTGTGCCAGCTGGTACCCGCCGGTTTGCAGGTAGGCATCGAGGCGGATCGCATCGGGCAAGGCATTGGGCGCGGTATGGTCTTGGGCCACACGCTGCGCCACCGTTTCAACCGTCGCATGCGTCACGGCCTGCTGACCGACCTGCGCGGCCGGAGCCTGCTCGCAGCGGCCCAGACAGGGCACGGGCACGACCTTCACATCCAACAAATCGTTTTGCAATTGGCGCATCAAGCTGTCGCTGCCAGCCAAGCTGCAGCTCAAGCTGTCACACACCCGCACAGTGATGCGCGGCGCGTCTTGATCGTCTTTCAGAAGCTCGAAGTGGTGGTAGAACGAAGCCACCTCGAACACCTCGACCACGGGCAGCCGCATCTCGGCGGCCAGCGCCACGATGTGGCGCTCGAACAGGCCTTTGAAATGATCATTCAGCACATGCAGGTGCTCGATCAGCAGGTCACGGCGGTGGCCGTTTGTGGGCGGTTCACCGATCAGGGCCCTCACCTCTTCAAGGGCTGGGCTAGAGGCCTGCCGGCCTTTGAGCTGGGTTCGGGGCTGGCGCAGTTGCTGGCGAACTTGGTCCAGGCCAATGTGGGTGGTATTCGCCATGCGTGGTCAGTAGGTTTCGAGGTGCAAACGGCCTTCTTTTTTCAGCGCCGCACCTACGGTATCCCAATCGAGTCCGGCATTCTGTGCGATGTCTCGCAAGGCCATCACCACGCCCTCTTCCATGCTCTTCAATCCACACACATAAAAACAGGTGTTGGGGTCTTTGAGTTGCAGTGCAATGTCAGCAGCACGATCACGCATGGCGTCTTGCACATAGCGCTTGGGCTTGCCAACTTCGCGCGAGAACGCGAACTCGGTGTCGATGAAGTCTTTGGGCAGGTTGTTCAGTGGCCCGAAGTAAGGCAGCTCAGCGGGCGTGCGGGCCCCAAAGAACAGCATCAGCTTGCCACCTTCAAACTTGCCACTGGCCCGCAGGCGGCGGCGCCATTCGGTCATGGCCCGCATGGGTGCAGAACCGGTGCCGGTGCAGATCATGACGATGTTGCTCTTGGGGTGGTTGGGCATGAGGAAGCTCGCGCCAAACGGCCCAATCACCTGCACTTTTTCACCCACATTCAGGTCGCACATGAAGTTGGAGGCCACGCCGCGCACCGATTTACCTTCGTGGTCTTCCAGCACGCGCTTGATGGTCAGCGACAGGTTGTTGTGGCCGGGGCGCTCGCCATTGCGCGGGCTGGCAATCGAATACTGGCGTGCATGGTGCGGCTTGCCGTTGGCGTCCACGCCCGGCGGGATGATGCCGATCGACTGACCTTCGAGCACCGGGAAGGGCAGGCTGCCAAAGTCGAGCACGATGTGGTGCGTGTCGTAGTCTTGCTGGCCTGCTTGTTGGCCCACTTCGGTCACACGCAGGTTACCGGTCACGGTCGCGGTGATGGTTTTGTCTTGTGCCTTAGGCCCATACAGGTTGGTGTAGGCATGGGCGGCCGACCAAGGGGGGATGGTGGCGCCGAACTGCGCCGAGTTGAAGCCCGAGGCAGCGGGGGTGCTGACGGCTGAAGCCGAGGACGCTGCCGCCGCTTGCACAGCCGTTTTTGCTTCTTCTTGCGCGGCATCAGCCGCGCCACCCGCGGCAGTCAACTCTTCGGCGCTCAGTTCAGCGGGCAGGTCGTACCACTTGAGTTGTTCTTCGATGCTGTAGGCCTTGGCCTTGGGCACCATGCGCCAGTTGTCAATCGAGCCTGTCGGACATGGCGAGATGCAGTCCATGCAACCGTTACAGACATCGGCCTTGACCACGTAGTTGAGCGAGTCGTGGGTGATCGCACCCACGGGGCAGATCGCTTCGCAGGTGTTGCAACGGATGCAGATTTCCGGGTCAATCAGGTGTTGTTTGATCAGCGTCGCTTCGGTGCTCATGTCATCGGCTCTCTTTTGTTTTAGCGTTTTTTGTCTGTGGTGTGCGAGGTCCGCAACGGAATGGCTTGGGGCCGGGCACCTCATACGGAGTACCGAAAAATCGGCGCCCGGCCCCAAGCCATTCCGTCGCTCTGTGCCTGCTTCAACGCTCAGAGTCTACTGGGACCCTGATCGCTCAGTTCACCCATGTCATTGAAAGGGCAAGGGGCGGGTGACGATTTTCGGTACCCCGTTATGAGGAACCCGCCCCTTGCCCTTTCAATGACCGCCTACTCTCAAGGCAGAACATAGAAACAACCAGTCACACACCCACCAACAGACGCTCAACAAACCCCATGCAGTTGACTGGGGAAGGGGCGGGTGACGATTTCTGGTACCCCAGCATGAGGAACCCGCCCCTTCCTCTGTCAACTGCTGCCCCCACAACGAAGCAGGGGCAGCAGTCAAATCAGAGACTCAATCAGTTGAAGCGGACGTAATCAAAGTCCACTGGCTGGCGGTTGATGCCCATGACGGGTGGCGCGATCCAGTTGGCGAACTTGCCTGGCTCCACCACACGGCCCATCAGGCTGGCCACATAAGCGCGGTCTTCGTTGGTGGGTAGCCACTCGCCCACCTGGGCCATCCACTGCTCGTCGCTCACCACTCGACCATCGGGCGTGATCTTGGCCCCAGACAAAGAGCCGATGTTGCGGTGGAACGCCTTGTGCGGGGCAGTCAAGGTGAATGGAATACCGGCTTTGGAAATCACACGGTTCCAACGGTCAATGCCGCCTTTGGAGTCGGTGATGTAGTCGTCGCGCAGCACTTCGTTCAAGGCGTTGAGCATCGGCACTTCTTTCTCGACCAACTTGCCGTCTTCGACCGACAAGATCTTGTAGCTGTTGCCTTTCAAGACGTGGTCATCACCGCGCTTGCCTTCTTCGTAACGGCCCTTCAAACCGGAGCTGTAGAAGGTGGCAGCGTTGGACGACTGGTCGGCACCGAACAAGTCGATGGTGACCGAGAAGTGGAAGTTGATGTAACGCTGGATGGTGGGCAAATCGATCACGCCCGCTGCACGCAGTTTGCCCACGTCGTCGGTTTTGAGCTGGTTCATCACGTCGACAGTGCGCTGGATGGTGCGGCTCACGCCGGACTCGCCCACGAACATGTGGTGCGCCTCTTCGGTCAGCATGAACTTGGTGGTGCGGGCCAGCGGGTCAAAGGCTGACTCGGCCAATGCGCACAACTGGAACTTGCCGTCGCGATCGGTGAAGTAAGTGAACATGAAGAATGACAACCAGTCAGGCGTCTTCTCGTTGAAGGCCTGCAAGATGCGGGGGTTGTCTTCGTTGCCGCTGTTGCGCTGGAGCAATGCATCGGCTTCTTCACGGCCGTCTTTGCCGAAGTATTTGTGCAACAAATACACCATGGCCCACAGGTGGCGGCCTTCTTCCACGTTGATCTGGAACAGGTTGCGCAGGTCGTACATGCTGGGCGCGGTCAGGCCCAGGTGGCGCTGCTGCTCCACCGATGCGGGCTCGGTGTCGCCTTGCGTCACGATGATGCGGCGCAGGTTGGCGCGGTGCTCGCCAGGCACGTCTTGCCAGGCTTTTTCACCAATGTGGTCACCAAAATGGATCTTGCGGTCTTGCTCGCCAGGGTTCAAAAACACGCCCCAACGGTAGTCGCGCATCTTGACGTGGCCAAACTGGGCCCAGCCTTGTGGGTCCACGCTCACGGCGGTGCGCAGGTACACGTCCATGTCGGTGGAGCCTTCGGGGCCCATGTCATCCCACCAGTTGATGAAGTTGGGCTGCCACTGCTCCAAGGCGCGTTGCAGCGTGCGGTCTTCGCTCAAGTTGACGTTGTTGGGGATTTTTTCGCTGTAGTTGATACCGGACATGAGATTCTCCAGAGATGAAAGCAACGGTGGGGGCAAATTTTGGTTGCAGCGCGGACCACCGGGCACCACGCTGCACAACTTCAAAACATCAAACGCGGTTCAGATCGAAACTGACCTTCTCGCCCTTGCCGTAAACCTTGAGGGCACCTTTTTCGCCGACGGCGTTGGGGCGCTGGAAGATCCAGTTTTGCCAAGCGGTCAGGCGGCCAAAGATACGGGTCAGCATGTTCTCTTGCTGGGCAAAACGCAGGTTGGCTTCCAGACCGGTCAGGGCGTCGGGCGACATGGAAGAGCGCTCTTCCAAGGCCAGGCGGATCTCGTCAGCCCAGTCGATGTCGTCGGGTGCTGCAGTCACCAGGCCCAGGGCCAGAGCGGCATCGGCGTCCAAGGCCTTGCCGATGGCGCCGCGTGCGGCTTCCATGGCGGGCACTTCTTCGTAGAAACGGCGCTGCAAGCGGGTCTGGTCGTTGACCATGGGGAAGAAACCGAAGTTCATTTCGTTCAGCTGGATCTTGGGGGCCTTGGCTTCGTCGTCTGGCAGGGCCAGCATGTAAGCGCGGTCGGCGCAAAAAGCCAATTCGGCGAGTGTGCCCACAAAACAAGTCCCCTCTTCGATCAGGGCGAACAAGCTGCGCGAGGTCACGTCCATGCGGGCCAAGGTGCGGCGCAGGTGGCCGATGGTCTCGCGCACAAACCAATGGTCTTTGTTGGCCAGCATCGTGGCGTCGGACGCCAACACGGCTGCCGCATCGCCCGAGGTCTTGAGCACCCAGGTGCCGATGTCGAGTTCGTTGGTGCGCATGTGGAGAATGGCGTCGTCCAGTTCACGCACCATTTGCAGGGGCCACCAGTTCATGCCTGCGGCTTCGATGCCTGCGATGTCGGTGGGCTGCGCTGTGGCAGGGGCCTTGACGGTGAAAGTAGCGATGCGCTTGGCGCGGTCGATGTCCACGGTCACATTGGTGTAGCTCAGCGCGTCGGCGGCGAAGGTGCGGTTCAAGGGTGTGAGTTCCACGCCCTTGACGCCTGCGGGGCGGATGCTGCCAGCGGCCAGCTTGGCAGCACGTGCTTTGACCACGTCTTTGAACACGGCGGGCTTGGCGATCGCATCGACCAGACGCCAGTCCACGGCTTTTTGACCCCGCACACCTTCCACGCTGGTGCAGAAGATGTCGGCCAGGTCGTGGCGCACATGGCGCTTGTCGGTCACGCGGGTCAGACCGCCGGTGCCGGGCAACACGCCGAGCAAGGGCACTTCAGGCAAAGACACCGAAGAGGAACGGTCGTCCACCAGCACGATATCGTCGCAGGCCAGGGCCAGCTCGTAGCCGCCGCCAGCACAAGCGCCGTTGAGGGCGGCGACGAATTTCAGGCCGTCGTGCTTGCTGGAGTCTTCGATGCCGTTGCGGGTTTCGTTGGTGAACTTGCAAAAGTTCACTTTCCAACCGTGGGTGGACACGCCCAACATGAAGATGTTGGCGCCGGAGCAGAACACGCGGTCCTTCAAGCTGGTGACCACCACCGAGCGTACTTCAGGGTGCTCAAAGCGGATGCGCTGCAATGCGTCGTGCAATTCGATGTCCACACCCAGGTCATAGCTGTTGAGCTTGAGCTTGTAGCCAGGGCGGATGCCAGCGTCTTCGTTGATGTTGATAGACAGGGTCGCGATCTCGCCGTCAAAAGACAGTTGGATGTGCTTGTATTCAGCGGGGCTGGTCTGGTAATTGACCTGGAAATTAGCGCTCATGGTGGTCTCCGTCGGTGGTGTCTGGGTTGAATTCTGTCCAAAAATGCATTTCAATGCATGTTGCAGTGAAGTTTAATGCAGGTCAATCGCCACCACAATATGCACTTTAATTCATTTTATGAGTGTTTACCCTAGGAAATGAAGTTTCCTGCATCCACTCAAGTCGCCAAGCTCAAATGTTGGCGAACGGAAGACCGCAAGGCCTCAAACGCCTGGTCCTCTGTGCGCCCACTGGTGTTGATGGCCAGGTCGGCCTTGGAATAAAAGGCCGATCGGCCTTCCAGGATGCGTTTGAGGTCTTCCATGGCTTCGCGGCTGGCGGCCATGGGCCGCATGTCACCCTGCGCGGCCACACGGCCCATGTGGTCGGCAGCGTCGGCCTGCAACCACACGGTGGTGCAGTGCGAAAGCAGCACATTGAAATTGGCCGAGTCCGAGACCAAACCACCGGGCGTGGCAATCACCACTTCGGGGTAAATTTGGATGGCTTCCTCGAGTGCTCGGCGCTCGTAGCGGCGGTAGGCGTTGGCCCCATAGAGGTTGTGGATCTCGCTGATCTGGCAGCCCGCAAACTGCTCAATCTGACGACTCAGTTCGATGAAGGGAAAGCCCAGATCACCAGCCAAACGCTGCCCCAGCGCGGTTTTTCCCGCACCACGCAAGCCGACCAATGCGATGCGGTTTTTACGCTCCTGAGCGTTGCCGCCCTCCCCAAACATGTCACTCAATTGAACACGGGCTCGGCGCAGATCCGCCTCACTGCGCTTAGAGAGCAATTCCCTGATTAACAACCACTCGGGCGAAGTGGTGGTCACATCACCCAGCAACTCAGCCAATGAGCACTGCAAGGCATGGGCCACCTGCAACAACACCAGCACAGAGACGTTGCCCGTGCCGTATTCAAGATTGGCCAAATGGCGTTCGGACACGTCGGCGGCCACCGCCACCGCGCGGCGCGTCATGCCTTTTCGAGAGCGTAAGTTGCGCACCCGTTCCCCCAGCGCCTCCAGAAAAGGACTGCGCTTGGTGTCGGGCTCGGAGGTTTCGGTGGACGGCTTGACTTCAGAGGTCATGTTCAACACAGCGGCTCAGTTAAGGGAAAACCCTGGGATTTATATCAACCTGAAATATGCACTTTATTGCATACTACAAGACAGGCACCATAGTGCATGAGATGATGTTTATACCGCCAACTGGCGAAATTGAACACAGGCCACCGAAATAAAGAGGAGACACACCGTGCGCCCAGCAACCCCGCCCCCGAGCGAATTCAATTTCGCCCAGCACCTGATCGCCTGCAATGCAGGACGACCAGACAAAACAGCGCTCATTGACGACACAGGCTCAGTCCAATACGGCACGCTCGCCGAGCAGATCCGCCGTTTTGCTGGCGGCTTGCAGGCTCTGGGCCTCAAACGCGAAGAACGCGTGCTCTTGCTCATGCATGACTGCAGCGACTGGGTGGTGGCCTTTTTGGGCTCGCTTTATGCAGGCGTGGTGCCCGTGGCGGTCAACACCCTGCTCACGGCCGACGACTACGCCTTCATGCTGCGCAACAGCCGCGCCCAAGCCGCCTTGGTCTCGGGCGCCCTGCTGCCCGCCCTCCAAAGTGCACTGGACTTGGCCAAAACCGAGGTGCGACAAGTGGTGGTCTCGCGCCCCACAGGCCCTTTGGCACAGGGTCAGTTCAATATGGCCGACTTGGTGGCCCAAAACAACCCGGTGTTGCCCGCTCAAACCCTGGCCGATGAACCCGCCTTCTGGCTCTATTCCTCGGGCTCTACCGGCCAACCTAAAGGCACCGTGCACAGCCAGGGCAACCTGTACTGGACGGCCGAGCTGTACGGCAAAGGCGTGCTCCAGCTGCAAGAAAGCGACACCGTGTTCTCGGCCGCCAAGCTGTTCTTTGCCTATGGCCTGGGCAACGCGCTTACCTTCCCGCTGAGTGTGGGGGCCACGGTGGTGCTGATGGCCGAGCGCCCCACGCCGCAAGCCACCTTCAAACGTCTGGTCGACCACCAACCCACCGTGTTTTACGGTGCGCCCACCGGCTACGGTGGCATGCTGGCCAACCCTGACCTGCCCGCCAAAACCCAAGTCTCGCTGCGCCTGTGCTCGTCGGCCGGTGAAGCCCTGCCCCGCGACATCGCTGAGCGCTGGACGGCCCACTATGGTTGCGAAATCATCGACGGCATCGGCTCGACTGAAATGCTGCACGTCTTTTTGTCGAATCGCCCCGGCGATGTGCGCTACGGCACGACCGGCAAGGCTGTGCCCGGCTACGAAGTGCAACTGCGCAACGAAGATGGCAGCGTGGTGAATGGCCCCAACGAAATCGGCGACCTCTACATCCAGGGCCCCAGCGCAGCGCTGATGTACTGGAACAACCGCGACAAAACCCGGGACACCTTCCAGGGCGTCTGGACCAAGAGTGGGGACAAATACACCCGCGACCCCGATGGCTACTACACCTACGCGGGCCGCAACGACGACATGCTCAAGGTCAGCGGCATTTACGTGTCGCCTTTTGAGGTGGAATCGACCTTGGTGCAACACCCCGCCATTTTGGAAGCAGCCGTGATCGGCAAAGAGGACACCGACGGCTTGACCAAGACCAAGGCCTTCATCGTGCTGAAGGCGGGCCAAAGCCTGACGCAAGATGAAGTCAAGGCGTTTGTGAAAGAGCGTCTGGCCCCTTACAAATACCCGCGCTTCATCGACTTTGTGGCCGAGCTGCCCAAGACCGCCACGGGCAAAATCCAGCGCTTTCGCTTGCGCGATCTGGAAAAGAGCGGCTCCTGAATGGTGAAAGTGGCTTGACAGGCCCATCTTCGCAGCGGTCATTGAAGGGGGGTCTGCCCCCCCCATTCAACCGTGGGGATCATTCTGGGTCCTGCCCATGCGGCACATTCAGCACCCGCTCCATTTCTTTTTGCAAAGCAGCCTGCGACATGGGCTTGGACACATAGCCGTCTGCCCCGGCACCCAGAAAACGCTCACGATCGCCCGTCATAGCGTGGGCCGTGACCATCAAGACGCGGGTTCTCTGGCCTTGCTCGGCCTCTCGCTCGCGCAACAGCTTGAGGGCCGTGATGCCATCCATCACCGGCATCATCACATCCATCAAGACCACGTCGAAGCGGTCTTTTTCCAACACATCCAGCGCCTGCAAACCATCGCAGGCGGAGACGTAGCGGTAACCCATGCGCTGCAACATGATCTCGGCCAGCTTGCGGTTGATGTCATGGTCTTCCACCAGCAAAACCGAAATCGGTTTTTGGTAAACCGGGCTCAAACTCAAGTCGGATACTTGACCCGCGGCCGTGCTGGGGTCATCGACCTCCAAACTGGTTTTTTCGACCGGCAAAGTCACCGTGAAGCAAGCGCCCAAGTCAGGCTGCCCATTGGCGCTGATTTCTCCACCCATCAAATGAACCAGCCTGCGGGTGATGGCCAGCCCCAAACCTGTACCCCCGAAAGAACGCGTGACTGAACCATCGCCTTGGGTGAAGGGACTGAACAGTGCCGCCGTACGCGCTGGATCAAAACCAATACCCGTGTCGGTGATGCTGATGCGCAGCACACAATGATCCGCGTCTTGGCCGGGTACGGCTTGCACGGCCACGGTGACCGCACCCACTTCGGTGAACTTGATGGCGTTGCCAATCAAATTGGTCAAGACCTGGCGCATGCGCACCGGGTCCATCCAGGCCCATTCGGGCACCGCCGATGCGATATCCAACTGCAAATCGATGTCCTTGACACGGGCCAGTTGCTCCAGCGAACGGCTGGTGTCCCGGATCAATTGAGCCGGGCTGACCTTGAGCAGCTCCAGCTCCAGCGCCTGGGCTTCGATTTTCGAAAAATCCAGAATCTGATTGATGATGTGGAGCAGGTGGTTGGCCGAGTCACGCGCCAGGGTCAGGTATTCCTTTTGCGCCTTTTTGTCCTGGGTGTCCATGGCCAACTCGGTCATGCCCACAATGCCGTTCATGGGGGTGCGGATTTCATGGCTCATGTTGGCCAAGAATTCACCCCGCATGCGATTGTCCTGTTCGGCCTTTTCCTTGGCTTCGATGAGCATCCTTTGGGCATTTTCGATGGCCGTGAAGTCCTGCATCACCCCCACAAAATGCACTTCATCGTCCACCCGCATCTCACTGATGGTCAAGCGCAGTGAGAACATCCGGCCATCCTTGCAGCGACCATGGAGCACACGCGGTTGGTTGATGATCTTCTTTTCACCCGTGCGTTGGTAGGTCTGCATGTAGTCGTCATGCCGCTGCCCATCTTTGGGGCCCATCAGCATGTCCACCTTCTGCCCGATGAGCTCTTCAGGGCTGTACCCAAAAATGGCTTGTGTGGCGGCATTGCACTGGACGATCAAGCCATGGGCGTCGGCCACCACAATGGCTTCAGGCACCGACTTGAAAATGCTGTGCAACTTGCTTTCACTCAAACGCATTTGCCGCTCAATTTGCTTGCGTTCGTTGATTTCTTCGCTCAGCTGCTCGATCGCTGCACGCCGTTCGGTGGACAATTTGCGCGATGTGACCAGGGCTTGGCGGAATCGCCGCACTGTCAACCACACCAAGAGCAGGCCCAAAAAAAGCACAGCCAAAAGGACCACAAAGGTGCGGTTGAGGATGCTGGTGCTGGTGATCTGCCACTGCGAGACGGGCAGCACCACCTCCAGAGCTCCTCGCACATCACCGGTTTTCCAATCGGTTCGGGGTGAGCTGGGGTAACTGTTGTGGCAAGCCACGCAACGCAGCGTCATCCGATCGGCCTGGGCGTAACGCAGCACCCGCTCGCCATTGAGTACCTCCTCGCGTACATAAGGCACATCTGGGTTTTGTTTCAGGTGTTGCAAAGCCTGGCGTTGAAAATCATCCAGTTGACGCTCTTGAACGCGCCAAGGGAAAGGCTTTTCGCTGTAAAGCCGCACCTGGGTACCCCCGTCGACCTTGGACAGGTAATGCCCCAAATCAAGCGTCAAAGTAGCGGGCAAAGGCAGGGCATTTTTGCGGTTTTTGTAATCGTGCGTGACGTGCACACCCGCCTCCATGGCGCGGGGCACGATCTCATCGGTGTAGAAATTGCGAAATTGCGTCAGGCTCACCGCATGGGCCTGCGCACTCTCGGTCGCGTATTGCCGGACCATCCGCTCGCTGGCCTGATAGGTGTAGAGCACCACCCACAAGCAGACACCCACCAAAAGCAGACCCAGCCACCACAAGGGCCAGCGCTGAAGCGTTTGACGAATCCATAAAACAGGTAAAAGTAAGTGTTTCACATGACGCCTTTGATACAAGACGCATGATAACAACGAATACTTATATACTATTTACGGTGAAACCCAGGGATGCCACACCGCCCGGCTGATGGCCAGGGCGACCCCATCTTGTAGCTCAGGTGTCCTTGCTGACCTTGATGGTCGGGAACTTGCTCGAAAAGTCCTTGGCCTTGGCCGCGATCTTGACCGCCACCTGCCGCGCCACAGCCTTGTAGATCTGGGCCACTTCACCATCGGGGTCGTAGACCACGGTGGGCTTGCCGCTGTCGGCCTGCAGGCGAATTTGCATGTCCAGCGGCAGTGCGCCCAGGTAGTCCATGCCGTATTCGGCCGCCATTTTTTTGCCGCCGTCG
>Ga0255128_1000266_pt1 | contig 23512 bp, 16 predicted proteins | sample Law_Miss_RepC_8d_FD_188562 | JGI IMG/M metagenome (GOLD analysis project Ga0255128, IMG submission 188562) | Freshwater microbial communities from St. Lawrence River, New York, United States - Law_Miss_RepC_8d | ecosystem: Environmental > Aquatic > Freshwater > River | place: USA: New York... | reverse complement strand
ATAAACCCCTAACCGAAGTAAACCCCTTACTGAAATAAACGGAGTACCCAAATAACTAGAGTACCAAGTTTATCGCAGTGCCTTCTTCCACGCACTTTGACAACTACTGTTTATTCAGTGTCTCGTCGAGATTGAGAACCACCCGTGCAGCGAGCGTCCAAGCCGCTGCATCCTGCGGCGTGAGACCTTGAGGCAGTTCGACAAGCTTTCCTGGATCACCCGTGAGAACTTCTCGCGGATTTATCCATCCGTCGGCTAGTCTTTTACGCTGTGCATTGAGAAAACTCAGCAATGCAGCCTGTTCATCCGAACTTGCAGGTCGACAGACAGCTAGAAGAAACGCTCGATCGATCCGAGCCAAATCCGTTTGCACAGCAGTGGCTCCTTCGGGAACGTTTGTTGTCGTCTCCCTAAGGATTCGCAGAGCAAAGCCCCTGGCGGCTTCGACAAAAATTGGCTCATTTAAACCTGTGAGAGCTGCTAAGGGAGTGTTTGAGCGAATGCGCCGTGCACAAGATGCATCGCCGTTAGGTGCATCGAGACTGCTCAATACGGGATCTGGCATCGAACGTTTGCGAAACATGTAAATGGCTCGACGATAGCGATCGGGCCCCTCGGCAGCTTTCCAATACCCAGGATAAACGTAGTTGTAATCGAGAACATTCTGCGGAACCGGCGGAATCACACTCGGACCACCAACTTGATGATGCAGCATTCCTGCAATACTCAAAGCCATATCCCTCAAGGTTTCCGCATCGCATCGGAACCTAGGGCCACGTGTTAACCATCGATTCTTCGGATCGACTTCTAACATCTTCGCAGTTGCAGCCGAAGTCCGCTGATACGATTTGCTCAGTACGATGCTTCGGATCAGCTTCTTCATACTCCAATTCGACTCCATCAACTCAACGGCTAGCTGATCAAGCACAGCTTGATACTCAGGTACCGGCGTCCGTGTTCCAAAATCTTCCGAGGTTTCTACCAACCCTTCTCCGAAGATCTCTTGCCATACGCGATTGACAGCCACCCGTGCAGATAGCGGATTGCGATGATCTACAAGCCAACGAGCAAGTCGAAGACGTGCGGGTTCGGCTGGAGCTTCGACCGATGGCGATGGCTGATGGAAACTTGTAAGGAGCTTCGGTTCCGTAGGCTCATTAGGTTGATCCCAGTTCCCTCGCAACAACGTATACGTGGTGCGGGCTTTCTTAGCGTCTCGCTCGGTCAAATGCAAAACGCTCGTCTTGGCATTCGGAAACCGCTTCCACTGATTCTCAATTGCAGCATGAACATCCTTAGCTTCTTCGCGATTAGCAATCCAAGCTAACATCAACGGTTGCGAGGCGGATAGCGAAGCTGGATCTGGCGACGCATTGTTTTCAACCATCGCAAGCACCGCATCATGATCCACCGCAGGTGCTTGAGGATTCGCCCCATCGGTAATGCTGATACGACAGCAGCCAACCATATCTCCTTGCCGCCAAACAACTTTTAACTTATGACCATCTAGGTTCTCAAGAGGTTTCTCCAAAACCAAAACTGCTACCGAGGATTGGTTGCGTCGTCCGAGTCCACGGTCGGACTTCCAAGCAGTCTCTTCCTTGCCATCGATTAGGTAAGTCGCCGGCCCAGATGCATTTTTTCCATCTGCGGACTTCTGATCCGGATCACTATAATCTGCACTCGCTGCCGAGAATTTCTGCTTCTCCCACTCCGCACTTCCAGGCTTCTGCACAAACAATTCAATTTCCCGAAGGTCCCACATGCCAACCGCATTGCGCCCCGGACCTCGAAATGGCAATTCGCCATGCGTTAAGACTTCAAATTGAATCCCAGTAACCGTCGGTAAACTCGCTGGTGCAGTCAGAAACACATCATTGCTTGAGTGCCCTATCATCAAGATGGAATCATCCTTTTCTTGAACTGGGTGATTCAAGCCACTGACTGTCTCCAGCAACTCAGCGCGCAATGGAATCCATTTAGGACGCGCTGCGAGAACTTTGTCCTGCCACTCTTTCATCGCAGCTTTCCAATCCGGGCGCGATGCCTGATAATCCGTCAGCGACTTCTCAATCGAATCGCGAATCTCGCGGATACTTTGTACCTGCTCCGGAGTGTAAACCCACGACTTCGACTCGTAAGTGTTATTCAGGAATGCGAACATCCCATAGTATTCGTCATGGGTGATCGGATCGAATTTATGCGTGTGGCACTGAGCGCATTGCAATGACATCCCGAGCACGGCTTTACCAAGGCAATCCATTCGGTCGAACATTTCAACCATGCGAAACTGCTCTGGAACAATCGCTCCTTCTTCGTTGATCATGCTGTTGCGCAAGAACCCCGTTGCAATGGTCTGTTCTTGAGTTGCATTGGGCAACAAGTCGCCCGCTATTTGCTCGATCACAAACTGATCGTAAGGCATATCTCGTCGGATCGCATCAATGACCCAATCTCTCCAAGCCCATTGGTCGCGTTGCAAGTCCTTCTCGTATCCATTGGTGTCAGAGTAACGCGCAACGTCGAGCCAAGGCCGAGCCCACTTCTCTGCATATCGCTCGTCGGCCAAGAGCCGATCGACCGTCGCTTCAATCCCTTCAACTTGGAACTGCTGGACTTGCTCGGGAGTCGGCGGAATACCGATTAAGTCTAGATAAAGTCGACGAGCGAGTTCCCAAGGCTCAGCCGGCCCAGCGGATTCCCATCCCTTTTGCGTCAACGTTGACGAGATGGATGCATCGATGGTTTGGGGGCCATTAAGGCGACCATCAAGAGGTAACGAAGCGGGTGGCTCGAATGCCCAATGCTTCGCATAATCGGCCCCTTGATCAATCCATCGCGAAAGTAAATCGGTTTGCTCCTTGCTCAACGGCTTCTGCAAACTCGGTGGTGGCATAAGCACCTCTGGGTCCGACGCAAGGATTCGATGGACGAGTTCACTTTGCGCAGAACTACCGACCACAATGGCCGGTTTGCCAGAATCTCCACCCGAAATCGCTGCGTCGCGAAGATCAAGTCGCAGTCCACCTTCACGGGTCCCTTCGTCGACGCCGTGACACTGCGAGCAATGCTCACTGAGAATCGGCTGAATCTGAGTTCGAAAGTCAATCGATTGAGCAAAACCTTCGTCAGCTGTTCCAAAAACGAAAGCAACGCAAAAAGCTATTGCTTTAGGTTGCCAACACAATGTTCTGGTCAAACCTGAGATTGCCATCATCAAGACTATCCTCGCGTACGAGTCAGAGCGGTTGGAAAGGAATGGCGTGTTTCGCCAAGAAAGGTCCATTATCCATGGAATTCGGTCACCGAAAAGCGAATCGTACCAGGAATTAGAGAGTTACCACGAGGCAATGGGGAATCGAGGCTCCCATCGGCAAGCCCAAGGATCCCATCGGCAAGTCTCGGGCCGTAGCCTCTCCGATACCCAAGGTAGCTAGATGTAAGCCTCGCATTGATTTCCAACGGATACCAATCGTTGGAAGAAGTTCTCACAAAATCGATTCCGATCCAACCCTTGTACACCCCCGGAATCGCTCGTAGCAACTCCGTCGCGAAGCGTTCAAGTCGGTCACTTGGCAGATCTAGAGGGCCGACACCTCCAACGTACGATCCCGCCGGGCCGAAAAGTTGATCCATTGCCCCAAGCAGACACATCGGTCGCCCTTCACTAGCAAGAACTGCAAGACTCGATGCTTGACCGCAGACCCAAGGCTGAACGATGAACGATTCAGATGTTGAAGTTGCTCCTTGCAAAAGATTCTCGCTGGCATCCCATCCTTTTTGTACTGCGTTCAACGGAAGCAGGCTCTGGATGTGCGCCGCTAAATCGTCAGCATGACGGAAACGAAGCATATCAATTCCGCCCGCTCCCAACCGCCGTTTGATCACCCATCCATCCGTCGGCATACTCAATGCACCGGATTGAATCTGCCCAAGTTGAAATTCTTTATACCAGTGTGTAGCTAACCAAGTCGGAATCGTTTGCAACGAATGCCTATTCCAAGCTTGGGCTGTTTCCCACTTATCTGTAGCACAGTCGAGAAACCTCTGATCTGAAGCAATCACATTCACGCCGAAGGACCGTAAGCGATGAACTAACCGACTGAGAATTCCATCGATCTCCGGAGCGATAACGATCACCGCATCGCAATCCTCAGACTCGACGCGCCATCGATTTGCAATTCGATCAAGTTGCTGAGCTTCACTCTGCTCCTCACCCTCGGCGGTCAATGGGTTGCAATTCAACAAGCGGTCCGACTTTATCACCACCTGCCGGCCTTTTAACTCCGCAACAATTGAGCCTTCAATCGATGTCGTGACTCGATGAGAGCTCGAGGTCAAATCATTGCACAGGGCGACAAGCATTGCAGCGCCTTCCTCTAAAAGTGCCATCCCTGCACAATCGGTTCCGTCCACTTGAAACAAACCGCTCGAACAAACGAATTCAAAAATAGCAATCTTCAACGGTTACACCGATTTGTTCTTCTGTATTGGCAACTGCAAATTTTCTCGCACACCTGGAGCGGTTGGTCGATAGTCCATTCCAAGGGGGGAATACCACTCCTGCTATTCGCTCGAGTTTCGATCGAATACATCGTACTTTAACGCCCAACTGGTTCATTATGCACATTTCGCGGATGGTAAAACTCGGCGCAGATTAGGAAGTCTAGGGGGATAAGGCAATCCATCTTGAACTCAGACAAACAGATTTGCTAGAACGAACTGTTCGTTGATATTTCCCGACGCCGGATCGGGTTATCCGCGGCTTGGTTGGTACTTTGATAGCATTACCTTTCACTCTATGAATTCGACGCCCAAGCCGAGAATCCTATGGATTTTGAACCATACCACCCTGATGGAGTGGGAAGTTCCAATGCTTATGGAGCTTGGGTTTGAGGTTTACGTACCGAAGCATTTGCCGAGCGGTCCGAACAGCAGAACTGCATCGATCACAACCAAGTACGATAGTTCGCTCAGTATCCCGTCAAAGGATCTCGAGTACCTGAACACACTGAACTTCTACGAAGACCCGATTTCGCAGAAGACCGCCGAGATTCTTAACCGTCACTTTAGCAACTGCATCTGCGCCTACATTTTCCCTGGACTGTATTACATGTTGCAGTCCTTCACCGGTCGCATCTTTATGCGAGCCTTCGGACACGCGGGAACAATTGATTACGAAACGGCCACTGACACAGTTCCAGCTTCGTCGCTGCGCGATGGATATTCGAAACCGCTGCATCGATTTCAAAAAAAATTGCTTGGGATCAACAACCGGCTTGTGCGTTTTGCCGGTATTCACAGCAAAAACCCAATTATGCGGGAAATGCTGCTAGCGAAAGATCGCGTGTTTCTAGCCGCAGCTTACCGTGAAATCATCGAAAACGAGAAACCGTTTCTCAAGCAACGTTCGCTTTACATGCCCCTGGCATTACCTGAGTCGATCACGAACCGCGCCGGATCTTGGAGAGGTGGTGACCCTCGCGTCTTTTTCGTTTGCCCGAATATCGACCAAATCGATTACTATCGCCGCATCTATCAACGATTCGTCGAAGAACTCGGAAACTTCCCTTACTGCATCGGTGGTCGGCAAGACCTTGGGCAACCAGCCGCCGAACCTAAAACAAAAGATCCGAACATCCTCGGCTATATCGATCGCGTCACATATGACGAACTAATCAACACCTGTTCGTGCATGTTTTATCATTCCCAAGAGGAACGGCACCTTCACTACCATCCCCTCGAAGCCATCGTTAGCGGAATGCCATTGGTGTTCATGTCCGGCGGCCTCTTGGAAAAATGTGGTGGCTCTGACCAACCAGGGCTATGCCGCACCTACGGCGAAGCTCGCGAGAAAATCAAAAGACTGCAATCTGGTGACCAAGCCTTCCGGCAATCCATCCAGAAAGCTCAAACAAAAATTCTAGAGTTGTTCGACTCCGAATACTGTACCGAAGAATGGAAGAAAAACTTTCTTCCGCACACTATCAGAAAGTTATCATGAAGATACTCCTTTGGCATCCGACATACGTTCTGGGTGGAGGCTATCTCCTGCTGACGAAACTTATCGAGGAGCTAGGCAAACATCCTGGTGTCACCCGCGTAACGGCTGCTATTCACCGCGATTACCAAGAGCTGATCACAAAAGACCGCTTTTCTTCAAAAGTCGATTTGGCTTTTGTGCACACCGGTCAAGCCATAGACGATGTTCTCCGTTCCGACGATATCGTCTACATGGTTTGGCCGCACGGTGTGGCTATCCCGCAAGTCCGAGTTCCCACGGTTTGCGTTTTCCAAGACACCATCCTGCTCGACGCTTTCGGCGCCCACACCACGGACGCTTTTTTGGGCAGCATGCAACAAGCGGTCAAAGATACGGTATCGCGATATTCAAGAATCATCGTTACCTCGCATTACACGAAAAAACGCTTTGTGGAAATTGCAGGACCAGTTGCTACCCACAAAGTCGACGTGCTGCCTCATATCGCCAGCGATCCGAACGCGAAAATCCTACAACTCTCCTCAGCGACAAACACTTCGGAAGCATCCCGCAAGTCCGATCAAGTTGAATCCAAGAGCCATAAGTTCTTGCTCTATCCGGCTAACGTCTCCGAACATAAAAATCACCTCGCACTCATGATCGCCTTGAGCAAGCGTAAGCGAAAAGACATTTCGCTCACCTTGTGCGGTTACGGAAGCGAACTGGTGGGCTCAACCCAAGTAACGCCCAACCCCTACTTGAATCGCTTGAACAAAACTATTTCGGACCGTGGACTCAAACAAGACGTAGACTATCGAGCCCTTGGATATGTAGATGACGCATCATCCGAAGAATTGATGGATCAGGCTATGGGCTTGATTATGCCAACAAGAGCCGAAGGGATGGGATTACCGATCCACGAAGCACTCGAACGAGGGCTACCTGTAATCGCATCGGACTTGCCTGTACTCCGCGAGCATTTCGGTAGCCGATCGGACGCAATCCTCTGGGTAGACCCCGAATGCCCCTCGGAGATCGCCGCCGCTTGGGATGAACTTTGCAACCGACATAAAGAACTCTCCAGCACCGCTGAATCGAACCGAAGTTGCGGTGTGACTTGGAGCGATCTTGCAGACAAGACTTTTCAAATCCTGCAACAAGAAGTTCGCCGAGCACCGAGAACCATCCGTATTCCCGGCTTCGGATCCGTTGGCCGAGAGTCGCGGAAAAGCTGGCTCAAAGGGGTCGAACGCTCGATCAAGAGACTCTGGCGCCGAGCCGGTTAATTCGGCTCAGCGAAGCCAATCGCACTAGTACTAGCAGCAGCGTCCTTTGCAAAATAAGGCCGCTTGAAACCGCCAGACCAATCCTCTTGCGCACACTATGCACAGCGTTCCATCGGCTCAGAGATAATCATCCCTGAGCTGCTAGTCGATGGCGTAACACCCGTTTCGCTCGAACCACTCGCTCCGATGTCCATAAGCTCTCCACCATGCAACTCGATTTCCAAGGACCGATGTTCCACAGCCAGTGCATTCGATGAATCGACATTCCGAGTACCGCCACTTAGCAACGCTTTGGCAAAATCCCGAAGCGATTGACGTGCCATCACCCGCTCTGTGTCGGTCGCTGCCTGCACGCTCGCCGGCCCAGGCTTGACCGATCCTCGGGACTTCTTCCCCTTGGTTTCACCAACCCGCTTCGACTTCGACCCGTTAGACTCCGAATCTACCTCGACTTCAAGCAACTCCTCGCGCATCACCAGCATGTCCGAAGGTGCTTCGATTCCGATCACTACCCTACCAGGTAATACCCGGCTGACAGTAATCGTGATGTGCTCGCCAATTACAATCTTTTCACCTGCATAACGACTTAATACTAGCATCTCTGATTCCTCCTTGATGGCCCGTGACGTCTTCCGAGCGTCAAAGGCTACAGTGCATGAAACGGGTTTCGAAATCCAAGAACCCAGCCGTCGTGCCGAGGTGACCCCCAACACATCTTCGATGCAACAAAAGCAACTCCAGTTCCAAGAACTAGCTTTGCACGGGAATTTGTTGCCCTTTTTCTGGATTCATTCAAGTTCCCATCGTTTTGAGCAAAAGTTTTGGCTTTGTGCTTCGGCGATGGCTCCCCTCGGAGCGGTGCTCTCACTGACGATTTACCGAACAAGGGCTGGTCATTGAAAGTTTCAGCAGAACGATTGTAAAAAAGTCCTCTTGCTGAATTCTCTGTCCCATCTGATTTCTGGCTGCTGGTCGCAGGATCGCTGGTTACAGGATCGCTGGTCGCAGATATGCCGTCGAAAAAATGGTTTTTTGACCACCCCTCACTCCGCAATTTATCTCGGTGATAACCTTCTCGCTGAGGTTGTGTACAATGTGCATTCCCCCCGTGACACCTTTGGTCACTGACTCCCCCCCACAGGGGAGAAATAGGCAAATTTTTTTCTGATGACTTTGCACTCGCAGTAAAGATTACTTCACGATGACTTCGTTATTGCTGAACCGAATTGTTCGTTACTCACTGTTGCTCCTCGGTTTTTTGCTGACCGGCACGCTCGAATTGCAGGATGCTCGAAGCGATGAGCCCATCGCCCGCAAACGGATCGTCCTAATCGCCGGACGCCCATCCCACCCACCTCGCATGCACGAATTCAACGCCGGAGTGCAACTGCTAGCCGGATGCTTAAAAGAAAGCGGGTTGCCAATCGACGTCGATTTCGTTCTGAACGGTTGGCCAAAAGACGAATCCCTCTTAGAAAAAGCCGATGCGATTGTCTTCTATATGGATGGAGGTGGCGGTCACGAAGCTGTTCAGGAATCGGGACGCCGCTTGCAAATGATCGACCGCTTGGCAGCCAAAGGAGTCGGCATCGGTTGTATGCATTACGCAGTGGAAATCGTACCTGACCAAGCCGGCAAGGAATTCAAGAAGTGGATCGGTGGACACTACGAGCACATGTTCTCCTGCAACCCTATTTGGTCCCCGGAATTCAATCAGCTTCCCGAACACCCCATCACTCGAGGTGTCGAGTCCTTTAGCGTAAAAGACGAATGGTATTTCAACATGCGTTTCGTCAACGATCTTCCCGGAGCCGCCTCCGCGAAAACGCCCCAAGGTCTCTTCGTTCCCATTCTTGTCGCCGGCCCCTCCGATGCAGTTCGCAACGGTCCTTATGTCTACCCACCCGGCCCCTATCCGCACATCCAAGAAAACAAAGGTCGCGCCGAAGCCATGCTTTGGTCGATCGAACGACCTGATGGCGGACGAGGATTCGGTTTCACCGGCGGTCACTTCCACGACAACTGGGGAAATGATTCTTTTCGTAAACTGATCCTCAACGCTTGTCTTTGGTTGGCAAAAGCAGAAGTTCCAACTCAGGGGGTCGCTTCACGCATCTCCCTAGAGCAACTCAACGCAAACCTTGATCCTAAAAAGTAATCAAGCGTTCCATACGCCCTTCCCCTCTTCTCCTCCCTCCCTTGACTTCCTCTCAGCATTGGCGCGATCGGTATGAGCAAGTTCTCCGACAATTTCTCCAACCATGGCAAGCAACCATCGGTGAATCCCTATTCCCCCCAGCCCCAAAACACTTCGACCTCTAAGTCGTCAACGGATCCGAATGGGGAATGGCACAAGTCGTATTTGAATTCAGCGATTCTCAAAGCCTACTTCAGGCTCCTGCCTATCCTCTTCGTCTGTTACATCATCGCCTATATCGATCGCAACAACGTAGCGATCGCCAAACTGACGATGGAAGAGGATATGCCAACTTTCGATGCATCGGTCTTCGGATTCGGTGGTGGGATTTTCTTCCTCGGATACTTCCTACTCGAAATCCCCGGCTCACTGATCGTTGAACGATGGAGTGCGAGGAAATGGATCTGCCGCATTATGGTCACTTGGGGCTTCATGGCCGCTCTGACCGCGTTCGTGAAAACACCTACCCAATTCTACACCGTGCGGTTCTTGCTCGGGATGGCCGAAGCTGGGTTTTTCCCAGGTGTGATCGTCTACTTAAGCCACTGGTTTCCGCAAAAGGAACGCGCGAAAGCAATCTCCTATTTCTTGATCGCGTCTCCGATCGCGATGATCATCGGCCCTGCCATTTCACAATTTTTCATCGATTACGGTCGCACTTTTGTCGATGCTCAAACCGGTGAAATAACCAAAATCCCCGATCTGCTTGGCATGAAAGGCTGGCAATGGATTTACATCATATGGGGAATCCCCGCCGTGGTATTCGGCCTGTATGTCCTCGTCGGACTGACCGACAAGCCTTCACAAGCCAATTGGCTCACCGACGAAGAAAAAGCGGCTTTAGAAGGAGAAATGGCGAGAGAGAAAGCAATCCATAAGGCTGGAGGCCACATGTCGCTTCTACAAGCCTTGTCGAGCCCCCGTGTTCTGCTGTTGTCCTTTGCTTACTTTGGAATCGTAACCGCAAATTACGGTATCGAACTGTTCCTCCCGAGCGTGATCAAGAATTGGTATCCCGAACTGCAACCCTCACGCATCGCTCAACTGGGAATGATCCCCTCGCTATTGGTCATCCCCGGCCAACTCTTCATCGGCTGGTCCTCGGATAAGATGCAAGAACGCCGTTGGCACTCGGCGATTCCCGTAGTCATCGGCGCACTGTTCTTAGTCCTTGTGACATTTACTCAAGGATACTTATGGGCAACTATCTTTTGCTTTACGATCGCCGCCACAGGAATGAAAGCCTATATGCCTGCCTTCTGGGCTTTGCCAAGCTTTTTTCTGACTTCCACCGCCGCTGCTGGCAGCGTCGGGATGATCAACTCGATTGGAAACCTCGGTGGCTTTCTCGGTCCCCTCGTCATGGGAGCCGTGCAGACGAAGTTTAATTCGTACACATACGGCCTTCTGTTCCTCGCTTTAACCAGCACCCTTTCAGCCGCCCTTATCTGCTGCTTGCCACTCCGCAGACCACTCCCCACGGATGTCGATGACTAAACATCATTCCCGTGCCGATCGCTGATCTGCGTCGTCGAGGTATCCAAAGGTAATCGAACGGTTACCAACGTGCCTCGACCAAGCTCACTGCTGATCTGAAAGCTCCCCTGCATCGATTGAACGATATTCAACACGATGCTTAAACCTAAACCCGATCCTCGAGGAGTCTCTGCCGGATTACGCCCAGAATTGCTTCGGAAAAACCGCTGGCCAATCCGCTTCTGATCCTCATGCGATATCCCTATCCCCGTGTCTTGCACCCTCAATACCGCTTCATTGCTGTCCTTCTCGGCTCGCAACTCCACAAGAATCGTCCCTCCATGGCTTGTATACTTGATCGCATTATCTAAAACATTTTGAATGATAAATCGCAAGTGATCAGGATTGCCGAGAACCACCGCACCGTCGATCTGACTCGAGCGCAGCAACACTCCTTTTTCTTCTGCCAACGCCTCAAAAAAATCAACCGCTTGCAGAACTTGGCGATCCCAAGCTACCTGCGAGCATACCGATTCCCTGCGATCCGAGTTGGTTTCTCCTAGCAGCAACAATTGATTGACGATCTTCTTCAAGTAATTGCACTCGACAGTGACTTTCTCAAGCATCTCACCTGTCTTTTGATCCCTCGCTCGATCCGCACAGACTTCGATATTGCTCATGATTGCCGCTAGGGGACCTCGAAGCTGATGGGCTGCGTTCGCAAGCCAATCTTCATTGAGCTGAATGCTCTCACGGGTGCGTTGCAGTAAACCATTGACGGTTATCGCCAATCGGTCGATATCATCTCCGTTCATCGATCGAGGTATCCAACGGTCTTCATGGATCTGCACCGCATCGGTCTCCTTCGTCAATTGCCTAAGGGGTAGCAACAACCAGCCAGCAATTAACCATGCCAACGGGGGGACCACTACAAGCAACCAAACCACCACAGGCAAAATCCACTTATCGAGCTCTCGCATCGCTGTCTTCGCGAGATCCATCGCACACCCGACTTGCATCGTCGCTTCCTGCCGAGCGACCTCCTTCTTCGTCTCGGCATCGATTAGCCGTAGCTCGATAGGCTGATGGACCACACGGAATTGACCTATGGTCTGATGGGAATCATTTCCAATACTCAATTTCCCAAATGGAGGAGGTGCGGTGATGGAACTCCACAACGCCTTTCCTTCCTGATCGATCACATGCACAAAAATACGATGCGTCGGGTGAATCGCCAGTCGACGATTCCAACGCGTTATCTGCCCATCGGTAAACGGAAATCGCTCTTTGTCGAGAATCGCATGAAAGTCTTTTGCGTCATCAGTCAATTCGATGTCGATATGGCGATGCACTAAGTACTCAAATGCTGATCGACTAGCCAACCCAATAAGCGAGGCCGATACCCAAGTTGAAAGAATGAGGATCAACGCTGTTTTGGTTTTTAGGGTAAGCTCACGCCATTGAAACATTTCGCTTCCCCTAAACTCCCAATCATACATCTACCCCCAGAACTCTATGCAAAGCTCTCACGGAGTTACTGGTGCAGATTGTGTCATCGCCCCTGATTCAGACTCGTCGATCGGCACAACAGAAGCGGGATTCTCCGAGAGCATGTACCCACGCCCACGAATGGTATGTATCAAAGCTTTCGGAAATCCCTTATCGACCTTGCTTCGCAAACGATTGATGTGAACTTCGATAACATTCGTTTCGCTCTCCCAATCGCTCTCCCAAAGCTGATGATAAAGCATCTTGCGGGAAAGAACTTGGTTTTCCCTTCGAATGAAAAGCTCCAACAAAGAAATCTCAGTCGGAGAAAGCTTGAGTTCCTTGCCATCTCGAAACGCTCGTCGCGTCGTCAATTCCAATCGCAATGGGCCAAAGCTCAATATTGGGCCTTCTTGTTGCTGACTGCGCCGCACCAATGCGACGATGCGAGCATATAGCTCTTTGATTTCAAAAGGCTTGACCAAGTAGTCATCGGCCCCAGCCAGCAATCCTTTAACTCGCTGCTCGGTGGTTCCCAAGGCACTGATGATGATGATCGGTGTCTGATCGCGATGCGCTCGAACGGTGCGCAATACATCCAGTCCAGACTCCCCGGCCAACATCAAGTCGAGGATGAGCGTATCGGGACGCTGCGTCCGCATCGCTTCCAAAGCTTCTGAAACACTTGAAACACCTACAGTGATGATTCCTTCATCGGACAACCCCTCCCGGATCGCATCGGCCAATACGGGATCATCTTCGACCAATAGGACTTTTGTCGCCATGCTTTTCTCAGTTAATCTACGTGGAATCGATTTATGTCTACGGCGTGGCGAAAATAGGTTCTGGAATATGTCCCCTTGATACCAACCAAAAACGGAACTAGGTCTTCACCCGGCTCTGCAACAACGCTGCTGCATAACCAAGCACATCACCTCGCTCCTTCGCATGGTCCATCATCGGTTGAAACTCTCCAGATGCACTTGCGAGTTCGATCAGCGAAGGAGCAATTCCAAATGGTCGCATGCCATCTGGCATCGCTCGCATGAGGAACTTCGATGCCTCCGACGCTCGCCCAACTCTGGCTAGCAAGTCTGCATACGTTTCAATCCCAATCGTTCCATGCTCCTGGCTATCGAGCGACTCGGCCTTCTGCCGAAACAGCCGCAAAGCCGCTTCGACATTCTCCCCCAACAACGCTCGAAACCAAGCAAGACTCATTGGATAAAGGTCTGCAAAAGGTTCTTCGCTGCTGTATTGGTACTGGGCATGAAGCTGCCTGCCGTATTCGGCCAAATCAGCTGCAAGCCGCAAAGTATCGGAATTATCCAACACCCTCGCAAAGCGTACCGTGGAAGCTAAGTGAGTCGTGTCCAAGTGGTAGGTCCCATCGCGAAGCAATCCGGGCATGATTCCAAGCCAATCGACGATGCGACCAGTGTCCGGCCCCTGAACTTCCGGCTTGCGACGTCGCACATCGGCAACGAGATTCGCCAAAAGCTCCTGATGGACGTGACGTACCAATGCCCCCACCGCCGCTTGCTGATCCGTTCGGCCGCGCATCGCAACCACCGAATCCAACATCGTGATGGTATTGCATGTCCCCCGCATCCGCAGTGACAAGTCCGTTCCACGCCCTACGTCTATCCCCTCATGTACATACAAGTTCAAAAGCAAGTCGAGATTCTCTTGCGTCGGCTCGATGCCCTCCATAGCTTGCGCCGTAAAAGCATCGTCGCCTACCGCTCGAAGATACATCCAGCCTTCTTGCAAACGGCCAGAACGCATCAACCCCGAACCAACTTCGCGACAAGCATCCAACAGACGCTTGTCTAACTCGTCTTGTACATGCGGCTCAAGTTTGGACGACTCCGAACGTTCGTTGTCCCCACCGCTTAGGCCAGGCACATGCACCGGAGGCAAACCTAATTCAATGCGATGCAACATCTTCCTGGCTTCAAACAACTCCGGATACCGCTCCTCATTTCGCATCGTATCGACAAGAGCTCGCGCAGCCTCTTCGGCCCCCTGCTCCTGGGATATCTTCAACAACATGGTGAACGGATCGTTATATTGCGATTCAGTTAAGTTTTGCATTGCGTTTTCGCCAACCTTTAAACTACAAAATTGCCAAAGGGTTTCGCGGATGTTCTAAAGTTCCTCGAGTTACCCCCACCCTATTCTCAGCTCGCAAGCTCCGCCAGACACTCGAACCCTCGGTTTTCCCAGCAATTAACTCGGAATACAGGGTCCAAAGCCGCTCAAGCTCCTGCTCGGGGGCGTCGCGAAGAATTTCTATCCGAAATCTTCTTACCCCCCTCTCTAGCAAGGCTGGTACTACTTCCGCCCCACTTTGAGCATTCCCGTTGTACAATGTGTTGCGACACCCGACGTCGGCGTGAAGCACGTGCTCGACCCCAATGCGATCCCGAAGCTTCACGTCGTGCACATCACAAGGTCGCCCGCAATTCGATTTATTCGTCCCAGGCGATAGCACCGTGCAAAAAACACAATGCTCCATATGAAACATCGGCATGTGCTGATGGATCACCACCTCTAAGCTCTCTGCCCGCACCGCTGCGACCAATTCGAGCAACTGATCTCGATTCAGATCATACGAAGCGGTCACGCTGCCTGCCCCGGCCTCCATCAACCACTGCGCCGTCAAGGGATTGGTGACATTCAATGAGAAGTCGCAATCCGCGCGAATCCCCCTGTCAACCGCATACCGCAAAGCAGCTAAATTTCGCACAAGCCATCCGTCCGCAGGATGCTTTTCCAACGCCCGAAACAACCCAGCTTCGCCCGCCTTAAGGATCCGCAGCGTGCCCAAGTAAATATTCGCTCCGTGTTCATGCGCTCGTTCGACCGCATGCCGATATTCTCGAATGTCATGAAACTCAACCGCTAACTCTTTCGCCCCCGCCTTCAGCATGCAGTCGAGCTGCTTGAGACTGCGACACAGAACTCGCAATCGCGGTGCTATCGGCTCCACGAGTCCCTGTCCTGCACCAGTAGCAAGCGTGTCGCCCCCGCTGCGAGACTCACTGACTTGGACATTCTCAAGCATCCTTGCCGCAACGCCGTCGGGACGAATCGTCCGATCAGGGATACTCTGCCGCAAACCATCGACCTGTTGAACGATTTGCTTGCGCAACTCACCAAGCACTGAAAGCGGAATCATCGGCTCGCCGGCGATCTGAATATCGACCGAACCGATCGCATAAGGGGTATTCCCCAAACGCCCTAACTGCTGCTCGATCGCTTCAACACTTACTGGGTGTTTCTGCGCTCGCTCCGGTACGTGATCGCTCTTTATACTGATCTGAAAATCCTGTTGAGAGATTCCCTCACGCTGCTCGCTCCAAGCCACCTGAAACGCTAAAGGTTCGCCGACTTGTACGCAGCCCGATATATTCAATCGAAGCTTGCGAAGGAAACGCTCAGAAGCAAACGTCTGCCGCCAAGCCTTCGTCTGCTTCGGCGCATCGGTTTGCCATATCAATTGCCCATCATATAACTCGGCTTCGCGAATCAACCCTCGCTGAAACTCCAGCTCGACCCGACCAATGACGGCTTGCTCGGCAGGTCGATGATTGACGAGAATCTGAAAAATTCGCCCACCAACCTCCGTCCCCGCAGCACGATCTCCTTCGAATACGATCCCATCTCCCTTGCTCAACGGTGCATCTAAATCGACCACTACCCGATCGCCCTTCTTGCGCACCAACCGACCAACCAACACCCCCCGCTTGGAACTGCTGCGACCAGGCACCAACCGCTTGTGATTGCATCCTTCCAACCATCCAGGTGAAAAACCTCGCGAAAAACTCAACTCCATCTCGCGCTGCGTTTCAACCGTGAAACGCTTGCGCTCACCGAGCATCGCCGCATCGATCGCTTCCCGATAATGATGAACGATATTCGCGACATACTCAGGTGTCTTCAGCCGCCCTTCGATCTTCAGTGAAGCAACCCCAGCATCAATCAAGTCAGGGATGCTCTCATAAGCTGCCAAGTCCTGAGGAGAAAGCAAATACTTCACATCACCTAGATCGACGTCTTTTCCATCACGGATCAACTGATAATCCAATCGGCAAGCTTGCGCACACTGCCCCCGGTTCGCTGAACGTCCCCCAAGAGACTCACTGGTAAGACACTGGCCCGAATAAGCCACACACAGTGCTCCGTGAACAAAAGTCTCCACGGGCATCGATGTCGCTGAGGTGATCTTGCGTAACTCATCAAGCGAACATTCACGTCCCAAAACAACACGTTCGATTCCCAAGCTTTCGATGGCAGCAATGGTCTCAGCAGATGTCATTGTCATCTGCGTACTCGCATGCACGCTCAATTCGGGACACACCTCATGGATCAACCGCACAGCCCCCAAGTCTTGAACGAGGACCGCATCGACCCCGGCGGCCGCAAGCTCCCTTACGTGCTGCTCGAAGGTCCTTAACTCATCGGTGAAGATAAGCGTATTGAGGGTTACGAATCCAGAAACCCCACGCCTGTGCAGATGCGCCATCAGACGAGGCAGATCGTCCAAAGAAAAGTTAACGGCCCTGGCGCGAGCATTGAACCCGCTCTCGAGACCAAAATAAATCGCATCCGCGCCGTTCTCGACAGCCGCATGGACGCACTCCCAATTTCCCGCAGGTGCCAGCAGCTCGGGCGCCGGCCTCCCTTGGGAGGTTCGTGATGTCATGTTGTTTTTTAGGTTGCTAAAGCTTGATGTTCTAAAATCCGAACAAGCGATTATACGCTTTCGAATGAAATTGCCTACGGAAAATCACGGCACGTCTGTTCTAACCAACCGGGCCAGTTTAAAGGCCAATTGAGTTTACAAACCAGTTGAGCTTACAAGCCGGCTGAGTTTCCCTGCGGTTTCGGTAACTCCGCAAGCAATCGGGCAACAATCGCATCTGCATCAATCCCTTCGGCCTGCGCAGCAAATGTCGGGACAATTCGATGCCGTAGTACCGGTGCCGCCAAGGCGTCGATATCTCCCGTCGTCACATGCAATCGACCTTCCAACAATGCCCTTGCTTTGCTCGCCACGACGATCTGCTGGCAAGCTCGCGGACCTGGCCCCCATTGAACCCAAGGTGCCACCCACTTCGGTGCCCCGGACTCCTTCGGTCGCAACGAGCGAACCACATCCAAGACATACTCCTTGACATGCGGTGGCAATGGCACGCCCCGAACAATCCTCTGGTACTCGATAATCTCGGGCCCCGTAATCACAGGTGCAATCGTCCCCGACGTACTTCCTGTCGTCCGCTCAATAATATCTCCCTCTTGATCCCTGCTTGGATAATCTACAACAGTCTGAAACAAAAACCGATCTCGCTGAGCTTCAGGTAGCGGGTAAGTCCCTTCCTGCTCGATCGGGTTTTGCGTAGCTAAGACGAAAAAGGGCTCGGAGAGCTTGTAGGTTTTCCCCCCAACCGTGACCGCATGCTCCTGCATCGCTTCAAGAAGCGCAGCTTGTGTCTTCGGCGGCGTGCGGTTGATCTCGTCAGCCAGCAATATCTGCGTGAAGACAGGGCCCTTCACAAAACTCATCTGCCTAGCACCTGTCTCCGACTGCTGAATGATGTCGGTACCGGTGATGTCTGCCGGCATCAAGTCAGGCGTGAACTGTATCCGATGAAAATCAAGATCCATCGCTTGGGCTAATGATCGCACCATCAATGTCTTTGCCAACCCAGGGACACCTTCAAGCAAACAATGCCCACCAGCAAGCATCGCAATGAGCAATTGATCAATCGTACTGTCCTGCCCAACAATGACGCGCGACACCTGCTCCTTGATCTTGCTGAAAGACTCCCGCAGTGCTTTCGCTCGTGCAATGTCTTCAGAAGTGGGGGGTTGAGAATTGGCGGTGTGTGCTGTAACGCTCATGATGATCTCAATTCAATCCAGTTGGACGTCAAACCAACGGCAACTCGCTGCGTTTAACGAATCCTTGGATGAGGGGATACTGTGGAAGGGGTTGTGTGTGGGAAGGGATGGACAGGGGAAGGAGTGGCAGACGGCGAGAGGGGGGAACCACAAAAAATTCCTAGTTTGGATCCCGGCACCAGTGTACTCTATTCCCAGCCCGATCGACTACTTTTCGGTTTTCCAGGAACACTTTTTCTTGCACTCATCCGCACCAACGATCCAGTAATTACGCCTGGATCTTACCCTTTGGTCGCAATATTTCCGGTCGGACTAAACCAGGCTGCGCATCGAGTTCGAGGGTGTCGAATTGTCCGCGTCGGATTTTTTCCCAAGCCAACGCTCCCATCACTGCATTATCTGTGCACCATTGCGGCTTGGCGATTACCAACTCAATCTTTCGCGATGCACAAGCCGCGGTGATCTGACTGCGGAACTTCTGATTCGCTGCCACCCCGCCACCGATACATAACCGATTTAATCCTGTGGCCTTTACCGCCAAGATCGCCTTACCCACCAAACAATCGATCACGGCTTGTTCAAAACTCGCCGCGATATCTGCTTTATCCTGCTCATCGAGCAATTCCGGAACCTCCGCGACGCCAGCGGTTCCCTGCGAAGAACCAGACTTGCCCACCCCCAGAATCCTATATCGCACCGCCGTTTTTAACCCCGAGAAACTGAAATCAAGCCGATGAGAATCCTCCAACAACGGTCTCGGAAAACGAATTGCTTTCGGATCGCCCCTCTGAGCTAACTTCGATAACTCAGGCCCCCCCGGGAAAGGTAACCCCAGCATCACCGCTACTTTATCGAAAGCTTCTCCCGCCGCATCATCGATGGTTCCTCCCAGGTACTCCCATGTGATCGGATCATCACACCGGTACAACGAAGTATGCCCACCACTGACGACGAAACCAACACACGGGTAAATCGGCTCCCGCCCAATCCCACATGCATACACATGCGCTTGGATATGATTGATTCCTACCAATGGCTTATCCCAAGCCAACGCAAGGGCTTTGGCTGCCGACAAACCGACCAGCAACGACCCAGGCAAACCAGGAAATGTTGCTACCGCGACCGCTACGAGTTCGTCGACCCGAACACCAGAAGCCTTCATCGCCATGTCAATCACAGGGACTATCCGCTCTAAGTGCGCTCTAGCCGCGATCTCGGGAACTACTCCATCGTACTCGCGATGAAACTCTTCCTGTGTAGCGACACTCTCGCCAAGCACCACGCCAGACTCGTCAATCAACGCGGCAGCCGTTTCGTCGCAAGTCGACTCGATCGCTAACAATACTCGTCTCATGATCACACGCTTTACTCTATCTCAAATCCGCGACCGAGCCTCATCAGCAGCAAGCTCCTGATTCGCGGCCAATCCGCCGCCGAAACTTCCTGCGCTAACGGCAAGGCGATCGGTATGGCATACTCCAAGCGTTGCACGGAGGTTTCATCAAGCAAAATAAATGCCTCAAGCCAATCCTCCAAGTATTTGAAGTCAAAGAGCAACACTTCCGCACTTCGAGCGCCGTTCTGTACCGTGATGTCGACTCCATACGGAAGTAGAAATCGGACCAACTCAGAAGATTGCGGCAATCGCATCCGCTGTATCAAATCCAATGATCGCAACTGCCCCGATCTACTCATCTTCGCGAACCGCTGAGCAACAAGCCGCTGCGTTTGAGGATTCCTTCCTCGGACTAGCCCAATCGTGGCCAAGTCCGCAACCGATGCTTCATCGCGATCGACCAGATCCATCAACGACTCTTCGACTCCGCGAATACTGTGACGCGAAACCAACTCCAATACCGCAACTGCTAAGGGACTTGCACTCGCCGAGCCGATCGATGAATCCCTCCAAGCTTGCATACCTTGCTCAATCCACCGATCCGCTTCGCCTCGCTCCCAAAGCGATTCCAACGCAATAACGATATCCGCAGGTCGGCCATCTTCAAAATCTAAATGAAGCGACGATGCTTGTCGCTCCAATGCTGCAGCCCGCAGCTCCATCGATTCAATCGGAACCCTAAAGAAGATCTTCGATTCCTGCTTCAAGCTACGTATTGCCTCTAAATGTGGCGCAAAAGTAGAAGCTCGCTCAACCGAGATCGCTTCCAGCAACTTACCGGCACAACGGCAAACGCGATCGGTCAACTTACGGCCAACAACCATTCGTGCCGCATGGTCTAAAATCTCACCGACCTTCTCCGCAGGAATCGACAAATGAGAGATAAGAGGGAAATCCAGAAACGCAGATTCTACCCCGTCGCGATTCCACCCTTCCTGAACGTTTTTCAAGATCTCAGGTGATGAACAATAACTGCTCGAAAGCAAATCCAAAGACGCAGATCGTATCCGCTGATCCGAATGCAAAAGCCACCGAATCAACTGCTCGTCGCTAACTGCCATGTCAACCGTTCTTCTATGAACATTACAACCAGAATGATCCCCCACCGAAAACGTCTTACCCGGGGACCCTACACTCAATCAAGTAGCCAATCGTTCAGTTTTTAATTTCAAGCCCCGAGTTATCAAGCTCCAAACCCGGTTTGAGCGTCTCCACACGAATCGCTTCTTCTTGTGTGCGTACGACCGTCTCAAGCATCTCGCCGATCGCCTTGGCAACCGTATTCGCAGGCAATGCATAACAACAAACCCTACCAGCACGCGCGATGTTAAGCCCCACGACATTTCCATCCACATCGATCAATGGCCCGCCGCAATGTTGCGGTGAAAGGACGGTATCGTGCTGAATGACATTTCGAAATCCCGTCGACCTTGCAGATACATTTCCATTGACCTCCATCTCCGTTGGATCCAACATCGAGAGGGTCAAATCCATCATCTGCGCCTGAAATGCTAACTCCTTACCATCTCGCTCCACATCCACCAATATCCTTTTACCAGCTGGCAAAGACATCAAGGTGTTGAGAACCTCTTGGCCTGTCCCCATGACAGCCCCCTCAATTCGCAAAATCGTATCACCCTCTTTGATCCCCGCACGGTCCGCACCACTGCCGAAGACGACATTCTCAACTTGCGGATTTTGGCCAAGTACCGTGAGCTTAATCCCTAACTTCGCATCCGATTTCGGTATCGTTCGGCTCTTAACGCTGACGACTCCCATCGCGATCGGCAACGAACGCGAATCGGCACTCGCAATCCATCCTCCCAACGGCACCTGCGTCTGGGTATCCCATTGAATGGTCGGCAAGTCCTTGCGCTCAACTTTGATCAACGCAAGATCCAACTCCGGCCGACGGATTTTCACTGACCCTTCGAAACGTGTCCCGTCATGAAGACGAACATCGACCGGGGCATCGGGGACCTCCGACGACTTGGTGACAATCCAACCATCCTCCCGAGCAATTACCCCAAGCGCCACCTGCTTGGACTCGCTGAGAATCTGCACAGTCGATTTCCAACTCTCACCGATCGCGTCTCGAAACGCCTTCAAACTCGCATACTGACTTCGTTGCTGCGCTCGACTGTTGAGAAAACTGGTCTCCCGGCCACGCATCCGCTGACCTTCCTGAACGAGCTGCTTCCAAGCTTGCGACATCCCCGGACGCTGCGAATCCTCACTGCGGTTAGGTGACCATGCCCCTTGATTCACCCCAGCCGATGACTTTCCACCAGCAGATGACTCTTTTTCCCCGCCGGATTCTCCTTCGCCAACTCCACACTCTGCGTCACACTCTGCCGCACACTCTGCACCGCTACATGCGTCGCTTGCACATGAGACTCCATCGCATTTACCACTTGCGCAAGCACCTGCGCCACGATTAACACCGGTACCTAAATAGCTTGGTGTGCATGTACCAGTAGAACAACGAGGATCCCGATCGGATCGCTCAGCGAGCATGGTACCCCATGCCCCCAAACAACCTATTAGCAGTAACTTGTCGATCCCGAACTTCATCATGGTCGCCTTTGGATCCGTCGCTCGATCAGTACTTAAAGGAAAAGCAACAACAAAGCTTGTTGCGGAGGAAATCAAGGCTCATCGGAAACCCCCACCGTCAATTTCAAGTTGACACGGTTTCCATCTCGCAAAACCTCAACGCCGACCCGCTCACCAGGAACCGTAGCGTTGACTTCAGCTTTCAATTTATCAAAACTGTCGATCTCGTTGCCATTGAACCTAACGATTCGGTCGCCAGGTTGCAGCCCCGCTTTCGCCGCAGGACCTCGCGGAGCAACTGCACCAATAATGCATTCCTTTTTTGTGTCTGAATCGCGATCTGCAGTCACTCCGATAATCGGCTGAAATCCAGGTAGCACACCCCAGACTTCGCCCTTCGCCAATCGATCCCACGACTCGATATACACATTCATTGGAACGTGCATATTGTCATCGACATCGATCCCAATACGACTGTGAATCCCGATCAACTTACCTTGTAAATCAAACAACGGCCCACCACTGTCTCCACCGATGAGCGAACAATCACTAACAAGGGTCGAATCGGTAACACGAAGAATTCGACCAACTCGAATTACCGAGGGCCGATCCGCAATCCATCCCCCCGGATGCCCACCCGCGATACACCACTGACCGATTCGCACTCGCTCACCCACCGATGGCAACGCAGCATGCGGCCATGGCTTCCCATTGGAATCTCTGCTCTTGATCATTCGCACAAGCCCTGCATCTGAGTCGCGATTGAGTCCCATGCTGATCGCTTCGACTCTTCTCCCATCATGCAAGACGACCGTCATACGCTGCTTTGGCCTGCCTGCCACATGCGCCGCTGTTAGGATGAAACCATCCTCATTGATGATCACTCCACTACCTTGAGTGCTTCCATGCTGCAGATTCACCGTGACCAAATTGATCTTCTCGGCTACCTTGGACTGCTGCGTCTGCAACGCCTTCAAATCAGCAAGGCTCTTGGGATCTTCTCCACGAAAAATTCGTTCGACGGCAGGATCAAGCGATACGAAGGTCACTCCTTCAGACTTTTGATTCGCACCACCTAACGCACTGGCTTCCTCTTCGCTCGAAGCCGCACTGGTGTCCCGAACCGCTGGGTCTTCAACGACCGGCAAGACATCCTGGGCTCCAACACGAAACGCTCCAAAAACTATCCAAGATATCCCAAGCAAAACAGCTCGCATCAAAGT
>Ga0255128_1000264_pt1 | contig 23566 bp, 19 predicted proteins | sample Law_Miss_RepC_8d_FD_188562 | JGI IMG/M metagenome (GOLD analysis project Ga0255128, IMG submission 188562) | Freshwater microbial communities from St. Lawrence River, New York, United States - Law_Miss_RepC_8d | ecosystem: Environmental > Aquatic > Freshwater > River | place: USA: New York... | reverse complement strand
GCGCGAGACAAGGACTCCAGAGACTGGTTGATGTTCTCTTTGAGATGGGCCAGTTCGCCGTTGCCTTGGGCTTGAACCCGCTGAGTCAGATTGCCTTTGGCTACCTGCTGGAGCACGCTGGTGACATCACCCAACATGTTGTCGAGTGTGTGCATCGCGTTGGTGGCCTGGGTCATGGCCGCCTGATACTCACCTTGGGCATCAGACTTGAAGCGCTGTGAAAAGTGACCGTTTTCGAGAGCCAACATGAGGTCCATCAGGCTTCGTGTGGTACCTTGGATCGCATCGGCCGAGTTGTTCACGGCATCTTTCATGTTGCCCAGATCGCCCTTGAGATCGGCTTGAATCCGGGGGGCGAAATTGCCAGCGGCCAAGGCCGTGACCACCAAGTTGACTTCGGTGACCGCGGATTGTTGCGAGTCGATCATGCGGTTGATGGCATTGGCCGTGCGGCCCACCTCATCGCTTTGTTGCACGTCGATGCGCAAAGAGAAGTTGCCGGTTTTTTCGATGTCTCCCACCACTTTTTGCACTTGTGCCAGGGGTTGGGTGATGGAGCGGATGATGGACAAAGCCAACCACAAGCCGACCAACAAGCCAGCCAGCACGATGCCGATGGTCAGGTTTCTGTTGAATTCGAAGGTGGCTTCGGCCGCTTCAAATTCGCTGTTGGCTTCGACCAATTGGGCATCAATGAACAAAGAGAGTTGTTCAAGGACATTGTCAATGTCTTCGTAGAGTTCTTTTTCTACAAATTCGGTCAACAACTCGCGGTCTTCTTTTTCAAAAAGACTTTGCAATTTGTTCAGAGGGTCTTCGAGCTTGGCAAATGCCGCCTCGATATTCGTGACCAGTTTTAATTCTTCACCCACAAAATCGTCTGTGGGGTGGGCTGCCCATTTCTCTTTCACGGTGATGCGGGCTTGCGCCAGCTTCTTTTGAGCTTCGGCCCAAGTCAGTTGGCCTGAGCGCAGCTTGTGCGCAGCTTGTGCGTGGCGTCCACAATGTTCAAGCTGTATTGGTCAGAGATGATTTTCAGGTCCCGCAAATGCACCAAATGATCGGTGTTCACGAAATTGAAGCTGGCAATGGCCTGCGTCATCCCCCTCAGCCCCATGAACGCGACCACCACGGAAACCAAACTGATGCAGATGACCAACATCAAGAGCCGGACCGAAACGCTGAAATTCTTGAACATGGAGAGGTCTTTCAATGACTTAAGAGGTCATTTTAGCGTCTGACTTTTCGGTATTGATGAATTTGCCAAATAATCAGAAAATAATAGAAAAATTATCTTTTTGGTTGATTCGGAAATGCGCGATGTATGTCGAGGCCCTCACTCAGGGGCCTCGATGGCCCTATGCCTTTGCGCATGTTTGCATGCCCAAATGCCCATGCCAAGTCACGTGATGGCACTCGATCAAGATTGCAGGCGCAGATTGAACTGTCGAACCCCAAGTTCGTCCAACTGGCGTTGCTCGTATTTTTGCTGGTCGCGTCTGACTGCGAGTTGATCTTGTTCTTCCAGGGCCTGCATTTTTTGCAGCTCAATGTCGGCCAGAATCCTTTTTTTGCGCAACGCTGCCACAGTGGATTGGGCTTTGCTCAAATCCAGCGCCACACGCTGCTGCAGGTTGAGCAGCTGGACCATGAATTGGCGCTGGTTCACACTGGCCTGCATGCCCAAGGCCTCGGTTTGGGTGTGTTGTTCTTTGAGCCGGTATTCGTCGTACATATTGCAAAGCCTTTGGTGGCTGGCTTGCAGTTGCTCCACCCGTGCGATGGTCTGGCCCAATTCGGTTTGCAATTGGATGACTTCGTCGTTGGCTTTTTTGACCAGTACAGGCCAGCAGGCTCGCGCTTGACGCATGATTTTTCCTTGGGTTATTGGGCCATCAGGGCTTGAACTTCGTGGCGTGTGGTGTGCGCATCCAGGCTGGTGTGCATGTCTTGCTGCAAAAAGCTTTCCATGGCGGGGCGCAGTCGGATGGCTTGGTCCAGCTCGTGGTTGGTGCCCGCTTCATAGGCGCCCACTTGAATCAGGTCCTGGTTTTGCTGGTACAGCGACCACAGCCTGCGAAAACGGTTGGCCAGCTTGTGGTCTTCGGGCGAGAGCAGGTTTTGCATGACGCGCGAAATCGAGCCATTCAGGTCAATCGCGGGGTAGTGCGCAGCGTCGGCCAGTTTGCGCGACAGCATCACTTGCCCGTCGAGCGAGGCGCGGGCGATGTCCACAATCGGGTCGTTGGCGTCGTCGCCTTCGGCCAGCACGGTGTAAATGGCGGTGATGGAGCCCACGCCGTGGCGGCCCACACCAGCGCGTTCAATCAGGTTGGGCAACAGCGCAAACACAGAGGGCGGGTAACCCTTGGCGGTGGGTGGCTCGCCCACGGCCAGACCAATTTCGCGCTGGGCGTGCGCCACGCGGGTCAGGCTGTCCACCAGCATCAAAACGTTTTTGCCTTGGTCGCGAAAGTATTCCGCAATGACATGGGTCATGTGGGTGGCTTTGAGGCGCAGCACCGGCGACTCGTTGGCGGGTGCGGCAATCAACACCGACTTGGCCAGACCGACCGGGCCCAAGGATTCCTCAATGAACGCTTGCACCTCACGGCCGCGTTCGCCAATCAGGCCAATGACCACCACATCGGCTTCGGTGAAGCGGGTCATCATGCCCAGCAGCACACTTTTGCCGACACCCGAGCCTGCGACCAGGCCCAAGCGTTGGCCCCTGCCAATGGTCAGCATGCCATTGATGGCCTTGACGCCCACGTCCAGCACTTCCTTGATGGGGCCGCGTTCCATGGGGTTGATCGGCCGCCCCTGCAGGCTGAGCACATCACTGCATTGGGGGGCCGGTTTACCGTCCAGGGGCAAGCCGCGGCCATCCAGAATGCGGCCCAAAAGCTCTGGGCCCAAGGCCACTTGCGAGGTGTGGCTGAGCACACTGACTCTGGCGCCCGGACCAATGCCTTGGGGCTCGGTGAAGGGCAAAAGGTAAAGCGTTGAATCATTGAAGCCCACCACCTCGGCCTCGACGCGGTGGCCAAATTGGCCCACCACTTCGCAGCAAGCGCCCAAGGGCGCCATCAGGCCGCGCGTCTCCAGCCGCATGCCCACCAGGCGTACCAGTGTGCCGCTGCGTTGAGGATCGGGTGCGTGCAAGCCTGCGACCAGTTGGCTGACCTCGGCATCAAAATTAATCATGGTTATCACCATCGCCGGTCGATGATTCTTTGGGTTCGGTGTCTTCGACGTCGATCACTTGACGGTTCCATTCGCGGCTGGGCGTGTCGGCAGGCATCGCCTGGGCTTGATCCTTGACCAGACTCGATTGCTGCATCCAGGCTTCAGGCTGGTCCAGCAGTCGGCGTGCGAGCGGCTCTAGCCGATGCTCAATCAGGTCTTGCACCACACTGTCCTGAACACGCACGCGCACACTCCCCGGCCGCAATTGGGCATCGGCTTCGAGCAGCAGGTGCTGTGTGGCGGCCTCGCCCATCGCTTTGAGGCGCAACAAATCCTCGGGATTCACGCTCACCTGCACGGGCTCAACAGGGTGGTCCAGCTGGTGAATGCATTCCTGGATGAGCTGGCTGATCGCATGGCCCGACAATTGAAGTTCTGCACGCACCAGCTGCTCGGCCAGGTGCAAAGACAAGCGTTTCAGAGGTTCAAAAAAACGTTGTGGGTCCTGGCTGATGCTGCGCAACTCGATGCCCAGATGGCGTATCAATTCGCGCTCTTTTTTGCGTTCGGCTTCGTACTCGGCACGCAATTGGGTTTGGCCTTCGCGTAAACCCTTTTGAAATGCCTCATCGCGCATTTGTGCAAGCGCCGATTCGCTCCAAGGCGAAGCGCTTTCTGGCGCCACTTCGGGTGTGGGGCTTGGTTCTTCTTGCGCAGAGGGATCGGTTGGGATCGCGACCTCGGCCTGGTCTGGCGTGTCGGTCATCAATCCGTCTGCTGGATCGGGTTTTGGCGCCACGCGCCAAGGGCCGAACTGGCGTGCGGACGCTTCGTCCCACTGAGTGCGCAAAAAGCGTGGTGTTTGTTGTGAGGTGTTGAGCAGGGGATCGGTGCTCCAGCTCGCAGTTTTTCCGGTGGCCCCATCAAACGAAGCCATCGCCGCCTCCTGCCAGCACCAGCTCGCCCGCATCGGACAACTTGCGTGCCAGGCGCATGACGTTCTTCTGGGCTTCTTCGACTTCGGTGATGCGCAGAGGCCCCTTGGCCTCCATGTCGTCGACAAACATGACGCGGGCACGCGCAGACATGTTGTCCAGGAATTTGGCTTTGACGTAATCGGGAGCGCCCTTCAAGGCCACCATCAACAAGTCGGGCTCGGCCGTGCGCATGATGGCCTGGATGCCTCGGTTGTCCACACTCACCAGGTTTTCGAAAGTGAACATGTTGTCCTGGATGCGCTGCATCAAATCGGCATCGATCTGAGACAAACCGGCCATGATGGAGCCTTCCAGTTCGACTTTGACCGAGTTCATGATCTGTGCAGCCGCTTTGACACCGCCAAAGCTGGACGATTTGGAGGATGAGTTCGAGGCGAACTGCTTCATCATGATTTGTTCCAGCTCTTCCATGGCAGACGGTTGCACCGTCTCCAGGCTGGCAATCCGCTGGATGATTTCCGGGCGCGATTCGCCGGGCAAGAAGTTCAGCACGTCGGCCGCGACGGTGTATTCCAGCACGGACAAAATGATGGCCACCACCTGCGGGTGCTCGCCTCGGATCATCTCGGCAATCGAGCGGGCATCCATCCACTTCAAAATTTCCAGGCCCTTGCTGCCTTGGCCCGGCATGATGCGGCTGAGCACAGAAGCGGCCTTGTCATCGCCCAAGGCGCGTTTGAGCACTTTTTCGACATAGTCGCCCGTGCCCAAGCCCAGGCTGGTTTGCTTCTTCAACAAGGTCACGAATTCGTCCAGCACGATGTTCACGGCTTCTTGGGACAAGTCGGAGACCGAGACCATGGCCGCACCCAGCGATTGAACTTCTTTGGGGTTCATGAAGCGGATGATTTCGGAGGCCTGTTGCTCCCCGAGCAGCAGCATCAATACCGCCGCGCGTTGGGTGCCGGTGAGCTGGGCCAGTTCCTTGGCCAATTCTTCCGTCATCGGGATGGGCACATTACCCGCAGGCGCGGCTGCCGCGTCCTTGTCGGTCTTGCCGTCTTTGTCGTCTGGTTTAGCGGTTGCCATGTGGGTAATTCCTTGATCTTCTTCAGTTGACCTTGATCATGCCCTTGAGCACGTTGGCCACACGGCCTGAGTCTTCGGCCACCAGCATTCGGATGAGGGCCACCTTGTCGTCGTAGGTGTTGGCGGTGTCCAACATGTCCATCGAGATGCTGGACTTTTTGGGTTTGAGTTTGGCCTTGATCTCTTGCAGGCTGTCGCCTTCGCCAATTTGGATCATGCGCATGTCGTCTTCGCTCAATTCGCCATCGCTGAGTGCGGCCTTGGCCTGTTCCTCGGTAGCGGCATTCGATTCGTAGATGTTGCGCATGATGGGGCGCACCACGATCAGCATGAACACGATGAAGCTGATGGCCACCAAGCCGCTCTTGATGGCGGTCTGCACCGCATCTTCGAGGTACCACGGAATGGTTTCCATGTTGGCAATAGGTTCAAACTTGGCCGGTACCACCGACACGTTGTCTCCGCGTTGAGGGTCAAAACCCACCACGCCCCGCACCACCTGCAGCATTTGGTCCAGCTCTTGCGGGGTGTAGGGCACGCTGGTGGGTGCGTTGGGCACCACAGGCGCGTCTTTGGCAGGAGGTGGGGCAGGGCGCTCGTTCACGACCACCGCCACACTGACTTTCATCACGCCCCCGCTGGCGTTGCGCACATGGCGCACAGTCCGGTCGAGTTCAAAGTTGCGAGTCGATCGACTGCTGAGTTTGCTGCCCGCTTCGCCTTGACCTTTGTTGCCATCCACCTGGGTGTTGTTGGATGTGGTGGGATCGGCTGGCGGGCTGTTGGCCAACGCACCAGGGATGCCCTCGGCAGCACGATTGGCAGCGCGGTCTTCGGCCAACACTTCTGAGCGGGTACGTGGGCCCTTGTCTTTGTTGTCAAAGTCTTCGGTGGTGCTTTCGATTTGTGTGAAATCGAGCGCCAAGTTCACCTGTGACCGCACATTGGCCTCCCCCACCATGGGCGACAGGATCTGCATGATGCGGTTGCGGTAGACCTCTTCCATCTGTTGTTTGTGTTGTTCTTGAGCGGAGGTCAGGCCGAGTTTTTGTTCGGTGGCCGATTCCGTCATCAGCTTGCCCACGTTGTCGACCACGGTGACGTGGTCTGGGGCCAAGTAAGGCACGCTGGACGACACCAAATGAACGATGGCCTGCACCTGCGAAGCAGACACGGCGCGGCCAGGGTAGGGGGCCAACACCACGGAGGCTTTGGGTGGGGTGCGGTCGCGCACAAAAACGCTTTGTTTGGGCGTGGCCAGATGGACGCGGGCACTTTGCACGCTGCCAATTTGCATGATGCTGCGGGCCAGCTCTTGCTCCATGGCGGCGTTCACTTTCACTTGCTCCATGAACTGGCTGGTGGTCATGGAAGACTGCTCTTTCAGACCATCTAGGCCGGTGGCACCCGCCCTGGGTAAACCTTGCGAGGCCAAAAAGATGCGGGCTTCATGAAAACGTGGGCTGGGCACGGTCAGCTGCCCAGTAGTCGGGTCAATCTTGGGGCTGAAATCGGCCGCCTTGAGTGACTCAAATGCTTTTTGTTGGTCGGCCTCTTGCAAACCGGGCATCACAGGCCGATGGGGCGTGACGTTCATCCAGGAATAGGTGAGTCCAAAAACGACCAGCACGATGAGCATCACGATCAGCGGCAAAACCTTGCGCACCGAGGGCTGGTTGACCATGGTGCTGAAGGACTCGGAAAAGCCCTTGGTGCTCCAGGGGCTCAGCCCTGTGCCGGTGGCTGCACCGTTGGCTGCGGGCGTTCCCGCTGCCGTGGTGGCCACCGCTGTGGAGTTGCCCCCCACGGTGGCTGGGGTGTTGTCACCGCCCGAAGGCATGGTGATCATGCCTGTGTTCATTGCTGCGCTTGCTGTAGCCATGGTTGTTCTTCTTCAGTTCGGTGGGTCAGACAGGCATGTTCAAGATGTCTTCGTAGGCCTTGAGCACTTTGTTGCGCACTTGCAAGGTGGCTTCGAAAGCCAATGACGATTTCTGCATGCCCAGCACCACATCGGTCAGGGCCATGTCTTCGCCGCGGTCAAAAGCGTTGCGCATCTCGGACGATTGCACTTGCAACTGGTTGACTTGCCCCAGGGCGCCCGAGACCAAATCAGAAAACCCGGTTTTGCTGGGGCCGCCAGCACCACCAATGGCGTCTGCTGTGCCTGGCAGGCCTTGCATCGGACCTGATGCCTGAGCCTGGTGGCTGCGCAAGGTTTGCAGCATCGACTGGATGCTGGCAGGAGAGATGGCTTTGTCGATCATGCGGGGCTCCATCATTAAGCGTTGGCCATACTCAAACCGTGCTCACGCAACTGGGCCAGCTTGTATCGCAAGGTGCGTGGGCTGATGCCCAGGCGTTTGGCGGCCTCGGTTTTACTGGGCGTTGCCGCCAGCGTGGCCATGATGACCTGGTGTTCGTTCATGCGGGCCGCGCTTTGCAGGTCTGTGTTGCTGAACGCTGCCTCAGGTGTGGGCACGGTCCAGCTTGGGCTGGATGAGCGACTGATCATGTGTGCCCAAACAGAGGTCTCATGCGCGGGTGTGTTCTTAGGTGCGCAGGGGCTTTGGTTTTCACCAAGGCCGCTGGTGGAGCAGGCGGGGCTGCTGACAACTTCCAAGCTGTCAGCTCGCGTCGGCACAACGGCTTCGTGGGGTGGGGTGTTGGCATGTGCCGGGATGACCGCAGAGCCTGTCAACCAATCGTCAAACATCAGGTGCGCGGGGGTCACCACATGGTCGGTGCTCAGCACGATGGCGCGGCGCATCACGTTTTCCAATTCGCGCACATTGCCGGGCCAGGGGTATTGCAACAACTGGGCCTGTGCCTGCGGGTGAAGCTGCCAGGGCTGGTTGTCATGCTGAATCAAGCACTGCAAGGCCAGCGGAATGATGTCACCAGGGCGCTCGCTCAGGGGCAGCAAACGCATGCGGAAGGTGGCGATGCGGTAATACAAATCCTCGCGGAATTCGCGATCCAGAATGGCTTTTTTGAGGTCTTTGTTGGTGGCAGCCACGATGCGCACATTTAATTGGATGGTGGCTTGACCGCCCAGGCGAGTGAGTTGGCGCTCCTGCAGCACGCGCAACAATTTGCTTTGCAGGTGCATGGGCATTTCACCAATTTCATCCAGAAACAAGGTGCCGCCCTGGGCCTGCTCAAACAGGCCTTTTTGTTCGCGGTGGGCGCCAGTGAAGGCCCCTTTGTCATGACCAAACAACATGTCTTCGATCAGGTTTTCCGGCATGGCTGCGCAGTTGAGGGCCACAAAGGGGCCGCGGGCTCGGCCCGAAGCTTCGTGCAACACACGCGCCAGCACTTCCTTGCCCGAACCTGTGGGGCCCACCAGCAAGGCGGTGACATCGGCTTGTGCAACTCTTTTGGCCAAGGCCAACAGGTGCTGACTGGCCGGATCGACAAACACCACGCTGCGCATGGGTTGAGGCCCCATGCGGTTGGCGCACGTCTGGATTTTTTGGCGCAGCCGCTGCCAGGACGCCGTACGCAGGTCCTGCACCGCCAAAACCGTCAAGGCGCCAGCTTGGGTGGCTTCTACTGCCAGGTCCAATTCGTGGCGATCGACGAGGCAAACCACCGGGGTGATCAGTCCGGCGTCTTGCAAAAGTTGTTGAACCGCTTTGAGCCGAGTCACGTCCGTGTTCAGATGCAACACCACAATGGCAGCGTCGGCTGCATGAGCCAACAAGTGATCCAGTGTGTCGATAGGCATCACAGCCCAGCCGCTGACCTGCAAGGCTTGGCTGTGCTCGGGGCTCAGGGCTGCTTCAGGGTCCAGCCAAAGGGCCAGAGGGTTGGAATTGGAGGGTGATTTCACGGTGTTGGTCTCAGGTTCAGATGAGATCAACTAAGCAACCCTTGTGCCAGTTATTTTTTGAATTTTTAAGGAATTAAAAAATTGGAAAAAGAATACTTATTTAGGGTCAATTATTGACAACTCGACAGTGCAATGACGAAAGATTGACAGATTTTTCATTGGCCTACGGTTGTCGGTACTTTGGATTGAAATACTTGGCAAAATCTTCCGTCAATGCGCAACACCTCCAGAGAGGGCAGCAAGCGCGATTGAAAGCCCATGGCTTTGCAAGCATAAGGCGCTGCTGGCACATGGCTGATGGCAAAGAATCGGCAATTCCAGCAATTCGGGCCGCGTTGATTGGCTTGGGTTGGAGGCTGCGAACTCATCTGCAATTCCAAAGAGGTTCAGCGATGCTGGGCTGGGATGATCAGGGCAAAACTTGGTCGTTGGGCGGGGGGCTCAACGGGTCGTTGTTCAATGACGCAGCAATTTCAACACGTCGCTCAAATTCAAGTTGGCTTGTGCTCGAACGGCCGTCTGTGCATCCTGCATCAGGTGCTGAAGACACCGCTGAACGCAGGCTTGTGCACTCGAAGATGACAAAACCGAGTCAGAAGCTTGTGTTTGGAGGGTTGAAATCGAGGGCATGACTATTCCTGGCACAGTCGTGGTGTGAAAAAAAAGCGTATGGCTCTCAAAGGCCTTGGGTCGAGAGACTGCAGGCAGACTTGTTAACCCAGCTTTGTCATGGCCTTCAGGGGAAAAGGCGTCCGTCAGTTCTGCAAAGGCCTGTGCAAAGTGTTGTCAAGACAGGCTAAACGGCGATTTATTGCCGGTTTCTAACAGGATCAGAGATCTCTCAGCCCATCATTTCAGCAATTGCATGACAGTCTGAGGCTGTTGGTTGGCTTGCGCCAGCATGGCGGTGGCCGCTTGCTCAACGATCTGCGAGCGGGCCAACTCACTGCTGGCTTTGGCGTAATCTGCGTCGACGATGCGGCTGCGCGAGGCGCTGGTGTTGAGGGACACATTGGCCAAATTGTCCACCGAATAGGAGATGCGGTTGACGATCGCACCAATGCCAGCCCTCTCCCGGTTGATCACGTCCAAGGCTTCGTCGACCTGGGTGATGGCGTTTGCCGCATTGTCTCGGTCCAAGATATCGGTGTCGCTGATCATGTCCAATTCGCCGTCGGAGCTCATATCGGAAATGGTATGAGTGATGGTTTGGCCTTCATTGGCACCCACTTGAAATTTCAATACTCCGTCGGAGTTGGCCCCCCCAGTACCATCCAGCACATTCATGCCGTTCCATTGGGTGTCGGTGGTGACACGGTTGATCTCGGCAATCAATTGCTGGTATTCAATGTCCAGGTATTCGCGGTCTTCAATCGCGTAAGTGTCGTTCGAGGACTGAATGGCCAATTCCCGCATGCGTTGCAGCATGTTGGTCATCTCGATCATGGCGCCTTCGGTCGTTTGCATCATGGAGATGGCGTCGTTGCCGTTGCGAATGGCTTGGTCCAGACCTCTGATTTGCGATGTCATGCGCGAAGAAATCGCCAAACCCGCCGCATCGTCACTCGCACTGTTGATGCGTTTGCCCGTGGACAGCTGTTGCATCGCATTGGTCAAGGCGCGGTTGTTCTTTGCGATCGCGTCCTGGGAAACCAGTGACTTGATGTTGGTATTGATAACGGTCATTTTGATTGCTCCTGTGGCGGCGGCTTACTGCGCCAGATCGGTGGATGGGGACAGCACGCGTTCGGTCGCTTCTTCCAGCAAGGCGTGAAGTTCGTCTTGGAGAAGGCGGTCACAAGGGTGCAATGAAACGGCTTGCTGAGCCTTTTCCAGAGACTGGCGGATGTCCAACTGGCACCGCACAACCCGAATCAAGTGGTGCCAAACGGTGGCACTGGTTTTGGCGCCTTGCAGTTCCAGCAGATTTTCCAGGTGCAACTGGGCAGATGACCAGTCTTGTTCCAGTTCAGCGAGCAGGGCGCTGATGCACAAGATGTCCTGGCTGTTCGGGTACAGGCTCAGACCGGCAGCGCACAATGCACTGGCCATGTCCAATTGGTTGTGAGCAACCAGTTCAGCAATGGCCTGCCTGATTTCCTCTGGGCTGAAACGGGTCGCACAACGCTCAATGAAATGGCTTGCGACGGTTGCTTTCACGGGCAACGGATGCGTCAGTCTGGTCATGCACTACTCCAACCTCAAGGTGTTGACGTTTTGACCTTCCCCGATTGGAAGGTGCTTCGAGGTGAGTGAAGCAAGTGCTGTGCCAGGTTTTTTGTTTGCTCTGCCACAGGATATGCCTGTCAGGATGAGCGACCATCAAATACCGATTCAGTAATTTTTGAAAACTTAAAAATTAAATTTAATCAAGAAAAAGGGGAAATGCCCGATCCAGACGTGCGTCAAAGGTTTGACGCTCAGGGGCGGCTAGATTTGGCCGTTGCTGTCAAGTGAGCGGGGTGCCCAGACAAAAAGCCAGATGGGGATGGAGGTGCGGGTGGTGGATTGGGCACCAGCCCGACGGGAGTCAGCGCAGAAGGGCCAGCACCAGCATCGGCTGTTGATTGGCTTGTGACAGCATGGCCGAACCGGCTTGATCAAGGATCATGGCCCGAGCCATTTCGGCGGTGGTTTGGGCGTAATCGGCATCCATGATGCGACTGCGCGAGGCACGACTGTTCAAAGACACATTGACCGCATTGTCCGCAGCGTGCACCAATCGATTGGCCGCTGCACCCCAGGTGCTACGCGAGTCGTTCAGTTCGGTCAATGCATCATCAATGCTGGCCAGTGCGCCCGTCGCGCCCGACTGAGAAGAGATCACGAGGCTGGACTGCATGACATCATGCAGGCTGCCTGTGTTCAGCGTGGCCATGTCGACGGTAAAGTGGTCTGCGCTGGAGGCGCCAACATGGAAGTGAACCGTTCCACTCGCACCAGCTTCACCCGAGAGGACTTTGCTGCCGTTCCACTCGGTGTTGCCGATCACAGCACCCAGTTGGGCTTGCAATTGCTCAAATTCGGTGTGCAGAGCGTCCCGTTCACTTTGGCCATTGGTGTCGTTGGCCGACTGTATGGCCAGCTCTTTCATCCGCCAGAGCATGGCGCTCATCTCTTGCGTGGCACTGTCGGCGGTTTGAAGCATGGAAATGCCATCGTTGGCATTGCGCACAGCCATGTCCAAACCCTGAATGCGACTGGTCAGGCGACTGCCGATGGTGCTGCCTGCGGCGTCGTCAGCCGATGAGCGGATTCGCTGGCCTGTGGCCAACCTGCCCATCGCCGTTTCCAGTGCGCGATGGTTGGTTGCCAGCGCTTGCTGAATGCGAAGCGATGGCAGGTTGGTGTTGGTCACAGCGCTCATGGCTTATCGGTCAGGCGACTCAGTTGGTTGACAAGGCTTCGATTTGATCCGAAGTCAATGCCGTCAGGTGGCTCGATGTCAAGGCGTTGACTTGGGTCGAATCCATGGCGCTGAGTTGAGCCGTGGTCATGGCGCTGACAAAAGTCGTGGTCAAGCCGTTGATTTGCTTGGTGCTCAAGGCGGCCACATCTTCTGTATCGAGCGCGGCCACATCGTCCGAGTCGAAGGCGTTGAGTTGAGAAGACGTCAAGCTGGCGACCTGGGTGCTGGTCAAGGCCTCCACTTGTGCGGAGTCCAGCGCAGCCATTTGGGTGGTGGACAGGCGAGACAACTGGCTGGTGCTCAAAGCTTGCATCTGGTCGGAATCCAATTCGGAGATGCGGGTGGTCGACAGTGCGCCCACCTGGCTACCGGTCAGACCTTGGATCTGCGCGGTTGTCAGCGAAGTGAAATCGTTGGCGTCAAAGGATTGGATTTGTTCGTAACTCATGACCGCCAAGCTGGCCACCCGCAGCGAACGCAGCTGCTCGGTGTTCAGGGCTTGCACAAAGTCGGTGCTCAGGTTTTTGACCTGCAGGCTGGTCAGAGAGTCGATGGCCTCGGTGTCCAGGGAGCCCATAATGTCAGAGTCGGACGTGTCCAATGCGTTCAGCTGGGCGGCAGAGAGGCTGGCAATCTGGGCCGAAGTCAATGCATCGACTTGCGCGGAGTCCAGTCCGCCCATCACCGCGGTGCTCAAACCGCTCAGGGCGGCAGTGCCCACATCGTCGATCAGGTCAGAGCTCAGCAGTGAAACGATGTCACTGGAAGCCAGCTGTGAAAGCTGTTTGGCTGTCAACCCTGTCACCTGGGTAGAGCTCAGTTCGTCGGTCTTGTTGGCCACCAGGTAGCTCAGTTGCTCACTGCCAAAGTTGGCAATTTGCCCAGACGTCAGCGACGCCACTTGGTCGCTGGTCATGCCGTTGATCAAATCGGTGGACAGGCTGCCGAGTTGTTTGGCGGTCAAATTGGCGACCACATCGCTGGCGAGATTTTCAACCGTGCCGCTGTCCAGCGCGTTGAGTTGGGTGGTGGTCAGCACCGCGACTTGTGTGGAGGTCAGGGCTGAGACCTGGGCGGAGTCCAGGTTGCTCAAAACTTGGGTGTTGAGGCCTTTGACCTGTGAGGTGGTGAAGCTGGCAATCTGGTCTTCGGTCAGGCCTGCAGCTTGGGTGCTGGTGAGGTAGGCCAATTGGTTGGAGCTCAGACCGGTCAGTTGGGCGGTCGTGTCCAATTGCGCAAAATCGTCGGATTCCAGTGCGCCAATTTGTGCGGACGACAAGCGAGAGAGCTGATTACTTGTCAAGGCGGTGATCTGGCCAGAACCCAAGAAATCAATGAAATCCGTCGACAGTTGGCTGAATTGAGCCGACGAAATATTGGCCACACCAGAGACCAGCGCGGCGACGCCATCACTGTCCAGGCTGTTGAGCTGTTCAGCGCGCAGTGCGCTGACGGCGTCGGAGCTGAGGGCAGCCACCTGAGATGTGCTCAAAGCGGCCATCGAGGCTGTGCTCAGGCCCTTGACCTGGCTGCTGGACAATGCTTCGATTTGCTCGGTGCTGAAGGCTTCCAGCAGTGTGCTGTCGATGTTGTTGAGCTGGTAGGACGTCAATCCACCGATTTGGTCGGTGCTCAAGCCGCCAATGTCGTCGGTTTCGAGTGCATTGACCTGTGCTGTGGTCAAGGCGGCGATCTGATCGGAGTCCAACAGCTGAACTTGGTCAGAGGTCAAGGCATCAATGAACCTTGTTGTCAAGCCCCTGATTTGGTTGGATGTTAATGCCGAAATCGCGGTTGACTCCATGGCCTGAATGGTGTCGCTGTCGAGCTTGCTCAAGACAGCCGCAGACATGGCCGAGATTTGGGCACTGCTCATGGCCCGGATTTGCGAGGTGGAGAATGCCTCGGCTTGTGTCGTGGTCAAGAATTTGATCTGAGACGAAGACAAGTAGCTCACTTGGTCGTCGGTCATGGCCTCGATTTGTTCGGTGCCCAAACTGCCGATCTGCAGGCTGGTCAGTGCATTGAGTTGTGCAGAAGTCAACGACTGGAAATCATCGGTTTCAAACGCGGCAATCTGTGTGTTGGTCAAGGCAGAGATTTTGGCGGTTGTCAAATTACTCACCTGATCACTGCTCAAGGCCGCGATGAAGTCCGAGTCCAATTTCTTGAGCACTGTGTTCGAGATGTTGTTGATGTCTTGGGTGTCCAAGGCGGCGACCGCATCGGACGACAAGCCGTTGAGCTGCTGCGACGTCAGTGCACCGACTTGGGTGCTGGTCAAGGCGGCGGCTTGGTCGCTGCCCAGATTGCCCAGTTGTGTGGCGCTGAAGCCTCTGAGCTGGGCGGCGGTCAGGGTTGGAGTCTGGGTGCTGGTGAGCGCTGCCATTTGGTCAGAGCTCAGGCCTTTGAGTTGGGAGGCTTTGAGCGCAGCCAGCTGGGTGTTGGACAAGTTTTCAATGTCTTCGGTGTCGATGGCGGCCAGTTGGGTGCTGGTCAATGCCGACATCTGCGCGGTGGTCATCGCATTGATTTGGTCGGAACTCAGTCCTTGGATGACGTCGGTCGAGATGTTGCGAATTTGGGCAGAACTGATGGCTCGCAAATCATCGGTTTCCATGGCGAGGATGTTGTCGCTGGAAAGGTAGCCCAATTGCGTCCCGGACAAAGCCTGGACTTGGTCAGTTTCCAGTGCAACGAGTTGGTCCGAGGTCAAACTCCCCAGAAAATTCGAATCCAAGCCGCGAATTTGCTTGGTGGTGAGGGCCTGGATCTGGTCGGTTGTGAAGCCGGCAATGACATCGGTCGAAAACTTGTTGAGCTGCGTGGCCGAGAAGTTCTCCATGTCAGCCGTACTGAAGGAGCTGATGTGGTTGGTGTTGAACTGGCTGATCTGGGCGGTCGACAGTGCCTTGATCTGTGATCCGGCGAGCAATTCCAGTCGGCTGTAAATGACCGAATCATCGGCAGCTAGGCTGGCGGCATTCAGCGCCCCGACCTGGCTGGCACTGAACGCTTGCATGTCTGCGTCTTCCAATGCTGCAAGCTGGGTGCTTGTCAGGGCGTTGACTTGGCCAGTCGTCATTGCCTTGAAGTCACTGGAAGCCAGATTGCGGATCTGCTCCGTAGAGAGCATCGAAATGGCGGTGGGGCTGAATGAACTGATGATCGACATGGTCGCTCCTTGGATTGGAAGGTTGAGTCTTCAGCAGCGGCCTGTAGCAGTTGCATGTTGAAGACTTACTCAGGTTCAGAATCGGATGGGTCATGGAATTCTTTAGAGCCGATGTGCATATTTGTTACAAATAAAGCGGCAAACGTTTGCCGCTGGGCGCTTCAGACTGGGGTGCTGTCAGATTTTCGGCACGAATATCTGTGGCATGAGTTTTGCTTTTGTCCAGTAAATTACTCCCACTTTGATCCATGAACGCCCCATCCGAACCTATTTTTGGCCCGTCTGACGATCTGGCAACGCTTCGCTTGGTCGACCTGATGAACCGTGTTGAGGCTTTGCAAGCGCAATCTCGGCTCGAAGAGTCATGTTTGCTTTATGAACAGTGGCTGGCAGTGAGTCGGGATCCGATGCGGTATGTGGTCCACTACAACCATGCCTCTTTGTTGCAGGGCTTGGGCAGAATGGACAAGGCCGAAAAGGCTTATTTGCAGGCCATTGCCGGCAATCCCAGTTTCGGCCATGCCTACATCAATCTGGGCCTGATGTATGAAAAATTGGGTCTGCAGGATAAAGCACTGGCGCAATGGAACACATTTGCCAGCATGCGGTTCATCACCTCCTCGTTGGACAACGAGATGCTGTGCTCAGCGCTTAACCACATTGGGCGGGTTCAAGAAAACAAAAAAGCGTATGACCTGGCCGAGCGGGCCTTGCGCGAAAGTCTTGAAATTCAGCCCGAACAACCTGGGGTCGTCCAGCATTGGGTTCACATCCGTCAAAAAGCCTGCATCTGGCCGGTTTACCAGCCCTTGCCGGGACTGAACATGGCCAAGCTGATTCGCTACACCTCGCCTTTGGGCATGTTGGCGATGACGGAGGACCCGGCCATGCAGCTGTTGACCTCTCAAAATTTCGTGCACCGCATGTATGGCCAGAATTTCAAGCCGGTCCAAGCCAAAAAGAAAATGGCCCACGGGCGAAAAAAGGTGGGCATGGTGTCTGCTGACTTTCGTGAGCATGCGGTGGGTTTTTTATTGCCCTCCTTTATGCAGGGGGTCGAGCGCAGCAGCTACGAGTTGTATGCCTATGATTTCACCAAGGATGAGCGCACAGCTTTGCGCCAGAAATTCAAGCAAACGTTTGACCATTTCATTGACATCAGCAAGCTTTCGGACGAACAAGCGGCGCAACGCATGGCCGACGATGGCATTGACATCCTCATTGACCTGCATGGATTGAGCGCCGGGGCCCGGCCGGGTATTTTTGCCCGCAGGCCGGCGCCCATGCAAGGTACTTACCTGGGCTTTATTGGCCCCACGGGCATGCCATGGTTCGATTTTGTGATCGCTGACCGTGATGTCCTGCCCCCCGAGTTGGCGATTTATTTCACCGAAAAGCCGGTGTACATGGATGGCTCCTTCATCCCGCTGGACCGTCAGCAAGTCCCTGTACCCCTGACAGATCGGGCCTCATTGGGATTGCCAGAGGACGCTTTTTTGATGGCGGCTTTTGGCAATGTCTACAAAATCACCCCGGAGATGTTTCGGGTCTGGATGAATTTGCTCCAGCGCATCGACAAGGCTTGTCTGTGCCTGATCGATGACAACCCGATCACCGTGCAGAACCTGAAAAAAGCGGTGGCGCAGGCCGATGTCGATCCGGCACGGGTCATTTTCTTGCCACGCTCGGACCACCCGACGTTTTGTTCGCGCTTGCGGCACTTCGATGTTTTCCTGGACACCTATCCGTACAACTGTGGCTCGACCACAAGCGATGTGGTCAATGCCGGGGTGCCGTTGGTCACGCGCTCGGGTCGCACCATGGTCTCGCGCATGGGTTTGAGCATCTTGCGAGAGATTGGTGAAGTGGAGAACGCTGTCAACACGTTCGAGGACTACGAACGCAAAGTGGTGGAGATCGCTTTGCGACGGCATGCCCAGCCTGCCCGCATGTTTTCGACCCGGGTGGGCTCCTTGATGAACCAGGCTTTACAGAGATTGGTGCAAGCCGAGCCCGAGGCCGCCGTGACCGTGCATGCCCATACCGCGTCTTCGCGGCCCGCGCTGCAGCTGACCCGTCACCCACTCGGGGACGCCGCACGGGTGAGTGTGCACAGCTCGGGTTTGATGGTGCCCGCGGAAGTGGATATCCATTTTGAACAAGTGCGTGGCCATTTGCTGGGTCAGCAACAGTCGCATGACGGGTTTTGGGCTTTTTTGCCCGATGCCCAGTTGAAGACGTGTGGTCTGGACTCCGCATCCTTGGAAAACCTGCTCTTGTCGCAGGGTCCCCACCACGACATGTTGATGTTCAATCCTTTTTGGGACACCAGCGCGTTTCACCTGAACCCCTTCTTATTGGCCGATCTTGCCGAGCCCGGTGTGTTGGCGGCGGCGCAAGCCTTTGTAGATGCGTTGAAATTGGATGTCCGCCTAGAGCAGTGGGTGAGCTGCAGCGATACGTTTTTGTTGGGTTTGAATTTCGTGGCCAAGCGGAGAGTTTGGCTGGACTGGCTGGAGATGGCCGACAAACTCTTGCGAAGCAACGATCCAAGGGTGCTTGCCCACCGAGATGTGTTGTACGCCTTGTCGGGTAATTTCATTGTCATGGCCAACGCACCATCCGTGCATGCACTGGACCCTTTTGATTTGCCCGCACTTGGGGCGCCCGCACAAGGGCTTTTGGACCAAGCCGTTGCATGTGATGCCCTCAAGGCCAGCCATTTGCGTTCCCACCAAATGCGTTATCTGACCCAATTTGACCGTCTGGCTGCACAAGCTTTGGCCACCACCACGCTCAGCCCCACCCAGTTGGCTGGCGTAACTGACGATTGACTGTGACCCGATAAGGCCGTGACCCATGAAATTCGACCCCCAAGTGACCCAGTTGATGTGCGTGTTGCAAGAAGCTTTGCAACCATCGCACCAAGAGCATTTGCCTTCCATCTTGGAACAAGTGGGGTTGGACAAGATCTTGGACCCCGAACTGTTCAAGGTGGCTCGCTACCATGAACGGCGTGGCCTGCTTATTTTTCTGGCCACCCTGGGGCTTGAAAACACCGAAGACAAAGCCTACTACCAGCGCTGGCTGGCGGTGGCGCAATACCTGAGCCAACAATTGGATGCCGATGAAACGGTGCGTATTTGCGCTGCGGGTCGGCCCTTGATGGTCCCCTTTTACCAAGACCTGCTGCAAGCCTTGACTCAGCCTGGCAAGGCCGCCACCCCGGTCGACTGGATGGCGTGCCCATGCCAGGAAGCCGATGTGTTGTTCGCCACCGAAATTTTGCTTGACCACCAAGCGGTGCAATGGTTGCCGGCGGTGCTGGCACGATGGCGTCAGCTGGACACCCGAGGCGAGCCTTGGTTGTGGATGTGCAGAACCGTCATCGAACGGATCCCGTTTGCCCAGACGGCCCAAAAAGCCGAGGCATTGGCCCAGGCCTTGAACATGTTGTTGGGTCAGACGCAATCACCGCACCTCAATCTGGCGCAGTCCTTGGCTTCGCATGAGGTGGATTTGTGGCTAAAGGCCGGCCAACCGGAGCGGGCCCATGCTTTGGCGCAAGCGCTGAATGAACGCAGCCCCGATTTGACACACCAATACTGGTTGATGCGCACCCACGTCAATCTCAGCGAATTCAGTCCGGCATTGACCCATGCCCACAGCATGCTGGAGGTCTTGGTTGAAAAAGCCATGAAGGCACCTGTTGAACGCGCAGCTGCCAGCACAGAGGTCGTCAAAGCGCCCCCAAAACCGGGCTTCGATGTGGACGCAGCCAATGAAAGTTTGAAAGCCATCAACCGATTGTTGCGAGACCGGGGCTTGCAGCCCTTTCTCATGTCTGGCGTGTTGCTGGGTTACCTGCGTGAGGGGCAGATTTTGCCGCATGACAAAGACCTGGATCTGGGCCTCATCGGCTGGCAATCGCAGTTTGAAGTGGCCCAAGCGCTGCTGGCCAGCGGCCAGTACCAGGTGTCGTGGCGAAGGCTTCGCGGGGCGAAGACGTTCTTATTGGATGTGGTGGATTTGAAATACGGGGTGGCCATCGACTTTTTCTTTTTCCACCCGCATGGCGACCACTTCTTGCACGGCATCGATTACAAATATGGCTTCACCCAAAACTTCAAGTTCAGCCCCTTTGCCTTGAAAGAGGTTGACTTTTTAGGCGAACGTTTTTGGATACCGGACAACGCAGACCAGAATTTGACTGAAAACTATGGGGACTGGCGTACCCCTCAGTCCTCGTATGTGGTCACCGTCGAGTCACCCGCCCTGATGGACAAAGGCAGTGGCAAGCACTTGTTCATTTTGCTGATTGAACTGATGCGTTCGGTGCAGACGTTTCATTCGGCCAAGAGATTGCAACGCATTTTGACTTGCGCTCAAGACTTGGGCATTGACCCAATCTCAGAAAACCTGCGTCGCCGCTTGGACGAGTGGCAAGCGTGGCAAGCTGTGCAATGAGGATTTGATGGCGGTGGTTGAGACACCTTGGGTACGGGGCAGGTACACCACCGAGCAGGCCGCTTGCATGAAGTCAAACTTGCCCAGCCAGTCATCGCCCATCACAAACACATCGGCGCCGATGCGCTGAGCATCACCGAGTTTTTGTGACCAGTCCTCTTCCGCGAAGACTTCGTCAACGTACCGACAAGACAACAAAACCGTCTGGCGATCCTCGAAAGACATCACCGATTTTTTGCCTTTTTTGGCGTTGAACTCGTCGGTAGACAAACCCACCACCAAACGACTGCCCAGCTCGCGCGCACGCTTGAGCAACTGCACATGGCCTGGGTGAAACAGGTCGAAGGTGCCGTAGGTCAAGACAATGCGTTCGTGGCTGGCAGTCATAAGAAAGCTCCAAAAAAGACCGGTGTTCATCACGCCGGTCTGTCAGGTCAAGTTCAACGCAGCAAAGACAGGACGCTTTGAGGCGCTTGGTTGGCCTGGGCCAACATCGCTGTGGCCGCCTGGGAGATGATCTGCGATCGGGCCAATTCGGTGGTGGCGCTGGCATAGTCCGCATCTTGAATACGGCTTCGTGAGGCCGAAGTGTTCATCGAGATGTTGGCCATGTTGTCGGCGGCATAAGTCAAACGGTTGACCTTGGCACCCAAATCAGCGCGGAAGGCGTCCACCGCAGCAATATTGGTATCCAGGGCAGAGATCACAAGCTGTAAATCACCGGCAGTTGACGCAGAGGTGATGTCACTTGCTGCGATGGCTGCTGTGCTCATGGCGGACGTGGTCATGGCCAGGAAGCTGACCTCGATCTGATAAGCCGAGCCAGAACCAGTTCCGATTTGCAAGGTGGCGCCGCCGCTGCCGTCGAAGTCCGTGCCAGTCAGCAGTTTGATGCCGTTCCATTCGGTGTTGGAGGCAATTCGGTCAATCTCGCCAATCAGCTGGTCATATTCTTTGCCGATCGCGGCGCGGTCGTCAGCGCTGTAGGTGTCGTTGGCGCCTTGAACTGCGAGTTCACGCATGCGCTGCAGCATGTTGGAGATTTCCTGGGTTGCGCCTTCAGCGGTTTGAATCATGGTGATGCCATCGTTGGCGTTGCGCACGGCTTGGTTCAAACCGCGAATTTGGGAGGTCATCTTGTTGCTGATGGCCAGACCGGCAGCGTCATCGGCTGCGGTGTTGATGCGCTTGCCTGTGGAGAGTTGCTCCATGGATTTGCTCAGGCTGCGGTTGTTGACGGTCAGAGCATTCTGAGCGACAAGCGACTTGACGTTGGTGTTGATCACTGACATGGTCTTACTCCTTAAAGAGGTGGAACTTCACTTTGGTTTGGCAGGAACCCGAAGGGAGTAGGACCTGCCTGTTTCACAGAAAATCCGATGTGTATCTCTGTTACTTGATGATTCGGAAGCAATACAGGAAGCTTTAGGACTTCACTGATTTTTTTGCTGTCAAGACTTGCCGTCCTGCAGCAAACCCTTCATGTTCTCCAAGTTATGTGCCACGTTCAAGGCCACTTCGTTGGGGATTTGGCGAACGACTTCACCTTCGCGGTTTTTCACGGTCACGATGACCCTGTTGGTCAAATCGTCCACGCTGAAGCTCAGGTCGCGTTTGTTGCGTGACATTTGTTGATTCAGTTGTTCCGTGGCTTCTTGTAATGCGCGACGGGCCAAATGGGGGTCGGTTTTTGGGGGAGCCTCTGCTTTGGGCGTTTCAACCGGCTGGGGGCGCACCGCTTCCACCGGCTTCACCACAGGGCTGCTGGGTACCGCTACGGGGGGCAGGCGGCTTGGAGAGATGTCGTTGCTCATGGCTGGGTCCTTTGATCAAGGCACCCCCACTGTTCGTGTGGACGATGGTCAAACCAACTCGGCTGACCAATATGGGGGCATCGTCATCGTGATTCGACCCGGGGATAAGTAACTTGAGCCCACTTTCACAAAAAACGGCAAAAAATTGCCGATTTGTCCCTGCCTATGCAGAAGATGGCTTGAAATGAATTCTTAAGAATTCACTTTATGTGGCGGCAGTGGTTTGTTCTGTTGAGGGGACAAAACCAATCCACCAAGGTTCGAAGATGAAACGCATGCCATTCAATGGAGCGCCACCCAAAGAGCAGACGAAAGGCGGGATACCCAAGAACGGATCGGAACCCTTGTGACTCAAAACGCCATGCCTGCCTCCAAGGGGATTCGCAGACAGCATGGCGTTTATGGATGGTCTGCATAACCCCCGCCAAAGCGCGAGCTGATGCGTGAATGTTCACATGCTGAAACCGGCGTTGAATTCACGCCCAATTTCCATGCTTTTGGACTCAATGAGTCCTCTTTTCGGGCCTTTGCCCACGCTGCAGGCGCACTCATGCCTGCGCGCCCTGCAATATTCGTTTACGCACCATCCACAAATTCGACAGCGCAAACATCACGAGCAACTGGTTGGTGTTTTTGGCCAAGCCCCGGTAACGCGCCTTGCGATGTCCGAACTGACACTTGATCACCCGAAACGGGTTCTCTACCTTGGCCCGGATGCTGGCCTTGAGTTTTTCCAGCTTGTCACGCAAAGCGTGGCTGGGTTTGGTTTTGTTCAGCGCTTTGCGCTCGCCCGGCATCATGGCAATTTGCCAATCCACATCTGGGTGCTGCTCTTGGATCTCTTCGCGCTTTTCAACGCCCCGGTAGCCCGAGTCGGCAAAGACCATTTCCTCCTCGCCGTGCAGCAAGGCATGCGCTTGGGTGATGTCGTGAGCGTTGGCCCCAGTGGTTGTGACCGTGTGCACCAAACCCGATTCAGCGTCCACACCAATGTGGGCCTTCATGCCAAAGTGCCATTGGTTGCCCTTCTTGGTTTGATGCATCTCAGGGTCTCGCTCGCCTTTGTCGTTCTTGGTCGAGCTGGGCGCAGCAATCAACGTGGCGTCCACCACAGTACCGGTCTTGAGCATCAGACCGCGATCGATCAGTTTGGCGTTGACAGTGGCCAGAATCTGCTGACCGAGCCCATGCGCTTCGAGCATGTGGCGGAACCGCAGGATAGTGGTTTCGTCAGGCAAACGGGTCATGCCTGCGTCCAGGTGGGCAAAATCTTGGTACAGCGGGATGTCATGCAACGCCTCTTCCATGGCGGGGTCGGAGTGGCCAAAGAACTGCTGGAGCAGGTGTATGCGCAGCATCACTTCTGTGGCAAACGGAGGCCGACCGGTCTTGCCCGCAGGCGCGTAAGGTGCAATCAACGACAACAACTCAGACCACGGGATCACCAGGTTCATCTCATCGAGAAATTCCCTCTTGCGCGTGCGCTTGGTGACAAGCTCAAATCCAGTGGTGGCAAGGCTCATTTGTTTCATTGCCCAACTGTCTCAGATCAGGCCGTCACGGGGCTGACTTTTGCAGACCTTCCCTAAATCTCCCAAGTCAGCGATCCTTCGGTTCCCCTGAGTCCTTGGGTGGGCTTTCCAGGGT
>Ga0255128_1000257_pt1 | contig 23662 bp, 20 predicted proteins | sample Law_Miss_RepC_8d_FD_188562 | JGI IMG/M metagenome (GOLD analysis project Ga0255128, IMG submission 188562) | Freshwater microbial communities from St. Lawrence River, New York, United States - Law_Miss_RepC_8d | ecosystem: Environmental > Aquatic > Freshwater > River | place: USA: New York... | reverse complement strand
GCTGCGTCAAACTTTGCGCGATGCCCGCCCCTACAAAGACTTTACCCGGCTCATGGCCTGCGCCGTGGCCTACCAAGGGGGCGTGGCCGTCGCGATTACGTTGGCGGCAATTTATGCCGAACAAGTTATCGGGTTTCAGCCGCAAGAAACCATGGTGCTGATTTTTGTCTTGAACTTTGCTGCATTTTTTGGTGCCTTTGCGTTTGGTTACGCGCAGGACCGCATAGGCCACAAACTCTCTTTGTCCTTGACCTTGGTCGGCTGGATACTGACCTGCCTGATTGCTGCGTTTTCAAGCACCAAAGAGATTTTTTGGTGGGCGGCCATCATTGCCGGGCTGTGCATGGGATCCAGTCAGTCGTCTGGTCGTGCCATGGCGGGCATGATGATTCCCCCGGCCCGACTGGGCGAATTTTTTGGCCTCTGGACATTCGCCATTCGTTTGGCCAGCATTTTGGGGCCATTGAGCTACGGGCTGATCACCTGGCTCAGCGGAGGCAACCAGCGTTTGGCCATCGGCGCAACGTCTTTGCTTTTTGTTTTGGGTTTGGTGCTTTTGATTCCCGTCAATGTGGCACGCGGGCACCGCATGGCCCAAGACGGATCAACGGACGACTGACGACTGGTCTAGCCCTAAACCTGGCTGTCTGCCTTGTGACAGACCAGGTGCGGTAAATCTAACCAACGTTGTGCGGCCGCTTGCAGGGCTGGCAAGTCACCATTCGTCATCAACTGGATGCGGGCAGAAGTAGGCCGAGGTTCTGGGCCATTGCGAAGCAAAGAGGCTGCCTCCAGCAGTCGGCGGGTTTGGCGTGCCACCGGTTCGCCCGTAGAGACCAAATGCACATCAGGTCCCAGCAAAGACCGCAATTGTTTTTCTGCAAAAACGTAATGCGTACAGCCCAAAACCAAGGTGTCCATTTGTCCAGCTGACGATCCAAACACACCCATTTCGCGGGTGTATTTTTCCAGCAATTGATGGATGCGCATGGCGGCTTGCTCACCCAAGGCAATATCGGTGCATTGCTCTATGGCCAGGGCCAGCCCATTGCAAGGCTGAACGCTGAAATGGGCTTGGTCGTGCAGGCTACCCAGAAGCTTATTAAATTTGTCACTGCTGAGCGTTACCCGTGTCCCGATGACGCCAATGTGTCCGGTCTTGCTGATTTGCAAGGCCGGTTTCAAGGCGGGTTCTACCCCGATCAAAATCAGGTGCGGATATTTCGATCGAAGCTCTTGAATAGCGGCCGCTGTGGCCGTGTTGCAAGCCACCACCAAGGCCTTGATGTGGTGTTGCTGTAGCAGGTGTTCGGTAATGGCGAGGCTGCGCTCGCGCACAAACAAGTCACTTTTTTCCCCATAAGGCGCATGGCCACTGTCGGCCCAATACACAAAATGTTCGGCGGGCAAGGCGGCTTGCAATGACTGCAAGACACTCAAGCCGCCAATGCCACTGTCGAAAATGCCGATGGGGGATTCGTTCATGAACCGTTACAAATGGGGCGGCTTTCGCTCCCTTTGTGCCCTCAGGCCGCCGCCACACCAATGCCCTTGAACTCGCCTGTGGCAATGCGCTTTTGCCATTCTGCCGGGCCAGTGATGTGCGCGCTGGTGCCGCCAGCGTCCACGGCCACTGTGACCGGCATGTCGACCACGTCAAATTCATAAATGGCCTCCATGCCCATGTCGGCAAATCCCAGCACCTTGGCGTGCTTGATGGCTTTGGACACCAGATAAGCTGCGCCGCCTACGGCCATGAGGTAAGCTGATTTGTGCTTTTTAATGGCCTCAATGGCCACTGGCCCGCGCTCGGCTTTGCCGATCATGGCGATCAAACCGGTTTTTGCCAGCATCATTTCCGTGAAGCCGTCCATGCGAGTGGCGGTGGTGGGACCGGCCGGACCGACCGCTTCGTTGCCCACTGGGTCCACCGGGCCCACGTAGTAAATGACCCGGTTCTTGAAGTCCACGGGAAGCGGTTCGCCTTTGGCCAACAGGTCTTGAATCCGTTTGTGGGCGGCATCGCGGCCGGTCAGCATCTTGCCGTTGAGCAACAAGGTTTGACCAGGTTTCCAGCTGGCCACTTCTTCGGGGGTGAGGGCGTTCAGGTCGACGCGTTTGCTTTTCTCGGTGTTGGGTGACCAATTCACGTTGGGCCACAAATCGAGCGAAGGGGCTTCCAGATACACCGGGCCCGAGCCATCCAACACAAAGTGCGCATGGCGAGTCGCCGCGCAGTTGGGAATCATGGCCACGGGCTTGGAGGCGGCGTGCGTGGGGTACATCTTGATCTTGACATCGAGTACCGTGGTCAACCCCCCCAGACCTTGTGCGCCAATGCCCAGGGCGTTGACCTTGTGGTAAATCTCCAGTCGCATCTCATCGACTTGGCTGAGTTGCTCGCCCCGGCTGGATTTTTCGAGCAACTGGTACATGTCCAGATCGTCCATCAGGCTTTCTTTGGCCATGAGCACGGCTTTTTCGGCCGTGCCGCCAATGCCGATGCCCAGCATGCCGGGCGGGCACCAGCCTGCACCCATGGTGGGCACGGTTTTCAGCACCCAGTCGACCACGCTGTCCCCGGGGTTGAGCATGATCATCTTGGATTTGTTCTCGCTGCCGCCTCCTTTGGCAGCTACAGTCACCTCGACTTGGTTGCCGGGCACGAGCTCGGTAAAGATCACTGCGGGGGTGTTGTCTTTGGTGTTTTTGCGGTTGAAATGCGGGTCGGCCACCACCGATGCACGCAGGGTGTTGTCGGGGTGGTTATAGCCCCGGCGCACGCCTTCGTTGACGGCATCGTCCAGACTGCCAGTAAAACCGTCCCAGCGAACATCCATGCCCACTTTCAGAAACACGTTGACGATGCCGGTGTCCTGGCAGATGGGGCGATGCCCGATGGCGCTCATCTTGCTGTTGGTCAGAATTTGGGCAATGGCGTCTTTGGCGGCGGGGCTTTGCTCGCGCTCGTAGGCTTTGGCCAAGTGAGAGATGTAGTCGGCTGGGTGGTAATAGCTGATGTATTGCAGCGCAGCGGCGACGGACTCAATCAGATCAGCTTGTTTGATCACAGTGGACATGTTGGAGGGTTCCTGCAGGGTTTCAAAGAATTCAGTGGTCGGCTTTGTCGTGGTGCGTCATCAAACGGTCGGCATAGGCGATGGCAATGGCACTGAGCAAGAATGCCATGTGGATGAGGGTTTGCCACATCAACACTTTTTCGTCGTAATTGGCCGCGTTAATGAACGTTTTGAGCAGGTGGATGGAGCTGATGCCGATGATGGCCGTACCCAGTTTGACTTTGAGCACTGAGGCATTCACATGGTTGAGCCACTCGGGTTGGTCGGGGTGATCCTCTAGGTTGAGCCTAGAGACAAAGGTTTCGTAGCCCCCCACGATGACCATGATCAACAAATTGGAGATCATTACCACATCGATCAGACCCAAAACCACCAGCATGATGATGGTCTCGTTGAGGGATTTGATCTCTACATCGGCCTTGTAGCCAATGCTGCTGATCAGCGCCTGCAACGCGGTTTGGTTGCCAAATGCGGCCTCGAGCAAGTGAACCAGTTCCAGCCAGAAATGGAAGACGTAGACGGCTTGTGCGGCGATCAAGCCCAAATACAAGGGGAGTTGCAACCAACGGCTGGCAAAAATAAAATTGTTCAAAGAGCTCAAAGAGCTTTTAGCTGGGGGCGTTTGTTTGGACATGGGGTACCTGTAGCAAATTTTCTGAAATTGTAGGTTTCAGGGAAGATCGAATTTTAGGCGTTAGAAGTACCATTTAAGTGCAAGCCCATGCAAGACTCGCGTCAGTCAGTGCTTTGTAAGAGCGAAAGCAGACATTTGCACCAGTTTAAAAAATCGCCATGTCATTGAGGAGACAAATCTAATGAGTTCCAACATTTACCAACCCAGCGCCGATTTCGTCAAAAATGCCCATATTTCCGGCATGCCAGCCTACCAAGCCCTGTGCAAAGAGGCCGAAACCGATTACCAGGGTTATTGGGGACGCTTGGCCAAGGAGCTGATCACTTGGAAGACCCCCTTCACCAAGGTGCTTGACGAGTCCAATGCGCCTTTTTTCAAGTGGTTTGAAGACGGCACCCTGAATGCCTCTTACAACTGCCTGGACCGAAACATCGAAAAAGGCTTGGGCGACAAAACAGCCCTTATTTTCGAGGCCGATGGCGGTGAAGTGACCCGCGTCAGCTACAGCCAGTTGCTGGCAAAGACCTGCCAATATGCCAACGTTCTGAAGAGTCTAGGCGTCAAAAAGGGTGATCGAGTGGTCATCTACATCTCGATGTCTATTGATGGTGTGGCTGCCATGCAAGCCTGTGCCCGCATTGGGGCCACCCACTCGGTGGTTTTCGGGGGCTTTTCTGCTCAGTCTTTGCGTGACCGCATTGAAGACACTGGCGCAGTCGCCGTGATCACTGCTGACCACCAAGTGCGCGGCGGCAAGCAGTTGCCCCTCAAATCCATCGTGGACGAAGCCCTGGCTTTGGGCGGCTGTGGCTCGATTCAAAACGTGTTGGTGGTCAAGCGCTCGGGCTCCCCAATTGCCATGACCGCTGGGCGTGACCAGTGGCTGGGTGAGTTGGCAGACCAACAAGCCACCACCTGCGAGCCGGAGTGGGTCGGGGCCGAGCACCCCCTGTTTTTGCTCTACACCTCTGGCTCCACAGGCAAGCCAAAAGGCGTGCAACACAGCACGGGCGGCTACTTGTTGCATGCTGCATTGACCACCAAATGGACCTTTGACCTGAAGCAAGACGATGTTTTCTGGTGCACGGCCGACATCGGCTGGGTCACGGGCCACACCTACATCACCTATGGCCCCTTGGCGCTGGGCGGCACCGAAATCGTGTTTGAAGGCGTGCCCACTTACCCCGACGCTGGCCGTTTCTGGAAAATGATCCAGGACCACAAGGTCTCCATTTTCTACACCGCACCTACGGCTATCCGCTCGCTCATTAAGGCGGCTGAGGCCAACGATGCCGTGCACCCCAAGAGTTACAACCTCAGCAGCCTGCGCTTGCTGGGTTCGGTTGGCGAGCCGATCAACCCTGCGGCCTGGGAGTGGTACCACCAGCACGTTGGTGGCGGCCGTTGCCCGATTGTTGACACCTTCTGGCAAACCGAAACCGGCGGCCACATGATCACGCCTTTGCCGGGTGTGACCCCCATGGTTCCCGGCTCTTGCACGCTGCCGTTCCCCGGTATCCAGGCGGCCATCGTCAGCGAAACCGGCGATGACATTCCCAACGGGCAAGGCGGTATTTTGGTGGTCAAGCGCCCTTGGCCCTCCATGATCCGCAACATCTGGGGCGATCCTGAGCGCTTCAAGAAAAGCTACTACCCTGACGATTTCAAGGGCAAGTATTACTTGGCTGGCGATGGCGCGATTCGCGATGCCGAAACCGGTTATTTCACCATCACGGGTCGCATTGACGACGTGCTGAACGTGTCCGGCCACCGCATGGGCACCATGGAAATTGAATCCGCCTTGGTCAGTTGCACCGAACTGGTGGCCGAAGCCGCCGTGGTGGGGCGTCCGGACGAGACCACCGGAGAAGCCATTTGCGCTTTTGTGGTGCTCAAGCGTTCTTTGCCCAACACCGAAGAGGGCAAAGCCATTGCCAAGCAATTGCGCGACCACATTGCCAAAGAAATTGGCCCGATTGCCAAGCCCAAGGACATCCGTTTTGGTGAAAACTTGCCCAAAACCCGTTCCGGCAAGATCATGCGCCGCCTGTTGCGTTCACTGGCCAAAGGCGAAGAAATCACGCAAGACATCTCCACTTTGGAGAACCCCGCCATTTTGGGTCAGCTCGGTCAGGCTTACTGATCTGTACGGGCTGGGCCCTGTGCCTGGCTTGCAATTGAAAACGGCAGCCTTGGCTGCCGTTTTTGTTGAATTTACGCATGTGTTCCGAACAATCCACGTCAACAGGGACGTGGACAGGCAAAAACGCCATCAGCTTTTCATGGAAAGCCCCAGCCGCTCAATCACGGCTTTTTCAGACTGGAAGGTGTTGCGGATGAATTGGGTGTATTCCTCCGTGCCCATGTAAATCACCGATTGGTCGTATTTGTCAAAACTGGCCATAACGGCAGGGTCTTCCAGCGTTTTCTTGAAGGCATCGTGCAGTTTTTTGACCACGGCAGGGTCCATGCCCTTGGGGCCGCCGATACCAAAGGGGGAGTCGGACACGGTGTCATAGCCCAGTTCGTTCAGTGTGGCCACTTGCGGCCAGCGCTTGGTGCGTTTGCTGCCATAGGTGGCCAGCAGCCGCAGCGTGCCCGCTTCCACATGAGGGGCCCAGCCCGTGGCATCGCTGTGCGACATGACATGCCCGCCTAGCAGCGCTTGAATGCCGTCCGAACTGCCTTTGAAAGGGACATGTGTGAGATCGATCTTGGCTTTGGTGGCAAATTCGGCAAAGGCCAAGTGCGGTGTGGTGCCCGTGCCGGTTGAACCATAAGTGAATTTGCCGGGGTTGGCTTTGGCAAATTCCACCAGGTCTTTGATGGACTTCAGGGGGGAGTCGGCTCGCACCACGATGCCAAAGGTGTAACCGGTCAGGCAGGCGATGTAGGTGAAGTCTTTCAGCGGGTCGAACTGCATTTTCTGCATGTGGGGCAAACGTGCCACGCCAATGGTGATTTGCGACAAGGTGTAGCCATCGGGTGCGGCGCGAACCAAGTCATTGGGGCCCAACATGCCGCTGGCCCCAGGTTTGTTTTCAATCACGACTTGCGTGCCCAAGGCCTTGCTGGCGCTTTCAGCCAAGGCGCGCATGACCGCATCGGTAGAACCGCCGGCAGGCCATGGGCAAATCAATTTAATGGGCTTGGACGGAAAAGCCTGCGCAGAGGCCAAATTGGGAAATGCCAGGGTCAAGGCCGTGGCAGCAGAGGACTGCACAAATGTCCGGCGACTGGTGTTTTTTGAACTCATGTCTCTCTCCTAAAAGGTCTAACACTCATTCAAATTCAAGTCGATTGAAGTGGCAAGAGGACAAACCTGAGCAAGCGCCAAAGGGCCGTCGCTTGCGCGACTGGCGCAGGCCATGCAGGCGTGCCTACCCTTGTGGCTGACAAACGCCTCAGTCGCCCAGCACGACCCCTTCGCGCCGGGGGTCGGCACCGCCAAACCAACCCTTGTGCGTACGCTGAATGGCTTGCAGGCCGCTGGTCATTTCCATCTCACGCACCTCGTGCCCCATGCCCTTCAGGGCCTCTACGGTGCTGGCGGGAAAGCGCTTGGCTTCTAGCAGCGTCGGACCGTTGAGCGAGCCAAAGTTGGGCAGGTTGACCGCTTGCTGCGCATTCAATCCCCACTGCAAAGTGCCTGTCAGCAGTTTGGCTGTGTAGTGAATGATGAGTGCCCCACCCGGACTGCCACCGCTCATGACCAGTTGGCCTGTGGCCTTGTCAAACACCAAGGTGGGGGACATGGACGAGCGCGGCCGTTTGCCCGGTTCCACCCGGTTGGCAATGGGGCGGCCTTGCGCATCGGCAGTCGTGAAACTGAAATCGGTCAATTCGTTGTTCAGCAAAAATCCACCGGCCCGAGAGGGGTCGGTCGTGACCATGCGGCGGGAGCCAAAGGCGGCTTCGATGGTGGTGGTCATGGCCACCGCCCGACCTTGGGCATCGACCACGCTGATGTGGCTGGTGCCATATTCCACTTGGGGCGGCATGGGGGCAAAGGATGTTTTTGTGCCAGCCGGTTGCCCAGGTGCGGCCACTTTCATCGACTGTTGGCCGATCAACTTGCTGCGCTCAAGCAGATAGGGCGCAGCCAACAAACTGCGCCAGTCACCCGCAGGGGCGCCGACAAAGTCAGGGTCGGCCACGTATTGCGCCCGATCGGCAAAGGCCAGTCGCGAGGCTTCGGTGTAACGGTGCAACCAGTCGGGGGAGGGCAGACCTTCGGCCATTTCGGCAGATTTAGGCGCGGTGTTGGCCAGCAGCCCCAAAATTTGACCGATGGCAATCTGACCGGAAGACGGGGGAGGAAAGCCGCAAACACGGTAAGCCCGTGCTTGGGCGGTGTGGTCAAAACACAAGGCCTCGCGGGAGCGGGGTTGGTAATCACGCAAATCTTGCAGGCTCAAGGTGCCGGGCCGAGGTTCCGTCTGTGCGCGTTGCACGATGGCTTGCGCCACGGGCCCCTCGTGCAGGGCGCGGCTGCCCTCAGTGGCCATGCGTCGCAACACATGGGCGTATTCCGGGTTTTTCAGCACATGACCCACTGGCCAGGCCAGGCCTTGGGCGTTGTAGAAAAACTTCAGGGCCAAGGGGTCTTTTTTCAAATGCGGATCAGAGGCCAACAAAGTGTTCAGGCGTGGACTGATCTTGAAGCCCTGCTCAGCCAGAACCATGGCGGGTTCAAACAACCTGGCCCAAGGCAATACCCCATGTTGACGGTGGGCCGCCTCCAGCATGCGCACGGCTCCGGGAACCCCGACCGAGTGACCGCTTAAAACGGCATTGTCAAAAGACAGGGCTTTGCCATCCGGCCCGATAAACATGTCTGCCTTGGCACCCGCAGGCGCGGTTTCGCGGCCATCGTGTGCTGTGATTTTTTGGCCATCGAAGTGCAACAAAAAGGCCCCGCCGCCAATGCCGCTGGATTGCGGCTCCACCAGTCCCAGCACCAGTTGTACCGCAATCGCCGCATCCAGCGCCGAGCCTCCGGCGCGCAATATCTGGTGCCCGGCATCGGTGGCCAAGGGGTTGGCCGCCGCCACCGCCTGCCGGTTGTAAGCCCAACCGGGTTTGTCCGTGTTGCCACTGGCCGCCTCGGGCTGCTCAGGCATGCTGTAACGCCAAGTGGCGGCAGGCGGGGGCGAACTGCAAGCGCTCAACAGCGCCACACAGGCCAGGGTGATCAAGTTCAGGTTTAAGCGCATGCAACCTCCTTAAACGACCATCCTATCTTTAACGCCTGTTTAATAAACTTCTGGTTTCCCCTGCTTGCCTCAATTCAGACGATTTTTTGAGCCAGTCAAAAGTCGCAACTCACTTCGGCGCTAACCGAATCGCTCCATCCAGTCGAATCACTTCGCCATTCAGCATGTCGTTTTCGATGATGTGTTTGGCCAGTTTGGCGTAGTCTTGTGGCGTGCCCAGGCGGCTTGGAAAGGGCACACCGGCTGCCAAAGCATCTTGCACTTCTTGCGGCATGCCGAAAAGCATAGGGGTGCCAAAAATGCCCGGGGCGATGGTCATGTTGCGAATGCCGTTGCGGGCCAAGTCGCGGGCAATGGGCAGGGTCATGCCGACAATGCCGCCTTTGGAGGCAGCATAAGCGGCTTGGCCAATCTGGCCATCGTAGGCGGCCACGCTGGCGGTGCTGATCAGCACACCGCGTTCACCTGTGGCTTCGGGTTCGTTTTTGCACATGGCCTCGGAGGCCAAGCGAATCATGTTGAAGCTGCCCACCAAATTGACCATGATGGTTTTGGTGTAAAGCGCTAGGTTGTGTGCGCCATTTTTGCCCACTGTTTTTTCGGCCGGGGCAATGCCCGCGCAGTTCACCAAGCCCATCAGTTTGCCCATGGCCACGGCTTGGGCCACCACAGCCTGACCATCGGCCTCGTTGCTCACATCGCATTTGACAAACGCCGCGCCGATTTCTTGGGCCAAAGCCTCGCCTTTTTCGGCTTGCATGTCGGCAATGACGACTTTCGCCCCACTGGCCACCAACATGCGGGCTGTACCCTCTCCCAGTCCCGAAGCACCGCCCGTGACGATGAAAACTTTGCCTTGAATGTCCATGCTTTTCTCCAAAATTTGATTGACGTTACGTCAACGTCAATTATGCACAAGCTGAGCCCTTGTTGTTGCATTTTGATGGCTTGGCAGTCTTGATTTGAAACCGTGAGGCTATCCTGCGGGTGACCGCAGGCCCCTGATGTAAGTTGAAAAATCCCCGACTTAAATGCCCGGTTTGAGGCCGGCTCTTCCGGGGCTGCGTACAAAGCCATGCTTCAATGCGGCTTGTCCTTTTTACTGGCCATGCGCCTCGTCTTTCATGTCCTCCACGACTTCAATTGCGCCGTTGCCCCCGACTTCAAACGGGTTCGGCTGGCCTTTTACCGCCCGCATTTTTCTGATTGTGGGGGCTCTTAGTGCCTGTTCCAGTGTGGTTTTCAGTGCCGCTTTTGCCCATTTGCCGGTTTTTGCCGGGGGGATTCCCGTCATGGTTCAAACCGCTTTGACGCAGCAGCAGTTTCATTCTTTGGGCTTGATTTTGGTCGGGCTGGCCGGGCCGCGCTGTGGTGCTTCACGCTGGTGGTTGGCCGCGGGGTGGCTGATGTGTGCCGGTTTGCTGCTGTTCAGTTTTAACCTGTATCTGCGAAATATTTGGGCTGTGGACACCTTCAGAGCCGGTGTTCCTTGGGGGGGTGGTGCCTGGATTTTGGCTTGGTTGAGTTTGGCTTTAGCGTTTATCGGGACCAGAAATCAACTCGGTCGTCCTTGATTCAAAGGTTTTTTCAATCGAGTCGATTGGAACAATTCATGGGCGTGGACTCGGTAGTAACCCTTGGATCGATTATCATTACTACCAATGAGTAATCTCATTCGATAGTTTTTTTAAACCAACCCAAGGAAACACCATGTCCTCTTTGATCAATACCCAAGTTCAGCCCTTCAAAACCCAAGCTTTCCACAATGGCAAGTTTGTTCAGGTCTCCAACGAAACCCTCAAGGGCGAGTGGTCCGTGCTGATTTTCATGCCCGCCGCATTCACATTCAACTGCCCCACCGAAATCGAAGACGTGGCTGATAACTATGCCGAGTTCCAGAAAGCCGGTGCTGAGGTCTACATCGTGACCACAGACACCCACTTTTCTCACAAAGTCTGGCACGAGACATCGCCAGCAGTCGGCAAGGCCAAGTTCCCCTTGGTGGGCGACCCAACGCACCAGTTGACACGCGCATTCGGCGTGCACATCGAAGAAGAAGGTCTGGCACTGCGCGGCACTTTCATCATCAACCCCGAAGGCATGATCAAGACAGCCGAAGTGCATTCCAACGAAATCGCCCGTGACGTGTCCGAAACCCTGCGCAAGCTCAAGGCTGCTCAGTACACCGCCGCTAACCCAGGCCAAGTGTGCCCAGCCAAGTGGAAAGAAGGCGCCAAGACCCTGACCCCTTCCCTGGACTTGGTCGGCAAGATCTGATTTCATGACTACGCCCTGTACCCCAGGGCTGCGTTTGAAGATGCCCTGCTGTGCAGGGCGTTGAGTTCAGCGCATGCGGGCCACAAGCCTGCGTGTGTTGCGCCCAACGACCTCTCAACCCAACTTGACACCCTGGCCTGCGTCACAAGCGCAGGATGCATTCCAGAACCCACTGAAAACCGGAGACTTTCATGCTCGACGACACCCTCAAAGCCCAGTTGCAGCAATATTTGGCCCTTTTGCGCCATCCCATTCAGCTGATCGCCTCCTTTGATGACAGTGAGACGGGTGTGCAGATGCGCGACTTGTTGAACACCATCGTGGATTTGTCTGACAAAGTGACTTTGGACACTTCTGGTAATGACGTGCGCAAACCCTCTTTTGTGGTGGCCCGCCAAGGCCAGAGCGCAGGCGTGCGCTTTGCCGGTTTGCCTTTGGGCCACGAATTCACCTCGCTGGTCTTGGCACTGCTGTGGACGGGGGGGCACCCGCCCAAAGTCGTGCAAGACGTGATTGATAGCATCAAAGCACTGGAGGGCGACTTCAACTTCGAGGTCTACATGTCTTTGACCTGCCATAACTGCCCTGACGTGGTTCAGGCCTTATCGCTCATGGCCATCGTCAACCCCAAGGTCAAAACCGTGGTGATTGAGGGGGGTGCCTTCCAGAAAGAAGTTGAGGACCGTCAAATCATGGCCGTGCCCATGGTGTTCCTGAACGGCCAGGTGTTTGGTTCTGGCCGCATGACCGTCGAAGAAATCGTGGCCAAGCTGGACACCCATGCGGGGGGGCGTGACGCTGCCAAGTTGGACGCCAAAGACCCGTTTGACGTTTTGATTGTGGGCGGAGGCCCTGCTGGCGCGGCCGCCGCCGTGTATGCCGCGCGCAAGGGCATTCGCGTGGGGGTGGCTGCCGAGCGCTTTGGCGGGCAGACCAACGACACCATGGCCATTGAAAACTACATTTCCGTGTTGGAAACCGATGGCCCGAAGTTTGCAGCAGCACTCGAGGCACAGGTGCGCCACTACGAAGTGGACATCATGAATTTGCAGCGCGCCGAAAAAATCATCCCGGCCAGTCAAGCTGGGGGCTTGATCGAAGTGCAGATGGCCAACGGCGGCAGCTTGAAAGCCCGTTCGGTGATTTTGTCTACAGGTGCCCGCTGGCGCAATGTCAATGTGCCCGGTGAGCAGGAGTACAAAAACAAGGGTGTGGCGTATTGCCCGCACTGCGATGGTCCTTTGTTCAAGGGCAAGCGCACGGCGGTTATCGGGGGGGGTAATTCCGGCATCGAAGCCGCAATTGATTTGGCTGGCATCGTGGCCCACGTCACGGTGTTTGAATTTGCCGACCAACTGAAAGCCGATGCTGTTTTGGTCAGCAAGCTCAAAAGCCTGCCCAACGTGACCGTTCACACCCACGCGCAGACCACCGAAATTACCGGCGCCGATGGCAAGGTCAACGGCATCCGGTACAAAGACCGCAGCACGGGCGATGACCACTGGGTCGAGCTGGAAGGCGTATTTGTGCAAATTGGCTTGGTGCCCAACACCGAGTTCCTAAAAGGCACCTTGGAGTTGAGCAAGTTTGGCGAAATCGTGGTGGATGCCAAGGGGCACACCAACGTACCGGGTGTGTTTGCGGCGGGTGACTGCACCACGGTGCCCTACAAGCAAATTGTGATCGCGGCGGGGGAGGGGGCCAAAGCCGCCTTAAGCGCTTTTGACCATCTGATCCGCCTGCCTGCTGCGTTGCTGCCTGAGCCAGAGCTCGAGGCGGTTTAACGGGTCAAACTGTTGATGGCGGTCAACAGGTTTTAAATTGAGTTTAGAAAGTGTTAGGGCTAATTTGCCACTGAGTTTGGAGCTTAATCCTCGACGTCATGGTTATTGCATGACGTCGAGTCTTGGCGATTGCCAGTTATTTCAATTAAATGCTTGACCGATTTTTATGGGGCTGGCATCAGCGCACTGCAATCCTTGCAATTCCCGTACAAAGTCAGGTCGTGGTCTTCGACCGTGAACCCTTCTGGCGCAAATCTTGACATGTCGCCCGGACAGGCATGCACATCAAAGACTTTCTGGCACTGATTGCATTGGAAATGGTGATGGTGCTTATGTCCTGCAATTTCGTAGCGTGCATTTTCTCCGGGCAGCTTAACCTCTTTGAGCGTACCGTCGTCAGTTAGGCTTTTCAGGTTTCGGTAGACAGTGGCTATGCCTAAGCCCGGCACACTGGCTTGCGCAGCATCTAGGACCTCTTGGGGCAAGAGTGGCCTTGCTGCTGCAGCAATAGCATCTCGTATCGACAGACGTTGGCGGGTATTTCTTTCCATACCTCAAGGTTAACTGATCCATTTTTGGTTTATGTGATAATGAATTATCAATACCATTTAAATGAGGATTTTTCCAATGAATCAGAAGCGTCAAACCCGTTCACGCATCTACAAGACAACATCATTGAGCCAATTGTCGTGGTCATCCGGTAAAAAAATCGCATTCACTTCCGCACTATTTTCATGCGTTGTGGTGAATGCCCAAGGTCAGCCCGTTGCCAATGCAGCACAGGATTCAACGGGTTGGAAGGTCGGCATAGTGCTCGATGCAGGGGCAACATCAAAAGCGATGGCACTGGGAGATCGAGGCAAGGGCTTGCAACTCGGTCACAGCGACCTGACAGTCTCCGGTGCCTTGGGTACCCATTTAAAGGCACAGCTGACTGGTGTGGCAGAAACCCATGAAGGCAAGTTGGAAAGCAATTTGGATGAGGCTTGGCTGGAGACAACATCTTTACCAATGGGTTTACAAATGCGAGCGGGGCGCTTTGCTTCGCAGGTCGGATATCTAAACGCTCAACACCCCCATGCCGATGATTTTGTGGAACGCCCTTTGTTATATCGGGCCCTTTTGGGGGGCCATTGGATCGACGATGGCTTGAGACTCAATTGGACAGCACCGACTGAAAAATATCTGATGTTTGGGATGGAGGTTTTTCGGGGCAAGAATTTAGTGGGCGAGGCCGCCAATGCCCCAGGCAACTTGGCAGCCATGGCATGGGTTGCCAAGTTGGGGGATGACTTCAACAGTTCCAACAGTTGGCAATTGGGTCTGTCGCATATTAAAAATCGACGCGAAGCGGCCATTGAAGAGCACCACGGTGACGAGGAGCAAGCCGAAGCCATGCATGATCATCACGGCGCTCAATACACGGGTAAAAATACCTGGATGCTGGATGGCACTTGGAAATGGTCACCTAACGGCAACAACCGAACAGAGCAACTCAAGCTTGGTTTTGAGATCGCTCGAACCACGGGTTTGAACCGTTTTGCCAGCGCATCAGACCGCCACCAATCGCATGCTTTGTCAGCGGTCTGGCGCTTCAATCCTTCTTGGGAGTTGGGTATCCGTTCCGACCTGCTGAAGGTCAGTCAGCCGCTTGAAACGCTTTTTGTGATTGCCAAAATGCGCGAACACGCATTGATGCTGGCTTACAAGCCAACGCACATGCAGACTTTAAGGTTGCAGTACACCACGCAGCGCAATGTGACAGGTTTTGAGTCTCCTGCCAAAAACGCTGTGCAACTTCAATATGTACTTGCCTTTGGAGCTCATGGTGCGCACCCTTTCTAATTGGATCCGATGGCCGCTGTGGGTTTCGATTTTAGGGGCCGGGTTGACCCTGACGATCAGTCTGCCCACTCAGGCCTTCACGGTATTTGCATGTGAACCAGAATGGGCTGCATTGAGCAGGGTATTGGTTCCCGAAGCCAAGGTTCACGTCGCCACACATGCAGCGCAAGACCCGCATCACATTGAGGCCAGGCCCGCTTTGATTGCCAAAATGCGCCAAGCCGACCTGGTGGTTTGCACTGGCGCGGGATTGGAATCGGGTTGGTTGCCTGTTTTGCAGCAAAGAGCGGGCAATCCCAAAGCGCAATCCGTGTTTTGGGCTTCCGACCATGTGGTCATGATCGATCCTCAGCCTGCAGCCATCGGCACACCGTGGGCAGGTGATGTTCATGCCGAGGGTAACCCTCATGTGCATCTGGATCCTCGAAATGTGTTGCTCGTTGCCCAGGCACTCCGCGATCGCTTGCAACAGGAGTGGCCAGACCAAAAATCAGCCATCGCGGTGCGACACCGTTCATTTGAGGAGCAATGGCAACAACGCATTGCCCAATGGACTCGTTTGGCTGCACCATTGCGGGGGCAACCTATAGCTGTGCAACATGCCAGTTTTGGTTATCTTTGGGATTGGCTGGGCATGAAGTTGGTAGCCGATCTTGAACCCAAACCAGGAATGTCACCCACACCAGGACATCTTCAACGCTTGCTGGATGGGTTGCGCCACAATCCACCCCGAGCTGTCATCGTGGCCAACTACCAAGACCCGCGAGCAGGCCGTTGGTTGAGCAACCAATTGGGCAAGCAAGTGCCTTTGTTGGTCCTGCCCGCGACTGTTTCAGACCCAGCCGATGGCACCGCATTGGCCGATTGGATGGAAGGGCTGATTCGCAGCCTGTTGCCTTTGGTCAAACCATGAGCATCGATCTCTGGTTCCTGACCCCAATGGCGGCTTTACTCATGGGGCTTTTGGCACTTGCCCCATTAGGTGCTCATGTTTTGACAAGGAGCGTTGTGTTCATTGATCTGGCTGTAGCCCAAGCCGCTGCTGCGACGGCTTTGTGGGTAGCAACAGTAGTGGACCATCCTAATGCTTGGACCACACAACTCATGGCGACGACAGGCGCTATGTTGTGTGCCTCAGTTGTGGCTTGGTTATCGCATCGTTGGCCGCAACAAAGAGAGGCACTTATCGGATTGCTTTATGTATTCGGGGCCAGTGTGGCCTTGCTGGGAGCCGGGCAAGATCCGCATGGCCGGGAGCGCTTGGGCCAGTTGCTGGCTGCGGATGTACTGTGGTCAGATGGGTACCAAGTACTGGTGTTAGCCACTTGCGCATTAGCGGTGACATTGTCGCGCCGGTGGCTTTCTCGGGACGCGGTGTTTTATCCAGGCTTTGCCTTGGTGGCCAGTCTGGCGGTTCCCGTTTTGGGCTTGTTTGTGGTTTTTGCCGCATTGATTGCACCCGGACTTTGGCAGCGTGCGGGTGTGTCGATTGGGCTGACAGGTTTGGGCGCTGTGCTTGCCAGTGCACTGGGTTTGCTCGTCTCTTGGTTATTGGACATGCCCAGCGGAGCTTGTGTGGCTTTGGCGTTATCGGCTTTTGGGGTGCTCAGTGCAGGGTTTCAGCCTAGGCTCCAATCCGAGCCCATCATAAAAAGCCTGTGATCATATTGGAGCAGCTTGTCCCGGCCTGAAAGACGTCGATGAAAGAACCTTGTCAAGGTTTGTAGTGGGCAGTGCTTGGGACACGGCTGATGCTGTTCTGCCAAGTTGCGGCGTCGCCCGCAGTCAATATCTTGCAGGTTTTTACTTGAAGCCGACGCGGTCCAGCATTTGCTGCACCTTGATCTGGTTCATGCCCACGGCGCTGATTGGGATCAGTTCGCTCTTGAAGCTGCCGCCTGTCATGGCCTTGAGTGCCGGGTTGTCAAAGCTGACGCCTTTGGCCGCTGGCCATTCGTTGTTGCCGTTGGCGAAGTGGTTTTGGGCGGATGGACTGGCCAGGTATTCCAGAAACTTGATGGCGTTTTCGGTGTTCTTGGCATGGCGGGCCACAGCACCACCGGCGACATTCACATGCGTGCCCCAGCTGTTTTGGTTGGGGAAAACGACCCCGATTTTTTCGGTGATGGCCCGGTCTTCAGCTTTGCTGGAACGCATCATGCGGGCCAGGTAATAGGTGTTGGTCAGGGCCACGCCGCATTCACCCGAGGCCACGCCTTTGATCTGGTCGGTGTCACCGCCTTTGGGGCTGCGGGCCATGTTGTCGACCAAGCCTTTTAACCAAATCTCGGTTTTTTGCGGCCCCAAGTGTTCGGTCATGGCGCCAAACAAGCTCAAGTTATAGGGGTGCGAACCAGACCGGATGCACAGACTGCCTTTGAATTTGGCATCGGCCAGTTTTTCGTAACTGTCTACATCGGTTTTGTTGAAGCGGGCTTTGTCGTAGACGACCACGCGGGCGCGGGTAGACAAGCCAAACCAAGCCGTTTCGTCCTTGTCGGTGGGTTTGGCGCGTAAATTCGCAGGAATTGCCGCCGCCAAAGTGGTCGATTTGATGGGCAGAAACAAGCCGTCTACTTCTGCGCGCCAAAGACGTGAGGCGTCCACCAGCAAAATGACGTCGGCAGGGGAGGCTGAGCCCTCGGCCTTGAGTCGGGCGAGAATACCGGCATCGTCGGCATCCACACGGTTGATCTTGATGCCGGTGGTTTTTGTGAAATCGCTGTACATCACCTCATCGGTGGGGTAATGGCGGGCCGAGTAAATGTTCAGGACTTTGTCTTGGGCCAAGCTGGAAACTGAGATGAAGAGGCAAGCGATACTCAAGACGGATTTGGAGAATTTCATGTTTTCGTTAATAAGGGTCTGTGTATAAAGTGTAATCCAAATGCGAATCATTATCAATAAGATTTGAGGGAAAAGATGAATTTAAAAATAGGGCAGGTCAAAAACCGCCTGGTACTGACATTAACTGCCATGCTGATGGCCGGACTCTTGACCGCGTGTGGCAGTGTGACCAAGGCCCCCGTGGCCGAGAAAACAATGGAAGCACCTTCCCCAAAACCACGGGAAATCAAGCTGGGGTTGGCGTTGGGCGGGGGCGCGGCGCGAGGTTTTGCGCATTTGGGCGTGATCCAAGTGCTGGAAGAAGCGGGTCTGCGCCCTAGCCATGTGGTGGGCACTTCGGCGGGCAGTTTGGTGGCCGCTTTGTATGCCAGCGGCAAAAGTACGGCCGAACTTAGCCGTTTGGCAGAGACCATGCAAGAGGCCGACATCACGGACTGGATGCTGCCGATACTGAACCGGGGGGCTTTGAGAGGCGAGGCGCTGGCCAGATACGTCAACACCCAAGTGGGCGGGATGACGCTGGAACAAATGAAGATTCCCCTGGGCATAGTGGCCACCGATTTGGGCAGTGGAGAAGCCATCACCTTTCGCAGAGGCAATACCGGGGCGGCAGTCAGAGCTTCGAGCGCTGTTCCCGCAGTATTTCAGCCGGTTCGAATCGGTGAGCGTGAATACGTCGATGGGGGTTTGGTGGCCCCGGTGCCGGTTCGGCAGGCGCGTGATATGGGGGCTAATTTTGTGATTGCGGTCGATATTTCGAGCGATCCTGAGGGAAATCCGTCGGGGGATACCTTTCAAATCCTGATGCAAACCTTTGCCATCATGGGCAAAAGTATCAATACCTTGGCCCTGAAAGATGCCGATTTTGTGGTTCGCCCCGCTTTGTCGGGCGTTAAAAGTGCCGATTTCGGTGCACGAATGCGCTCAATAGAAGCGGGCAAAGCGGCCATGCGACTCATGTTGCCCAGCCTGAAAGCCAAATTAGCCCAGTTTGAAGCCGGCTTTTAACGCCGCTGTATTCGATGTTGGCTTCATCTTCCCAACACAATCATGTCTGTGGTGACAGTTTAAGTGTCCGGGGTGACAGGGTTTTGTCATACCCGGCTAGACCGGGTGTCCATCGCAGCAGGGGCCATGGACCCCCGATCAGGTCGGGGGTGACAAGGTCAAGACCACAAGATGCTTGTTAATTGAACAGTCTTGCGTCAATAAAGTCGCAAAAAAAGGGCTGATCTTGCGATCAGCCCTTGAAGGGATCCCTGTTTCCCAGTTGAAATTCAAAAGGATCCGAGGAGACAACTGGGATACAAAAAGAGTCCGGGACGATGAATCAAACCCCGGCCCTTTGCAGAATCACTTCTTTTTTGCAGCTTTAGGTGCGGCAGTTTGGGTGACCGATGCCAGGTTGGCTTCGGCCAAATCGGTGGCTTGCTTGACCGCTTTTTGCACGGATTCAAAGGCGGTGTTGGCGGCGCTGACGGCGCCTTTCATCATGGCCACGGCTTGCTCGGAGCCCGCTGGGGCGTTTTGAGCAGCGCTGTCGATCAAACCGGAGAATTGCTTTTGGGCGGCTGCGGCTTGGGCTTCGAAAGCCTTGGTGAATTCGCTGCTGGTGCCCGACGCGATGTCATACAGGTGACGGCTGTAGGCGGCAGTCTTTTCAGCCAAAGGCTGGAACAGGTTGGCTTGCATGGCCACCAGATCTTGGGCGTCTTTCACGCTCAAAACAGCTTGTGTGCTGCTGGCGGACTCGTCCAAAGCGGCCTTGGCAGCGCTCAGGTTGAGTTCAACCAACTTTTCCATGCCTTCGAAGGCTTTGGCGGTCAAACCAAACAGGGTTTCAACGTTGGCTTTGTGCGAGGCGACGATTTGTTCAGCGGTCATCATGAGGATCTCCAGATAAAAAAATATAAAGGGTTTCAGTGTGACTGCGCCGTAACTGGCCGGGGCCATACAACTTTGTTGCAGTGCAGCATGAATTGAAGTATAGGGTTTTCACGGTAGGTTACAAGGGGATTGACCGGCTTTGAAGTCAGTTTAGAGAGTGTTTTCTAGAATCCAGGTCTTCTAGATGGGTTCCATGCACGCTTATTACGCCGACCACTTTGTTTTGCCTTTGCCTGAAGGCCACCGTTTTCCCATGCAAAAGTACAGCCGCTTGCGGGATCGGTTGCAGCAGGAATTGCCGGGTGTCCAGATGCGCGAAGCCCCTGCCGCCAGTGACGGCGAACTGGCCTTGGTCCATACACCCGCTTATATAAGAGGGGTGAGCATGGGTGAGCTGGATGCTGCCTTGCAACGAGAAATAGGCTTTCCTTGGAGTTTGGCCATGGCCGAGAGGGCCCGCCGCTCGGTCGGGGCCACGGTGGCCGCTGCCCGCTCGGCCATGGCGCAGGGGGTGGCGGGCAACTTGGCAGGCGGAACGCACCATGCCTATGCGCACAAAGGGGGTGGTTTTTGTGTTTTCAACGACATCGCCGTCACCGCCCGTTTGATGCAGGCCGAGGTTTGGCGGCACGAAAGGCGCAAGCTGCAAGTGGCCGTGATCGACCTGGATGTGCATCAGGGCAACGGCACGGCCCATATTTTTGCCAAAGACCCCAGCGTTTTCACCTTGTCGCTGCATGGCGAGAAGAATTTCCCGTTTCGCAAGGAGCCGAGCGACCTAGACGTCGGCTTGCCGGATGGCTGCACCGACGCGCCTTACATCGAGTCGCTGCATCTGGCGCTGCAAACCCTGCAAGACCGCTTTGACCCCCATTTGGTGATTTATCTGGCCGGAGCAGATCCCCACGAGGGCGACCGGCTGGGACGCCTGAAACTCACCGACGATGGCATGCAAGCCCGCGACCGGGTGGTCATGGACTGGGCTTGGCAGCGCAAACTGCCCGTGGTGTTGTGCATGGGCGGGGGCTATGGCCACAACATCGAAACCACGGTGCAGGTTCAAATGCAGACTTGGTCTGTGGCCATGGACCACTGGCAGCGTTGGCAAGGCTGGCACAATCACGGGCGATGAACCCGCCCGATCTGTCCATGACGACACCCGCCAAAACCCAGGCCGATGCCCGCAGCAGCTACAAAGCCTTTCGCGCCATTACCACCCGTTGGATGGACAACGATGTTTACGGCCATGTGAACAACGTGGTTTATTACAGCTGGTTCGACACCGCCGTGAACGCCACCCTGATCGAGCAGGGCGTGCTGGACATTCATGCCGGCTCGACCATTGGTCTGGTGGTGGAAACCCAATGTTTTTATTTTGCGCCGCTGGCTTTCCCGCAAACCATCGACGCCGGGATTCGCGTGGCCCGGCTTGGCACTTCGAGCGTGCGCTACGAAGTGGGTCTGTTTGCCCAAGGAGCTGACCTGACCGCCGCGCGCGGACATTTTGTACATGTGTACGTGGACCGGATCAACCGCCGCCCCGTGCCCTTGCCCTTTGAACTCAAAACTTTTCTGGAGACTTTGACATGACTATTTCCTCGATTGGCCCCCAAGTCAGTACCCGCGTGAACGATCCGGCCAGTGTAGATGCGGCCATATTGAGCCGCTTTTCGGCCCGGGCCTTTTTAAACAAGCCCGTTGACCGCAGCGTGTTGCAAGAGGTGCTTGAGTTGGCCGCCCGCGCGCCCAGCGGCACCAACACCCAGCCCTGGAAGGTTTATGTGTTGCAAGGTGAAAAACTGGCCGAACTGGTGAACCAAACCTGTGCGGCCCACGACGCCTTGACGGCCAACCCGGCCCTGGCCGCTGAATTTGCTGAACCTTATGACTATTACCCTGAAAAATGGGTCAGCCCCTTCATTGACCGCCGCCGTGAATGTGGCTTTGGTTTGTACGGCGTGCTGGGCATTGTCAAAGGTGACAAAGGCCGCATGCACGAGCAGCACCAAAAAAACTTTCGCTTCTTTGATGCCCCCGTGGGCCTGATCTTCACCATCGACAAAGTGATGGGCCGAGGCTCTTTGCTGGACTACGGCATGTTTTTGCAGACCCTCATGGTGGCGGCGCGCTCGCGCGGGTTGCACACCTGCCCGCAAGCCGCTTGGAACGGATTCTCCAAAATCATCCTGCCCCATGTGGGCGCAGGTGAAAACGAAATGGTGGTGTGCGGCATGTCACTGGGTTATGCCGACGAGAGTGCGCTGGTCAACACTTTCCAAACCACCCGAGTGCAGTCCACAGACTTTACGCATTGGGTTGAATAAACCGATGCGCTGATTTCAAGGGTCTGCATTGGGCTTCGAAGTTCTGGCGCTGCAACTGCTCAATGGTCTGAGCCACGCCACCACCTTGTTTTTAATGGCTTCCGGGCTGACGCTGATTTTTGGTGTCACCCGGATTGTCAATTTTGCGCACGGTAGTTTTTTCATGCTGGGGGCGCTGTGGTCTGCCCACGCGGTCACCCACTGGTGGCCTGAATGGGGAGAATCGGCCTGGGCGTATGCGGGGGCCATGTTTTTGGGGGCCTGTGTGGCCGCTGTTCTGGGGGCCATCACCGAAGTGTTGTTGCTCAAGCGCATGCGGCACGCCCCCCAGCTTTACCAATTGGTGGCGACCTTCGGGCTGACGCTGGCTTTGCACGATGCCATGCGCTGGTTTTTTGGTCCGGAAGAAGTGTTTGCGCCCCGCTTTCCGGGCCTCAAAGGGGCCATTCAGTTGGGCGAGTCGTTTTTCCCAACTTGGCAACTGTTTAGCTTGGTGTTGGGGCCCTTGATCTGGCTGGGCCTGCATTTATTGCTGACGCGCACCCTTTGGGGTCAGCGCGTCAAAGCGGCCACCCATGACCGTGACATGCTGGATGCCTTGGGCGTCAACCCCGCCCCCCTGATGCTGGGCGTGGTGATGCTGGGCTGCGGCTTGGCGGGTTTGGCGGGGGCTTTGCAGTTGCCCCGCGAACCCGCCAATTTGCAGATGGACGTGAACGTGGTCGTCGAAACTTTTGTAGTGGTGGTGACCGGTGGGCTGGGCAGCATTGGCGGCGCTTTTGTCGCGGCCTTGTTGATCGGGGTGATCCATGCGCTGGGTTTGAGTTTTTTCCCGCAAGCCACCTTGGTGCTGGTGTTTTTGACCATGGCGGTGGTCTTGGTTTGGCGACCGCAGGGGCTGGCCGGGTCGACCGCGCACGTTGAGCAACGCGAAACCGTGCCGGTTTTTTCGCTCTGGCCCGGCGGCTTGCCGGGGCGTGCCCTGATGGTGGCGGTATTCGTCGGCTTGTCCTTGTTGGCTTGGGGGCAGGGCGACTATGGGCGCAGCCTGGCCGAAGACGTGATGGTGATGATGTTGTTTGGCCTGAGCTTGCAGTGGATGATGGCCTTGGGCGGCTTGGTCAGCTTTGGGCATGCGGCATTTTTTGCATTGGGCGCTTATGGCGCAGCCTTGGCCCATCTGAACGCAGGTCTTGGGCTGCCCTCGGCACTGACGGCAGGCATGTTGCTGGCGCTGAGCGTGGCTGTGGTGTTTGGCGCTTTGGTGGTACGCAGCAGTGGCGTCTATCTTGCCATGCTGTCTTTGGCTTTGGCGCAAATGGTTTGGGCAGGGGCCACGCAATGGGTCAGCCTGACGGGGGGCGACAACGGCCTGATTGGCTTGCGCCTGATTGCGCCTGAATGGCGGCCCCTTTGGGATGCGCTTTTGTGCGGCATTTTACTGCTGGCCCTGCTGGGCTTGGCGCGTGTGGTCGGGTCCAGTCGGGGGGCTGCTTTGCAGGCACTGCGCGATGCCCCATGGCGTGCTGCCGCCAGTGGTTTACCGGTGCAGGCTTTGCGTTACCAGGTGTTTGTGGGCAGCGCCACCTTGGCCGGCTTGGCCGGGGCGTTGTGGGCTGCATTCAAAGGGGCGGTTTTTCCATCGGTGGCTTCGGTAGCCATGTCGGTGGATGCTTTGTTGGTGATATTGCTGGGCGGTGTGCACCAACTTTGGGGTGCCGCAGTGGGCAGTGCAGTGTTGGTTTGGGGCGGGGCGGAGTTGGGGCAG